>Ga0153921_1000246_pt1 | contig 36122 bp, 35 predicted proteins | sample TSNJ005MetaG_FD_104691 | JGI IMG/M metagenome (GOLD analysis project Ga0153921, IMG submission 104691) | Attine ant fungus gardens microbial communities from New Jersey, USA - TSNJ005 MetaG | ecosystem: Host-associated > Fungi > Mycelium > Unclassified | place: USA: New Jersey, Brendon T. Byrne... | reverse complement strand
GCGCGATCAACTACTCGGAAGACAACCTCAAGGACGCCAAGGGCGCCCTGGAGCGGTTCTACCACGCGTTGAAAGGCCTGCCCTCCGTGGCGCCTGCGGGCGGCGAAGCGTTTGTTGCGCGGTTCACCGAAGTGATGAACGACGACTTCGGTACGCCTGAAGCCTGCGCGGTGCTGTTTGAAATGGTGCGCGAGATCAACCGCCTGCGCGAGAGCGATCTCGACGCAGCGGCGGGGCTTGCCGCACGTTTGAAAGAGCTGGCGAGCGTGCTGGGCGTATTGCAGATGGAAGCCGATGACTTCCTGCAGGCGGGCGCTGAAGGGCGTGTGGATGCCGCTGAAGTTGATACGCTGATCCAGGCACGCTTGACTGCCCGGGCCAACAAGGACTGGGCGGAGTCTGACCGTATCCGTGACCAACTGACCGCGATGGGTGTGGTGTTGGAAGACGGGAAGGGCGGTACGACGTGGCGGTTGGCTGATCAGGCTTGATTGGTGATTGCTGAATGAAAAACGCCCCGACTGGTTCGGGGCGTTTTTTTTGGCCTGTCTATCCGTTATTCAGGGGGCGGTTCTTACAGCGTGTCTTGGACGGGACACCTGTGCGGGGACATGGTTGACGCATCGAGGGGCGAGCAAGCCATCTCAAGATCAAACGCAGAGCTGCTTAATGTGGGAGCGGGCTTGCTCGCGAAGAACATGAGGGCGCCGCGTTGAATCAGGACGCCCACATCATCGTTAACGACCTTCGCGAGCAAGCCCGCTCCCACATTTAAACCGTGCCCGCTTCTGATTTTGCTGTTGCTTCACCACACTCAAGCCGGCCGGTAGGCCGCTGTGCTCTTGATCTGCTTTTGATCTTGATCTTAGGCGCTAGCCTAAGCGAGGTGCCGAGTGGTGGGGCAAGAGCGTTATCGATTGTTCCCATGCTCCGCGTGGGAATGCTGCCCCGGACGCTCTGCGTCCCGCCGTCAATGCGAGGTTGAAGTTCTGCACGAGTTGATGCGAGGCGTCACGGTATGCATTCCTACGCAGAGCCTGGGAACAATCAAACGTCCAGGTGATCATCTTTGGGACTTTCCGGGTAAGCGCTGCCACCACCACTTCAAGTCACGTTTGACAGGAAATGCTAACGCATGTAGGAAAAGACAAATAAATGCAAGCCAACCAACGGATTCGCAATTATTAATGATTTCCGGGTGATGTCCGAAGTACAGGAAGTTATCAAATTTGACGATATTCATATGCGCTCTCATAAAAAACATATTTATCGCTAAGCCTAGAAAAAACTTGGCATATCCTAGGGTTTTACTGGAGAGCACCACTTTAAGGTAGTAGGCAAATAAAATTCCAAATAACGAAAATATAATAAAAGCAAAAGTAATCACTTTTTTGTCTCTTGATATAGCTGCTCTAGCGTTATGCTGTCTGATATCGCCTCAAATGCCAATGAACTGGGTCCCATTGTCTTGTAAGCTCGTATCTTGTCCGTGCTGATATACCTGAATAAGCGCCAGCTATCTGGTTTGAATACACGTCTTGTAACGCTGTAGGCAGAAAGCCCAATATCAACAGAGCCATATGCCATGTTTGCTTCACGCTCGCCATATCCCATCGCAGATGATACCGAGTGATACCCCTTGCGCAGTGGACCAGTCGTATCGGATTGCCCTGTCACAAGGTTGCGTCCATTTTCATATAGGTTGTTTGCCCCATGTGCCATCAGTGGCATCCCTGCGATAAGGCAAAGTGTCCCAACTGAGGCGTAGCAAATACCTGCACCTGTTGCGACTTGCATAGCGCCAGCAACGACTCCCAGTCCCCTTAACGCTATTTCTCTAGACTGATGAGACAAACTGCGCTGCTCTGTCTTTATCTCCATCAACCCTTGCGCAATAGTCTTCTTACCTTGTTCAACATCCCTGACAATACTGCGCGCGTAATAAGCAACCTCCCGGTTGAATATGGACCGTGTTATCCCATCCTTGAGATGCCGCGCACTGATCGCACAGGCGTGATTCGTCAGCTTTGCTGCGGCTTGACTAACTTCCCACAGTTCATGAAACGTTGGCGTCGATGGTTCTTGATTTAGTTTCATAGATCGGTCTCGGGCCATGAACTGTAGCCACTGGTACCGGCCAGATGGTGAGTCCAGATGATTTCCCGATATCGGATGGAGAGATGCTCTTGTGCATCTATATCGTGCATCAGTACTGCGTGGGGCACGTCAAGGGAAAGGTCCGCGATGATGCAACCCCGTAGGTCGACGGTGTAGTACTTCTGGTGTTGGCCAAACTGAGAAATACGGTAGAAATGGATGATGCAGTTAAGCTCTTCTCTTTTGGAAAGTGCCATCGCCAACAGAGGTGAAGCTTTATCGACGTTTTTTGTAATGACCACTGGCCCATGAGTCGCAGCTCTGACATTCCCTTCATTGAGCATGTTGTGGTTATAGGACATCACCATTATTTCGTCGCGATGCCCTTCCTGGCATTTGTTACCGATAGAGTCTTGTGTAGAGCAGCCTGCGGAAATAAGACCTTGGGTTTTTCCGTTGATAGTCATGTAACCGTGGTTAGCCATAAAGAAGCATCCTGATCTATTGGTTTTCAGAATACAAAAAATGGCAAATAGGAAATATCGGAAGATTCTCTTTGAAGTGTGTGAGCAATATGTAGGATTTTTCTCTAATGGAGGGGCGGGTCTAGTTGAAATCGAATAGATCCACCCCGTTGTGTTTTTTCCTCTTTAACGTAGTTGGTTGTGTGTTGCGCCGTATTGATCAAGGGTGCTATCGACCAATAACTGAATCCCCTCCAACATCCGGCAAATCCCCAACGCCACACTCCGGGACGGCCCATCGATTTCAAATGCCAGATTCGTAGCTAACACCTGCACCGACGCCAAGTCCTCCGATGCATTGACCAACAACGTCTCCGCGTCCAACCCTTCACGCACGACAAAAAGCCTGGAGCTCTCGTCAGGCGAATCAGGTTCAGAAGAGGGATTCAGATAATGATTAATCGCCCGATGAGCAGCCGCGTGAAGCGAGGGTGAATCGAGTGGCGGGTTTGGACTGTCTTTGATCATGACGACGCTCCTAGAGTAATGGAGCCGCCACCCATCGCTGCGAAACGACAATCGGGTGGCAGCTGTACGCAGGTTCGCAGACCGGGACTCTAGGCACCCGGCATACCCGAAGGTATCCCGCGCACAGCCGCCATAACATCAGGCATAAAAAAGCGCCCGCTATCTTGTGGTGGACGCTGTGCGTCTAGAGTTTACCCGGGCTGCGAAACCCGGTCGCTGAATTTGCAGCGACCACCGAAGAGTAGGGAGCCATCTTCTGAGCGACAACCCTAAAAAGCTGTCGGAAATTTCCGGGTGTTAACCCGCGACCATCAGCGCTTGCCACTCACCTCATACCGGCTTTGAACAAACCCGTTATCCGACGCATACGTGCCGATATGCCGAAGCTCATGCTCGCCACCCAACTGGCTGAACAAGGGGATCCCCTGGCCCAGCACAACCGGAATACGCGTGATGATCATCTCGTCGATCAAACCCGCCTCAAGAAACGCCTGAATCGTCTGGCTTCCGTCGATATACAGGTGTTTCATCCCGCGCTTGGCCAACGCTGCCACGAGGCTGGTGACATCCTGGCTCACCACCTCAACCTTGCCCTTCAAAGCTGCAGGTAGCTCAACCGATTGGTGAGAGAGTGCTATGACCGGCGTGCCCTCATAGGGCCACTCCGGAAAGGACAACACTTTTTCCAGGGTCTTGCGGCCCATCACCAGCGCATCCACGGTGGCGATGAAGTGTTCATAGGTCACGCCGTTCAATTCGGCCCCTTCGTACTCAGGGCGATGGAGCCACTCGATATCACCATCTGGCCTGGCAATAAAGCCGTCGACGCTGGCTGCGATAAAGACCGAACATTTGCTATCCATGGGGCGTGAAACTCCTTTTCTGTGTGCTTGAAAATATCGACTGTCATGGGTCGGCAACGCTAATGTTAATTTAATCTTCCGATGCAATAAGCGAGCATTGCCAAAAATCACCGTGGGTACCCGGCGCAGGCCGGTGTGCCTTTTCGTATTGCGAGGATCTATGCGCCGTTGGTTAATCCGCTACCGTTACGCGATCATTTTCTGGCTGTGCTTCGGGGTTTTCCGCACCTCCCTGGCTGACTGGAATCCCATCCCGTCCGGTTCCATGCGCCCGACGTTGCTTGAGGGCGATGTGGTGCTGGTCAATCGCGTTGCGTACGACCTCAAATTGCCCCTCACCGATATTTCCTTGGCGAGACTGGATAACCCCCAGCGCGGAGATGTCGTCACGTTCTCTTCGCCCAAGGACGGCACGCGCTTGATCAAACGCATTGTCGGTATCCCCGGCGATACCCTGGAAATGCGCGACGAGGTGTTGTGGGTCAACGGTACGCCGGCCACCTACAGTAATGGGCAGGACATCAGCGAGCCTATCGCGCCTGGCCAAACAGTTCCGGGTATCAAGGTGACGGAGCGTGCGAACAGCAGCCAGCGCACGGTGCAGTTCATGCCGACAGTACGGGCGCTGCGCAATTTCGGCCCGGTGGTGGTGCCTGCCGACAGTTACTTCATGCTGGGCGACAATCGCGATAACAGCGATGACTCCCGTTATATCGGGTTCGTGCCGCGTCGGCTGTTGATCGGGCATGCGCACCATATCCTGGCGTCAGCGCAGATCCTGGACCACTGGATGCCACGATTGGGTCGATTTGGCGCGCCGATCCTGTAGTGGGCTGATCACGCGTTTGCGCTGAGCGCCCGCAGTGCAAAACCCGCAATGCGCTCCAGCTGCTCAGTGGTGGCGCCGCCCTTGCTGGCGACTTTCATGCCGCTGAGGGTGGCCATCAGAAAATCACACGCGCCCGAGCGATCGGTGCCGACGGTCAATTCGCCTTGTTCCTGCGCACGCTCCAGCGTCTGTTCGAATGCATTGCGCAAGCGTTCGGCGCTGTGGGCGGTGAGTTGATTGATCTCATCATCTTCCAGGCCGAACTCGCAGATGGCATTGACGCCCATGCAACCCGCCGTTCCTTCCCGCAGGGCGCGGGTGGCGAAGGATTGCAGGGTGTCGTGCAGTGCCTGCAGCGGGGTCGGGCCCTGGTTCAGGCGCTCGATCAAGTCGTCGACGCCGGTGCGCTGATACTCGGCCATCGCCAGCAGGTACAACTGACGTTTGTCGCCAAAGGTGTTGTACATGCTCTGGCGGCTCAGTCCCATTGCCTGCATCAGTTCTTCAGTCGAGGCCGCGGCAAAACCCTTGTCGCAGAAAACCCGGATGGCCTCGCGCAGCACCTGGTCGCGGTCGAATGCTCTGGGTCTTGCCATGGTTACCTCGGAGGAAATTGCAGGTGAAGGCTCAGGCCAGGTAGCCGCCATCAATGGTCATGCTTGCGCCGGTGACAAATGCCGCTTCTTGGGACGCGAGATAAGCAACCATGCCGGCAACATCGTCGGCGGTACCTACGCGGCCCAAGGGAATCAGGCTTTTGATCATGTCCGCATGGGGCCCGTCTGCCGGGTTCATGTCGGTGCTGGTCGGGCCCGGCTGCACGTTGTTGACGGTGATGCCGCGCGGCGCGAAATCAATCGCCAGGCCGCGGATCATACCGGCGATCGCCGACTTCGTCATGCTATAGACGCTGGAGCCCGGGAAGCCCGAACGTTGGGCGACCACGCTGCCGACGGTGATTATTCGGTCACCCGTGTGCATCACCGCCGAGCTGGCCTTGGTCGCCGCAAACGTGGCCCGCACATTGACCGCAAACATTCGGTCGAAGTCTTCCAGGCTGAAGGTGTCGACGGTACCCATCAGCAGGATCCCGGCGTTGTTGACCAAGATATTCAAGGCGCCGAAATGCTCGACAGTGGCCGCGACCGCCCGTTCTATTGCCGCCACATCGGCGCTGTCGGCCTGAATCGCCAAGGCTTTTCCGCCCTTGCTTTCGATCAGGCCAACCAGCGCTTGCGCCTTGTCGGCAGAGGAGGAATAGGTAAACGCGACCGCTGCACCTTCAGCTGCAAGCCGGCGGACAATCGCTTCGCCGATACCGCGGGAACCGCCGGTGACCAGGGCGACTTTGTGGTTGAAGCGAGGGGTGTGAGCTGTCATGGGGGAGGCCTGAGGTTTAGTGGATTAAATAATCCACTAAACCGTACCAGCCTGGAAATACTTAGCCAAGCTGTTTTTGGATTAATTAATCTTTAACTGCCGGATGTGCTCTCGAATCCTTCATCAGACGCTGGTCATTTCAGGTCGCTGTAGGTCAACCTGAACTCCGACAGCGCCGGGTGCTCGGTTTTCCACTGGCGGCCATACGCCTTGGCTGTTTCCATTTCTTCGGCAGTCAGCGCGCTGGCCAGTTGTTGCAGGTAGCCTGCGGCATCGGCGTGCCGTGGGTTTTGCCGGGTACTGTCCATGACCAGCCAGTAGAGCCCATAGGCGTGGATTTTGTTCTCGGGGTAGTGATAGCGGTTGGTGCCACTTTCATCGATATCGAACCCGCCGAGCGCACCGGCATAGGTCATGACGCCATCAAGGTCATTCAGCGCCAGCCGTTTTTCCAGGTGTATGCGCTGGTACGAGAGGTTGCGGTAGTAGGTCTGCATGTTGGCCAGCCACTTCATCGCTGGCGGGAAGCCCTTGAAGGCCGCATACCTGAGCATGGAGTCGCGGTTGTCACTGGCCTCCGGGTTTTTGTCGTACAACAGCGCCGCAATGTAATAGGCCTCGGCGCAGCCGGCATCACCTGCCTTTCTCAGCCACGAGCGATCTTTGGTCAGTTCATACAGCTGCAGCATCGCTGCGCCGTCGCCAGCATCGGCACCTGCCTGGGCGAGGGTCTTCGCCTTGGCCAGGTTGGTTTCGCCACCCAGGCGCATCAGGGCGTACACATGATCCTGGGCGGCGGCCAGGCGGTACCACGCCTGGGCATCGGGGTCGACACTGCCGACCCGGCGCCGGATGGCTTCGCCCAGGGCGTATTGGGATGGCGCATCGCCGGCCGAGGCGGAGATGGTCAGGTGGATTTCGCACTCTTCGAATTCACCGAGTTGATACAACTCGAGACCCCGCTGCTTGGCTGCCTGTTGCTGGCTCGTCAAATGTGAAATCAGCGCATTCAGCGAGTTGAGCAAATCAAACAGCGTGGTCAGTGCATCGGAATGGGTATACATGATCATTACCTGTATCGGGATACGTTGTCCGATAAAGGTAGGTGGGGCGGTGGGGTCCCAGGTGACAGATAGTTATCGGCAGGAGCGCTGCCTTTCCCGCGCTCTGGGCAACCCCTCAAGCGCTACGGCTGCCACGTATTGCCTGGTCCAGAAACAACGCCGCATTCGCCACGGCCTGCATGCCTTCGGGCAAGATTGCCGCAAACAAATGCCAGACATGAAACATCCCGGGCCAAACCTCCAGCGACACGCGTACCCGGTTTTCCCCCAGGTGGGTGGCCAGGCGCATGGCGTCGCTGAGCATGACTTCGTTTTCGCCGATCTGCACCAGAATGGGCGGCAATCCCCGGACGTCCGCGAACACCGGCGATGCATCGGGATCATTCGGCAGCGCGCCGTTGAGAAACGCTTTTGCAAGCAGCGTCAGCCCCAGTCGTGAGGCTTGCGGGTCGAGGCCGTCACGGTTGTCGATGGAGGCGCCGGTGTGTTCCAGGTTGGCCCACGGCGACAAGGCGGCGCCCCCGGCAGGCAGTGGCAGGCCTGCGTTGCGGGCCTTGACCATCACCGACACCACCATTGCGCCGCCGGCCGAATCGCCCGAGAACACGATGGACCTGGGGTCATTGCCCTGGTCGAGCAGCCAGCGATAAGCCTGCAACGTGTCATCAATAGGTACGGGGAACGGATGCTCGGGCGCCAGGCGGTAGTCGGGCAGGTAGACTTTGGCACCCAGCAGTTTTGCGAAGTGGCCGGCAAGGCCCAGGTAGCCCCGCGGGCTGCCGCCGACATAACCACCGCCGTGGATGTAAAGCAGCACCTGGTCACCCTCAAACCCATCAGGCACGACCATCATGCCCGGTACGCCACCCATATCGACGTCACAAAAGCTGACACCGGCGGGAATCGGATGGGAACAAAGCACCTGCTCATAAGCCTTGCGCTGCTCATTGAGGGTGAGGGTGGTTTCCTGGCCCGTGAGAAATGGGCCGAAGTCAGCGGCGCAGGCAACCCACGCGTCGAGATGGGCCTGGACAAGGGGAGTGAATGCCATGGGGGAGAACCTCATAAAGTGATCCCGATACCGGGATTAGCGATTGAGGTTCTATTTTATGGATTCTATTGGAGAACGAATTTCACCACTGCGGCGCCTGTGGGGATCAGCTGCCGCTGTCAGTGCGACGGCTGCTGACTTCAGCCGGCACATCATCCCCGGCCATGCGCTTGCGGAACAACGCGGTGCGTGCCAGCAGCAATGTGGTCACCGGCACTGTGATCGACAGCAGGATCGGGATCAACCAACCGTGCAACACCGGCCCGGACTTGAGCACCGAAAAGTAGATGATCGAGGCCAGCGCCACACACCAGGCGCCCAAGGTCGAGGCCAACGCCGGCGGGTGCATGCGCTGGAAGAAGTCTTTCATCCGCAACAACCCAATGGCCCCAATCAGCGCAAACAGGCTGCTAAGCACTAACAATACCGCGACGATCACTTCAACCCACAGCGGCAACACATCGACATTGATCATTCGATCACCTCCCCACGCAGCAGGAATTTCGCCAGGGCAAATGACCCCACAAAGCCAAACAGCGCAATCAACAGAGCCGCTTCAAAATACGTGTCACTGGCATACCGAATACCCAGCACCAGCATCATCAGCATGGCCAGGATGTACAGGTAATCCAGCGCCAGCACCCGGTCCTGGGCCGACGGGCCTTTGAACAGGCGCACCAGGGTCAGCACCATGGCCAGGGAGAACAGGAACAGGCTGAACAGGATCGCATTGGAGAGCAGGGCGCTCATTCGAAGATCTCCATCAGGGGCCGTTCGTAGGCGTGTTTGAAGTGCTCGATAAACTGCGCTTCGTCATCCAGGTCGAACACGTGGATCAGCAGGACGCTGCGGTCCAGGGCCAGTTCCGACCATACGGTGCCCGGCGTCACGCTGGTGATCATCGCCAGCACGGCCAGGCCGTTGGCATCCCGCAGGTCCAGGGGGATCTTGATAAAGCGCGAACGCGGTGGGCGCGAGCCGCAGGTCAGGATGCCCCAGGCCACGGCGAGGTTGGAGATGATCACGTCACGCCCCACCAGGAAGAACAAACGGATGATCACCCCCGGGCGGCGGATGCGGATCGGCAGCGGGCGCAACGGCGCCATCATCAGCGGTGCCGCAAAGCCGAGGATCGCCCCCAGCAGCAGGTTGCTGGGGCTGACGGACAGGTTCAGCACCAGCCACAACAACCACAATGCCAATGACAGCCACGGGGCAGGGAACAGGCGCTTCATGGCTGCACCTCCAGGGCGGCGGCCTTGGCTTCAGGGCTCGGCACCGGACGCGTCGCCATGACCGCCATCACATAGTGTTCCGGGTTGTTCAGGCTCTCGGCGGCCGCCTGGGTATAGCGCATCAGCGGCTCGGCCTTGAAGGTCAGGGCGATGCTCAGGCCCAGCAGGAAGAAAATCGGCACGCATTCGAAGCGGCGCAGCAGCGGCGATGGACGCTCTTCCGGGGTCCAGAAGCGCTGGATGCCGAGGCGGGCGAAGGCGATCAGCGACGCCAGGCCGGAGAAGATCAGCAGTGCCACCAGGCCCCAGGCGGCCGGACGCACCGGTTCGTCGATGGCATTGCCCAGGCCCATCGGGTTGATCAACGCGCTGAGCAGGCTGAGCTTGCCGATAAACCCGGACAGCGGCGGCATGCCGATGATCAGCAGGGCGCAGGCGATAAAGCTCAGGCCGAGGAACGCCACCGTCCAGGGAATCACCTGGCCGACCACGGCTTTCTGTTCGTCGTCGAGGTTGGTGCCGGGCGGCGGATGCAGGGATTCCATGGCCTTGGGCAGGGCTTCGATTTCATCGTCCAGGGGCATGTCGTTGGCCGAGCGCGAACGTTCGATCAATTCGGCCAGCAGGAACAGCGCGCTCAGCGCCAGGGTGGAACTGACCAGATAAAACAGCGCCCCGGCGGTCAGGCTTGGCTGGGCAAACCCCACCGCCGACAGCAGGATCCCGGCGGACACCAGGATGCTCAGGCTGGCCATGCGTTCCAGACGTTGCGCCGCAATCATCGCCAGCGCCGCGCAGACGATGGTTGCCATGCCGCCGTAGATCAGCCAGTCGCCACCGAACAGCGCCGAGGCACCCGCCTGGCCGGAGAACAGCAGGTTCCACAGACGCAGCACGGTGTACACGCCGACCTTGGTCATGATCGCAAACATCGCCGCCACTGGCGCACTGGCCGAGGAGTAGGCAGGCGCCAGCCAGAAGTTCAGCGGCCACATTCCGGCCTTGGCCAGGAAGGCGACGGCGAGGATGCCCGCACCGGCATGCAGCAGGCCGCGATCGGCTTCCGGCACCAGGGGGATTTTCAGTGCCAGATCGGCAAAGTTCAAGGTACCGGTGACGCCATAGATCAGCGCCGCGCCAATCAGGAACAAGGTCGAGGCCAGCAGGTTGATCGAGATGTAATGCAGCCCCGCCGACACCCGCGCCCGGCCGGAACCGTGGAGCATCAGGCCGTAGGACGCCGCCAGCAGCACTTCGAAAAACACGAACAGGTTGAACAGGTCGGCGGTCAGAAAGGCGCCATACAGGCCCATCAACTGAATCTGGAACAGTGCATGGAAGCTGGTGCCGGCGCGGTCCCAACGGGCCATGGCAAACAACAGCGCGCTGACGCCGATGATCCCGGTGAGCACCAGCATCATCGCCGAGAGTTGGTCCACCACCAGCACGATGCCGAACGGCACCTGCCAGTTGCCCGGCAGGTACACACCGATGGAGCCGGGGCCGCCTTTCTGGGTCCAGTACAGCAACAGCACGGCGATGCCCAGGCCCACCATGCTGGAGAACAGGTTGATCCGCGCCTTGAGCGGGCGGTGCTTCTCGCCGAGCATCAGCATCAGCGCGGCGGTCAGCAACGGCAGCAGGATCGGCGCGATGATCAGTTGATTCATCCAGGTCATTCCTTGGGCTCCCGGCCGTCCACATGGTCAGTGCCGGTCAGGCCCCGGGATGCCAGCAGCACCACCAGGAACAGTGCGGTCATGGCGAAGCTGATCACGATTGCCGTCAGCACCAGGGCCTGGGGCAGCGGATCGGTGTAGTTGAGCAAGTCTTGCGGCACGCCATCCTTGATGATCGGCTCCTTGCCGATAAACAGGCTGCCCATACTGAAGATGAACAGGTTGACCCCGTAGGAGAGCAGGCACAGGCCCATCACCACCTGGAACGTCCGTGGCCGCAGGATCAGCCAGACGCCGGAGGCCGCCAGGACCCCAATGGCAATTGCGATGACTTCTTCCATCAGGCGGCTCCTCCTGGGCTGGCAACGGCTTTCGCCTGGTTACTGGGTTTATGGGCGCGCACCGATTGGTGGCCGAGGGCGGTGAGCATCAGCAAGGTCGAGCCGACCACCATGGCGTACACACCGACGTCGAAGAACAGCGCGCTGGCGACGTGGATGTCCCCCAGCACCGGCAGGCTGAAGTGCCAGGTGTGCGTGGTGAGGAACGGGTAGCCGGCGAGCAGTGCGCCCAGCCCGGTCAGGGTTGCCGACAACAAGCCAAAACCCATCCAGCGCATCGGCCGCAGGCTCATCTGCGCCTCGACCCACTGGGTACCGGCGACCATGTATTGCAGGATGAACGCGACGGACATCACCAGACCGGCGACAAACCCGCCGCCCGGTTGGTTGTGCCCCCGCATGAACAGGTAGAACGAGACAACCAGGGCAATCGGCAGCAGCAGGCGCACCAGCACCGCTGGCACCATCATGAAACCCAGGGCGGTGTCGCTGGCCTGGCGCGGGTTGATCAGGTCTGTGGCCACGTCGGGTGCCAGTTGGCGCTGTTGCGCGGGCAATTCCATGCTTTCCTTCGACGGGCGGAAGCGGCGCAGCAGGGCGTAGACGGTCAGCGCCACGGCGCCGAGCACGGTGATTTCTCCCAGGGTGTCGAAGCCCCGGAAGTCCACCAGCATCACGTTCACCACATTGCTGCCACCGCCTTCTGGCAGGGCACGGCTGAGGTAGAAGGAGGAGATGTCGTTGGGCGTCTGGCGGGTCAGCATCGCGTAGGAGAGCAGCGCCATGCCGCCACCGACCACGGTGGACAGCAGGAAGTCCCGCAGGCGGCGGATGCGTGCCTTGCGCAGCGAGCTGGGCAGTGGGGAAACTTCTTCGATCCGCCGTGGCAGCCAGCGCAGGCCCAGCAGGATCAGCACGGTGGTGACCACTTCCACCACCAGTTGCGTCAGCGCCAGGTCTGGCGCCGAGAACCAGACGAAGGTCACGCAGGTCACCATCCCGCACACGCTGACCATGGTCAGGGCTGCCAGCCGGTGGTACTTGGCTTGCCAGGCGGCGCCCAGGGCGCAGGCGATTGCCAGCAGCCACAGGGTGACGAACACGATGGAGCCCGGGATCTTCGGCCGGTCGCCCCAACTGATGCCGCTGTAGAGCATCGGGATCAACCCGGCGATCACCGCCGCCAGCACCAGCAGGAACAGCTGGGTTTGCAGGCGTTTGGTGCTGATGCGTTTTTCGATCTTGCGCACCCCGCGCATCATCACCACCAGGCAGCGCTCGAAGCCGCGCTTGCCGTTGAAGTAGCTGATGATCGGCGGGTATTTGAAGCGGCCCAACTTGAGTTGCTTGCGCAGCAGCAGATAGAGCACCACGCCGCCGGACATGGCCACCAGGCTCATGATCATCGGCGCGTTCCAGCCGTGCCAGATGGCGAGGCTGTATTCCGGCAGTTCGCCGCCGACCACCGGCAGGGCCGCTGCGGCGAGGATCGAACCGACCACCTGGGCCGGGAAAATCCCCACCAGCAGGCAGGTAAACACCAGCAACTCCACCGGCGCACGCATCCAGCGTGGCGGCTCGTGCGGGGTGTGGGGCAGGTTGGTGGCCTTGGGGCCGAAGAACACATCCACGGTAAAGCGCAGGGCATAGGCCACGCTGAAGGTACCGGCGATGGTGGCGATGACCGGCAGGGCGATTTCCACCCAGGCGGTGGCGGAGATGAACACGGTCTCGGCGAAGAACATTTCCTTGGACAGGAAACCGTTGAGCAGCGGCACGCCGGCCATGGACGCACTGGCGACCATCGCCAGGGTGGCGGTAAACGGAATCAGCTTGAACAGGCCGCTGAGCTTGCGGATGTCACGGGTGCCGCTTTCGTGGTCGATGATCCCCGCCGCCATGAACAGCGACGCCTTGAAAGTGGCGTGGTTAAGGATATGGAATACGGCGGCGACAGCGGCCAGCGGGCTGTTGAGGCCCAGCAGCAAGGTGATCAGCCCGAGGTGGCTGATGGTGGAGTAGGCCAGCAGGCCTTTGAGGTCGTTCTGGAACATGGCGCAATAAGCGCCGAGCAGCAGGGTAATGGCACCGGCACCGCCGACAATCCAGAACCACTCTTCGCTGCCGGACAGCGACGGCCACAGGCGGGCCAGCAGGAACACGCCGGCCTTCACCATCGTTGCCGAGTGCAGGTAGGCCGACACCGGCGTCGGTGCAGCCATGGCGTGGGGCAGCCAGAAGTGGAAGGGGAATTGCGCGCTTTTGCTCAGGGCGCCGATCAGCACCAGGGCAAGCATGATCGGGTACAACGAATGGGCACGGATCTGATCACCGGCAGCCAGGACCTGGTCCAGGTCGTAGCTGCCGACGATATGCCCGAGCAGCATCACCCCCGCCAGCAGGCACAAGCCGCCCGCGCCGGTGACCATCAGCGCCATATAGGCGCCACGCCGGGCATCGGCGCGGTGGTGCCAGTAGCCGATCAGCAGGAACGAGAACAGGCTGGTGAGCTCCCAGAAAAACACGATCTGGATCAGGTTGCCGGAGATCACCAGGCCGAGCATCGCACCCATGAAGGCCAGGAAAAACGCGAAGAAGCGCGGCACCGGGTCTTCCGGCGACATGTAATACCGGGCGTACAGCGACACCAGGGTCCCGATGCCCAGCACCAGCATCGAGAACAACCAGGCAAAACCGTCCATGCGCAATACGAAGTTCAGCCCGAGGCTGGGCAACCACATGAATTCTTCACGTATCACGCCACCATGGGCGATCTGGGGGTAGAGCAGGGCGACTTGAACCGTCCCGACCAGGGCCACAAGGCCGGCCAGCAGGGACTCTGTGTTGCGTGCGTTGTGCGGCAGCAAGGCCGCCAGACAGCTGCCGATAAAAGGCAGAAGCAGTAGAACTATCAGGGACATAGGCTTCTAATCTGCGGGAGTTTGGGATGCATCATACGTGCCGGAATCTTGATCACCAAACGGCAAGATGTGGCAGGATCCTACAAGGTAGGCTGAAAAAGGCTGTTTGGCATTGTTTCAATGCCCGTATCCAGGGCAGGTATGCTGTTCAAAGGTTTTTTTCAGCCTGTTGCATAAGGACGTGTGATGACCCAGCGATTGCTCCACCTTGACCATGTCGCCTGCAGCCTGCCGGATGGACGCAGCCTGTTCGACAACCTGAACCATGCCTTCAGCGCCCGGGCGACCGGCCTCGTGGGGGCCAATGGGACGGGCAAGTCCTTGCTGGGCGCAATGCTCGCGGGCACCCTGCACCCCACCCGCGGGCATGTGCGCCGTGAGGGCAGTGTGTACGCGGTGACGCAACTGCTGGAGCCCGAACACTATCCCTGCGTGGCGGCGTTGGCGGGTGTCGACCAAGTGCTGGCGGCGTTGGCGCGCATCGCCGAGGGCAGCGTGGACGAACAGGACCATGCACTGGCCGTTGATCAATGGGATTGCGCGCCTCGACTGGCGGCGGCCCTGGAGCAAATCGGCCTGGGGCACTTGACTGCCGACTCGCCAACCGCGGCCCTCAGTGGCGGCGAACGCCAGCGCGTCGCTTTGCTGGGCGCCTGGTTGTCGAGGGCAGACTGGTTGATCCTCGATGAGCCCAGCAACCACCTGGACATTGATCAGCAGCACAAGCTTGCCCAGCAGATTGATCGCTGGCCCGGCGGCCTGGTGCTGATCAGCCATGATCGCGGGCTGCTGGAGCACATGGACGAGATTGTCGAACTGTCGCCCAAGGGCTTGGCGGTCTACGGCGGTAATTACAGCCACTATGCGGCGACACGGGAGCAGGAGCAGCAGGCGTTCCAGTCGGCGTTGCAGGGGGAGCGCGCGCACGCCAAACGTGAGCAGCGTGAAGCGGTTATCCAGATGGAGCGTCAGCAGCGCCGCAATGCCCGGGGCGACCGCCAGGCCCGGGATGGCAACCAGACCAAACTGATCACCAACGCCCAGAAAGAGCGCAGTGAAAACAGCCAGGGCAAGTTGCGCCTCAATCAGCAGCTGGCGCGTGAGCAGCAACAGCAGCGGATCGCCGAGGCGCGTGCGCGGTGTGCGCCCGAGATCCAGCGCATGATGCTGTCGCCGGAAAGCGTGGTGCCCCAGGGCAAGCTGGTGTTGCAACTCAACGAGGTGGTGCTGCCGTTTGGCAGCCGCGCACCGATCAATCTCACCCTGACCGGCCCGATGCGCATGGCGATCCTGGGAGCCAATGGCAGTGGTAAGTCGACCCTGTTGCGGGTGATTGCCGGCCAGTTGCCGGTGGCTGCCGGTGAGTCGGTGCGCAGTTGTCATATCGGCTGGCTGGACCAACACGCCGGGCTGGAGCACCCCGAGCGCACGGCGGTGCAATGGCTCTACGAAAGTAATCCGCTACTGGCGGAAAGCGAAGCGCGTACCCGGTTGGCGCAAATGGGCATCGATGCCGACCGGGCGGTCCTCGATACGCGCCAACTGAGCGGCGGCGAGCGTCTGAAAATTGCCCTGGCCGCACAGCTCTACGCCCAGCGTCCGCCACAATTGTTGTTGCTGGACGAACCCGACAACCATCTGGACTTGCCCAGCCGGATTGCCCTGGAGCAAATGCTCAATCAGTACCAGGGCGCGCTGATCGTGGTGTCCCATGACGAGGCGTTCCTGCAGGCCATCAACCTGGACGGTGAGTTGCGCCTCTGAGGCCGTTCAACCCTGGTTTTCATGTTCCAGTTCGGCCTGGGGCTCGGCGAGCCGCTGCCGGCGGGTTTTCATCTCACTGACAATCACCGCCGCCACGATCAACGCCGCGCCCACCATGGCAATCGGCGGGAAGCGCTCCCCGGCAATCCGCCCGACTACGCCGGCCCAAACCGGCTCCCCGGCATAAATCAGCGTGGCGCGAGTCGGCGAGACGCTTTTCTGCGCCCAGTTCATCGCCACCTGAATCACCGCGCTGGTCAGCCCCAGGCCCACCGCGCTGAACAGCAGCAACCAGGAAAACCCCGGCAGCGCCTCGCCCATCGGCACCACCATCAGGAACGACAGCACCGACGCCGTGGCCAGTTGCACCACCGTTACCCGGCGTACATCCACCTGCCCGGCAAAGGCGCTGATCAGGATGATCTCGGCGGCAATTGCTACCGCACCGATCAACGTGGCGATTTCACCGGGGCTGAAATTCAATGATGCCCCGGCCGGGCCGGTCAGCAGCATCAGCCCGGTAAATGCGAGCATGATGCCGATGCTCGGCATCAACCCCGGCCGCCGTCCCAGTACCAGCCATTGCAGCAGCGGCACGAATGGCACATACAGCGCAGTAATAAATGCCGACTGGCTGCTCAGGATCGTCTGCAAGCCAATGGTCTGCAAACCGTAGCCGAACATGATTGCCACACCGATAAAGCAGCCAGCCTTCAATTCAAACAGCGTCAGGCTCCGCAGGCTGCGGAATGAGAACGCCCCGACGATGAGCGCCGCTGCAGCAAAACGCAGGCCGACGAAAAACATCGGGCCGCTGACCGCCATGGCGTGCTGCACCAGCAAAAAGGTGCCGCCCCAAAACATGGTGATCACCACCAATACACATTCGGCTTTGCTGAAACGGGAAAACAATGGGGAGGTGGTCATGGCGGCTCGGTCTTGCACAGGAAGGGCGCGGACCGCACAATGCGCCGCAAGCTGGGCAGTATACTGCGCAACCCCACCCTGTGAGCAATATAGTGCACAAAGAAAATCCGCAACGGGCCTCGGTCCTGCAACACGTCAGCCAGAACGTTCGGCGCCTGCGCCATGCGGCTGAGTTGAGCCAGACGGCGCTGTCCGAAAAGTCCGGCGTCAGCCGGCGCATGCTGGTGGCAATCGAGGCGGGGGAGAAAAACGTCAGCCTGTCGACCCTCGACCGGGTGGCCGAAGCCCTGGACGTGGCCTTCAGCGACTTGATCCAGGCCCCGGATGCCGCTGATCACAGCCGTATCAACGAACTGGCCTGGGCCGGTGACATCCCCGGCAGCAAAGCCGTGCTGCTGGCCAAGGCCACCGCGCGTCGCGAGGTGGAACTATGGGAGATGCGCCTGGAGCCCGGCGATCGCTACATGCCTGAACCGGACCCCGAGGGTTGGAGCGTGCAGTTGTTTGTGTTCGAAGGCACCCTGACGCTGGTGCTGGGGGATGAGGAAAAAAACGTCGCCACCGGTGAGTTCCTGATGTTCGCCAGCCGCTACCTTCACGCCTATCGCAATGACGGCGACGTGGCGGTGCGGTTTGTGCGCAACGTGGTGATTTAAGACTCTTGGCTTTGAGTGTTGTCAACTGTCAGATTTCACAGCTTACATCAGCGTTGGATTGAATCTAGTGTGGGAGTTACTGCTCAGAGAACTGGCTCAATCGGAGCGCGGGCGGAAGGGGCAGTTGGCTTCACTAAATGGAGAGCACACTGATGACAGCGCAAGACTCAAAGCACATCAAGAGTAGTGACTTGCTTCCCCGTCCACGCATTAATCCCTCTCACGGGAACCATGTGAATTATCCCGAGATGCAGGGTGGGCAAGCCTCGATCATTATTCCCGCGTATCCGGGACTGGCTATCGGGCAAACAATCAGGTGGACGGTCAGGGGGAACGGCTTGCTGTTTGGTCACATCGAGGTAAAGTCGCTGGAGCACCAATACAAAGATGTTGTGAACGGTATTGTCTTCCGCCGTGAGGTGGTGGAGGCAAAATATGGCGTGCGTCAAGATGGACATGACGAGCGCCTTTCTGACCATAGTTTTTATATCGTGGACGACCGTCCTGCCGACGCCTGAGTGGTAGCGAGTTGGCTTTCAATACCGAAGTCAGTGTCGCCGGTATTGAAAGCCACCACGGGGCCTTGCTCCCGGATGATCAACTGTTGGCAGCGCAACAGTGGTTGGACACTTTGCTGTTTTGACCCGCCAACGATTTCCCTGATATACCGGCAACCCGCTGATTTCATTGCACATTGCATTCGGGCACGACTCCTGCAATCACTCCAGTATCTCTCTGGCGCCTGGAGTCGGCCCATGTCAGCCCAACCCCTACAACCTGCCCACATCATCCGTTCGGACGCCGAGGCCATTGCGGTTGCCACCGAGTTGGCCAAGCGTTTTGCCGTGGACGCCGGCGTGCGCGACCGCGAGCGACGCCTGCCGGTGGCCGAGCTGGATGAATTTTCCGCCAGTGGCCTGTGGGGCATCACCATTCCCAAGGCCTACGGCGGCGCGGGAGTGTCCTATGTGACGGTGGCCGAGGTGATCAAGCTGATCTCCGCCGCCGACCCGTCCCTGGGGCAGATTCCGCAGAACCACCTGGGCGTCGTCGACATCCTCCTGCAAACCGCCAGCGAGGAGCAAAAGCAGCACTACTTCGCAAAGGTCCTGCTGGGCTATCGGTTCGGCAATGCCTTCTCCGAAGCCAAGAGCAAGAACGCCGGCACGTTTGACACACAAGTGCGCTTTGACGGCGACAGTGCGTACATCAACGGCGAGAAGTTCTACTGCACCGGCGCACTGTTCGCCCATGTCGTGCCGACGGTGGGCGTCAACGAAAAAGACCAGGCGTTCATCGCCTTTGTCGAACGGGACGCGCCGGGCCTGCAAGTGATCGACAGCTGGGACGGCTTCGGCCAGCGCACCACCGCCAGCGGCGGCGTGACCCTCGACGGTGTGAAGGTGCCGCTGAGTGCGGTGATCCCCGCGCACCAGGCCTTCGACCAACCCACCGCCAACGGCCCGATTTCGCAGATCATCCAGGCGGCCGTCGACACCGGCATCGCCCTCGGGGCCCTGGAACAAGCCAAGATTCATGCACGCCAGGCCCGGCCCTGGATCGACAGCCAGCAGGATCACGGCTGGCAAGACCCGTTCACCATCGCCGCCATCGGCGACCTGGAATGGCGGGTCCACGGCACCGAAGCGATCCTCGCCAAGGCCGGCATTGCCGTCGACCAGGCCCTGGCCAACCCCAACGAAGACACCGTGGCCAATGCCTCGTTGGTCGTCGCCCAGGCCAAAGTGCTGTCGGCGGAAACCGCCTTGCTCGCCAGCAGCAAACTCTTCGAACTGGCCGGCACCCGCTCGGTGTCCGGCAAGCACAACCTCGACCGCTTCTGGCGCAACGCACGTACCCACACCCTGCACGACCCGGCCCGCTGGAAATACCACCTGATCGGCAACTTCGTGCTCAACGGCGTCAAGCCCGCACGCCATGCCTGGAACTGAGGAGCTGCATCCATGACCGCACTGAATCAGGCGCGCCAACTGCTGGAAAGCACCCGGCGCTTTGTCGAGAAAAGTGATGACCCCTACGTGATCAGCCGCTTTGGCGATTTGCAGATTCGCGTGGAGGTAGCGGCTGCTTTGTTTGAGCGTGCCGAAACCCACCCATGCCCGGTGGCCCTCACAGAAGCCCAGATAGCGGCTGCCGAGGCCCTCATCGCTGTCAGCAACGCCGAATTCGAACTCACCGGCCAGCGTACTGCGCTGCCGCCGACCCTTGATGATCCCCTGCGCTGGAAATACCAGATTGTCGGCAACTACCACCTCAACGGTGTCGCCCCCCGGAGTAACGTTTAATGCCTCGTGAAATCCGTTTGAATGCCTTCGACATGAACTGTGTCGGCCACCAGTCGCCGGGTCTGTGGGCCCACCCGCGTGACCGCTCATGGCAGTACAAGGACCTGGAATACTGGACCGACCTGGCAAAAATTCTCGAGCGCGGCAAGTTCGACGGCCTGTTCATCGCCGACGTGCTGGGCATCTACGACGTCTATAACGGCAACGGTGACGCAGCGATTCGCCAGGCGACCCAGGTGCCGGTCAACGACCCGCTGTCGCTGATCGCACCCATGGCGCTGGTCACCGAACACCTGGGTTTTGGCCTCACCGCTTCACTGTCCTTCGAACACCCGTACCCGTTCGCCCGGCGCCTTTCCACCCTCGACCACCTGACCAAGGGCCGCGTCGGCTGGAACATCGTCACCTCGTACCTGGAAAGCGGCGCGAAGAACCTCGGCCAGAAAGCCCAGACCGAACACGATGCGCGCTACGACTACGCCGAGGAATACCTGGAGGTTTGCTACAAGCTCTGGGAAGGCAGCTGGGAAGAGGGCGCGGTGTTACGCGACCGCGAACGGCGGATCTTCAGCGACCCGAGCAAGATCCACGAGATCCGCCACGTCGGCAAACACTTCCAGGTGCCCGGCATTCACCTGTGCGAACCGTCGCCACAACGCACGCCGGTGCTGTACCAGGCCGGGGCGTCGAGCCGTGGCAAACAGTTCGCCGCCGAACAGGCCGAATGCGTGTTCGTTGCCGCACCGTCGAAAGTGCTGCTGAAGAAAACCGTTGCCGATATCCGCCGCCGTGCGGCCGAGGCGGGGCGTGATCCGAAGAAAATCCTGATCTTCAACCTGCAGACGGTGATCGTTGGCGAGACCGATGCCAAGGCCAAGGCCAAATTCGACGAATACAAATCCTACGTCAGCTACGAAGGCGCGATGGCCCTGATCTCCGGCTGGACCGGCATCGACTTCAGCCAGTTCAAGCCCGATGAGCCCCTCAAGCATGTGCATACCAACGCCATTCAATCGGCGGTGGAAGCCTTCTCCACTGCCGACCCGAACAAGGTCTGGACCCCGAATGAACTGGCAGACTGGGTCGGCATCGGCGGCTTCGGCCCGTTGTTCGTCGGCGGCCCGGAAACCGTGGCCGATCTGTTGCAGGAATGGGTTGAAGAGACCGATGTGGACGGCTTCAACCTGGCCTATGCACTGACCCACGAGACCTTTATCGACGCGGTCGAGTTGCTGGTGCCCGAGTTGCAGAAGCGCGGCGTGTACAAGACCGAATATGCCCAGGGCACCCTGCGGGAGAAATTGTTTGGGGGCGGCGCGCGGTTGGCGGACAACCATCCGGGGGCCAGCTATCGTGATTTGTCGGGTGTACATAAAACAAATGTGGGAGCGGGCTTGCTCGCGAATGCGGACTGACATTCAGCATTGGTGTTGCCTGACGCACCGTTTTCGCGAGCGAGTCGAGCCGTCCCACCGCCGCCCACATAAATCCGGCCAGCGGACCACCGCATGCTTGTTTCACCAATAGGAGCATCACCCTATGAGCGTGCATGAACTTGAACTTGCGCTGGATGTGGAATGGCCCGCCGAACGGGTTACGGTGTTGCCCGAGGCGTTGGCGCAGTTGCGCCATTGGGCACAGGTGACCCCGTTGCACAGCGCCCTGCGCCACAAGCGTGACGGCCAGTGGTATGCCTGGCGCTGGATCGATGCGTTGCGGGATGTCGAGCGCCTGGCTGATGGCTTGCGTCAGCAGGGCTTTACCGAGCAGTCGCGGCTGGCCCTCAGCGGTGCCTTCGAACCCGGCCTATTGCTGCTGGCCCTGGCCGCCCAGGTGATCAGTGGCCAGATCCTGACCCTGGCGGATGACCTCGAGCCCGCTGCCCTGCAGCAACAAGTGTGGCGCATCCGGCCTACCCACGCGTATGTCCCTGGGCTCCAGACGTTGGCGATGGTGCGACGGATCGACCCTGTGGACACCTCACAACGGCTCTGTCGCTGGTGGCAGCCTTCGGGCAAGACCGAATTGTGGAGCGGGGAAAGCACCCACTGGCAAGGCGGCCTGGCGACGGTGCTGGAGCAATGGCTGATTAGCGGCCAGAGCCTGGGCTTCCCGCAGTCGGGCTGAACTAGGCGTCCCGGGTCGATGTGCTGGATACTGCACGGGGCGATTTTTACCACAACCATTCAGGCAGACAGTAAGGGCGCAATTTCATGAGTGAAACCGAACGCGGACAGGCGACGAGCGCCATTCGCAACGCCGATGTGCTGATTGTCGGCGGCGGCCTGAGCGGGACGATGCTGGCGGTGCAGTTGCTGCGCCTGCCGGGCACGCGGCAGATCCTGGTGATCGAGCCGCGCCAAGAACTGGGGCGCGGCGAGGCCTACAGTGCGGTAGAGCTTGGGCACACCTTGAACGGCAACGCCGCGCGCATGAGCGTCGACCCGGACAACGCCGATGACCTGACCCAGTGGCTGACCGCCTACATCGCCGGCGGCGGCTGGCCCGAGTCGGACCAGCAGCACGTGCCCATCAGCGAACTGTTTCCGCCCCGCGGGATTTTTGGCCTGTACGCGCAGCAGCGGCTGGCCGAGGCCAAGGCGATTTCCGCGTCGACCGTCGAGCACATTCGCGCCGAGGTGACAGACCTTGAGGTGGATGAACACGCCACACGGCTGACCTTGAACGACGGCCAGCAACTGCGCGGTGCCTGTGCGGTATTGGCCACCGGCATGTTCCCGGCGGCACGCACGCCACAGACCGAATCCAGCGGCTTGAATGCCGCTGCCGTCGACCCGTGGGATGTATCGGCCATGACCCAACTGGACCCGCAATCCACCGTACTGATCATCGGTTCCGGGCTGACCATGGTGGACGCCGTGGTGTCCCTGGAACAGGCCGGCCATCGCGGGCCCATCGAGATTTTTTCGCGCCACGGCCTGTTGCCCCATGTCCGTCGGCAGCCGCCGGCCTGGGTCGACTTCCTGGGAGAAGACCACAGCCTGCGCAGCCCCCGGCAATTGCTGCGGGAGGTGCGGCGCCAATGCCGGCTCGCGCTGGAGCAGGGGATTGACTGGCAAGCGCCGCTGGACACCGTGCGTGCCAACATCGGGCGGTTGTGGAGCCAGGCCAGCGAGGGCGAGAAACGTCAGTTCGTGCGGCATGTGCGGCCCTGGTGGGAAAGCCACCACCACCGTTCGCCGCCGTTAAGTGCCGAGTTGGTGGCGCGGTTGCATGGGGAAGGGCGGCTGCGGATCCGGGCGGCTTCGTACAAGGGGCTGGTGCCTTCGCAAGGTGAGGTGACGATCCGCCTGCGTCATCGTGGAGAGCAGGATGTGGTGCAGGTGTCGGGGGCAGCGCTGATCAACTCCAGCGGGATTGAATATGACTGGCGGCGCGTGGCCCGGCCGTTGCCCCGGCAGTTGCTCAAGCGCGGGCTGATTCAGCCCGGGCCGTTGGCGTTGGGGATTGCGGCGGATGTGTCGGGGGCGGTGCTGGATGCCCACGGGAATGTCAGCCGGCGGCTGTTTGCCATGGGCCCGCCGTTGCGCGGGATGTGGTGGGAAAGTACCGCAGTGACGGATGTCGCGATTCAGGCCAAGGCGCTGGCCGCGAGGTTGGCACACCTCTGAATCTAATGTGGGAGCTGGCTTGCCAGCGCCTACAGGTCGGGTTCATGGCCCGACCTTCACAAACCCCGGCTTCAACCCAAACACTTCAACCCCCTGGGCCGTCGACTGCCCGGTGGTCACCGTCACCCGCTCCACCGGCTTATCCATCGCGGCCCGATATTCCACCGTCATCGCACCGTCCCCGCGACTGATCGCCTGGGCCGGTACGACAATCGCCTGGTCATTGTTGTAGGTCACAATGGTCAACCGCGCACTCATCCCCAACCTTACCCGCTGCAACTGTCGCGGGGTCAGCTTGGGAATCGACAGGGTCACCGGAAACTGCGCGCTACCCTGGCTGTCGCTGGCAATCGCCAGGCCACTGACCACGCTGACCGACCCCGTCAGCCGTTCCCCATCAAACCCGTCGCCCATCACCTCCACCGCCTGCCCCTGGTGCAACTGGTTGATGTCCAGTTCCGAGACCTTGGCGACGATTTTCAGTTTCTCGATGTTCGCCAGTCCAAACAGCACCTGGCCCTGGTTGACCTTGCTCCCGGCCTGCACCGGCGCGTTAGTGCTCCCGCTGCCCTGGGTCGATGAGTTACTGCCCGGCGCCGGCACCACAATGCCGGAGAACGGGGCCTTGACTTCCTTGCCGTCGAGCAGGGTATGCAGGGCGTCATATTTCACGGTGGCATTGGTCAGCTCCATATCGGCGATCTGCCGGTATTCGCCCTGGCCTTGTTCAACTGCCTGTTGCAGCTCAGCGCGGGCGGCCGTCAGGTCGAGTTGTTGCTGGGTGGCCTGCTGTTTCAGGTCGTCGAGTTCGTTGCGCGGGATGATGCCGCGCTTGAACAGGTTCTCGCTTTCGGTCAGTTTGCGCTGGGTGTTGCTGGCGGTCATTTCGGCAGTGCGCAGGGTGCGGCGGGCGCGCCCGACTTGCTGGCCGCTGTCCCAGTCCTGCATTTCCTGCACCGTGCGCCGGGCCTTGAGCTGGGCGGAGAGGGCGTCGCGCAGTTGCACTTCGAGGGTGGCCGGGTCCATGCGCAGCAGCACCTGCCCGGCCTCGACCCGCTGGCCCTGTTCCACCAGGTTGGCCTGCACATTACCGTCGAACGGCGCGGTGAGGGTGATGGTGGTGTCAGGCTCGATCTTGCCCACCAGGCCGATCTGATGCACCAGCGGGTCGACCTTCACCGCCAGCCACTGCTCGGCGTTGCCGGGCTGGTTGGCGGCCGGGCTTTGACGGCTGAGCAGCGAGACGCCGACGCCGGCCACCAGCACAATCAACACGACGCCCAACAGGCGCTTCTTATTAGTAGTCATTGAGGGCGATTTCCCAACTTTCCAGCGTCATGCCCAAGGTCAAGTCGAGCTGAGTCTGGGCGTTCAAATAGGCAATCAGCGCATTGAGCCGCGAGTTCTCGGCGTTGCGCAGGTCGGTTTCGAAACTCAATACCTGGAAGTTCGTGGAGCGCCCGGCGCTGAGTTTTTCCCGTTCGATTTCGATCTTGCGCTTGGACAACTCTACCGCCCGCTGGGAAATTTCATACTGGCGCCAGCGAGTGCCCAGGTCGCGCACCACATCGTTGACGTCGCGCTCCAGTTGCTGGCGGGCGTCGGCGATGATGATCTCCTGGTTTTCCACATCGACCCGCGCGTGCACCTCGGCCTGGCGAGTGCTGATGTCGCCGATGGGAATCTGCACCTGCACGCCCGCGTAGCTGTCCCAGCGCCGGTTGCTGTTGTAGCCGTTATCGTCATTGGTGGCGGCCCGAATCTGGTTGGCACCGGCCACCAGGTCCACTTGCCAGCGGCCGGAGTCCTTGGCGATCACCAGGTTGAGGTCGGCCTGCTGGCTGCCGAGCAGGGTGGCGAGGTATTCCGGCTGCTGGTTCTGCGCCAGCACGAAAGCCTGGCGTTTATCGATGTCCATGGGCCTGGCTTCAAGGGCCTCGGTGGCGCGGATCGGTGTCGACAGGTCGAGGGCCAGCAGGCGCAGCAGGGCCAGGCGGCTGGTGTCCAGTTGGTTCTGGGCTTCTTCCACCCCCAGTTGCTGGGTGGCGATATCGGCTTCGGTCTGCACAATCTCGAACTCGGCCATGCGCCCGGCGCTGATCAGCGCCTTGTTCACTTCAAGCAAGGTGCCGGAGCGCTTGAGGGCGTCCTGCACGATGCTCAGTTGTTCCTGGGCCCGCAGCAACTCGCGGTAGGTGGCGATGATGTTGCTGATGGTTTGCGCCACGTTGGCCTTGAGGTTCAGGCGGTTGGCCTGTTCCGACAGGCGTGACAGGCGCAGCGGGGCGGTGGTGGCGTCCCAGCCGGCACCGCGCATCAGCGGTTGGATCAGCGACAGGTCGAGGCCGTCGCTGCGGTAGCGTCCGGCGCGATCGGCGTTGTTCAGTTGCTGGGTCCAGTTCATGCTCAGGCGCGTGCCGTACTCACCGAGCAAGGTGGCATTGGGCGCGAGGTTAGCGTTGCGGGAGCTGTCTTCAGTGCCTTTAGTCGTGCGGTAGTAGCTGTTCAGGGTCAGCTTGGGGTTGAACGTGTCTTCAGCCACCCGCAGGTCGAATTTCTGCGCCACCCGCTGCAGGTAGGCGCTGCGAATCGCCGGGTTGTTGCGCAGGCCCAGGTACACCGCGTCGCCCAGGGTCAGGGTGGTGGACTGGGCATTCAGCGACACGCTGCGTTCATAGCCACTGCGGGTGGTACTGGGTGCGGAGGGGCGAATCACCACGTCGGCGGCCACGCTGTGCAGGCTTACCAAGGCGGTCAACAACAGCAGGCGTTTATTCATCGCGCAGGGCCTCCACCGGCTGCAGCCGCGAGGCCGACACCGCCGGATAGATCCCGAAAAACAGCCCCACCAGCAACGTGCTGCCGACCCCGAGCGGCAGCGCGGCCACCGCCAGGGAAAACTGCCAGCCGGACAGCCTGGCATACAGGTACGCGGCGGTCATGCCCAGTACCGCGCCGCATACCGCACCCACGGCGGTCAGGGTCACGGCTTCCAGCAGGAACAGGTTGCGAATGTCGCGCTGGCGCGCCCCGAGGGCCATGCGAATCCCGATTTCCCGGCGCCGCTCCGAGACGTTCATCAGCATCACGTTCATCACGCCGACGCCGCCGCCCACCAGGGAGATCGCGCCCAGGGCCAGCAGCAGGTAGGCGAAGGTCCGGCTTTGGCGGGTCATGCCATCGATCATTTGCTGGGGTACCTGAATGTCGACATCGTGGTCGGTGAGCTGGGCTCGCAGTGCCACGGCTGAGTCCTTGGCGAGGCGTTCCATATCCTGGCCGGGGGTGGCACGGATGATCACGTTGCCGATTTGCGGGCTGGCGTAGATCCGGCGCATGCCCGGGGCGGGGACGAACAGCGATTCGTTGGCCTGTACGGGAATCAGCATTGCCCGGGGCTGGCTGTGCAGAATGCCCACGATCAGGAACAGGTAATCGTTGATACGTACCCGGTCGCCCAGTTGCAGCGGGTCGCCGGGCACGCTCAAGGCCTGGACGACCTGGTCACCGACGACCGCATAGGTTTCCCCAGCATCGAAACTCGACAGGAAGCGCCCGTCGCGCACCGACAGGCGCATGGCATCCTTGAGGTCCGGCGTACTGCCGACGAGGCTTGCGTTCCAGGTACGGCCATGGAACACCACTGGCCCGCTGAACAGCGAGACTGCACCGATATGGGCAATGCCTGGAACGCTGCGGCGCACGGCTTCCAGGTCCAGGCTGGCGGGCATTTGCGCAGTGCTGGCACCCCTGGGCGGGAATTGCGCCACCAGGGTGTCGGTGCCCATGTCCTTGAAAATCATCGCCGCGTCTTCGGCGGCGTTGTGCCCGATATTGATCAGCGCCACCACCGAGGAACTGCCGATGACGATGCCCAGCAAGGCCAGGATCGAGCGCTTGCCCAGGGTGCGCAGGCTGACAAACGCCTCGTGCAGCAATTGGCTCAGGCTTTGTTCGACCCGCAGGCTCATAGGCGCCCGGCCTCTTGCACCACGCCATTGCGCACCAGGATCTTGCGATTCAGGCGTTCGGCAATGTGCGGGTCGTGGGTGACGATGATCAGCGTCACCTGCTGCTCGCGGTTGAGCGCCAGCAACAGGTCCATGATCTCCTGGGCGGTGGTGCTGTCGAGGTTGCCGGTGGGTTCGTCGGCGAGGATCACCGACGGGTTGCCGACCAATGCCCGGGCGATGGCGACCCGTTGGCGCTGGCCGCCGGAAAGGTCGGCCGGGCGATGGTGGGCGCGCTCGGCCAGGCCCACCTGGTCGAGCATGCGCAGGGCCTGTTCCACCGAGTCGTGGCGTGACACGCCGCGGTAGCTCAGGGGCAGGGCGACGTTGTCCAGGGCACTGAGGCGTGGCAGCAGGTTGAAACTCTGGAAGACGAAACCGATCTGCTGATTGCGGATCGCCGCCAGTTGATCGGGGCTGGCGCTGAAGATGTCATGGCCGGCAAAGCGGTACTGGCCGCAGTCGGGCAAATCCAGCAGGCCGAGAATATTGAGCAGGGTACTTTTGCCGGAGCCGGAGGCGCCGAGGATGCCGCAGCTGTCACCGGTTTCGATGGCCAGGCATACATCATTGAGAATCGACAGGTGTTGACCGGCCAGCTGATAGCTTTTGCCGATGCCTTGCAAGGAGATAAAGCCTGGGTGCGCGGGGGTATCTGTCATCATGACTACGCCTGCAGCCTCGACAGCGCCGTGCTTCCCCCGAAAATCCTTGTAACAAGTTCAGGAGCTGCCTGGTACACGTCACGGACTGGTTTTATTTCTTGTTTTTAAAATATTGTTTGAATACTAACCGCGATCCAGCCGTTCCGCCAGCCATGGATATAGAGCGGTTTTACCCTTTGAAACGATTCTTCAAAGGGACGTTTCCGGCGCTGAAAAAATCCATCAGCTACCCTCAATGAGCCCGTTGCTGTTGGCTTTGAATAGTATGGCGCTGTGTCACTACTTGCTTTCAGGCAGCGGCCCCGGTATAAAAAATCAAATTAATTTTTAAAACAATATTTCCGCAGTGGAACCCCAATCCCTATGGTCGCGAAGAAACTCAGCGCTCCAAACGTTACCAAGACCCGATTGCTGGATGCGACAGAGGCTCTTTTCATCAAATACGGCTATGACGCTGTTTTGTTGCGGCAGATAACCGAGAGGGCCCAGGTCAATCTCGCTGCGGTGAATTACCACTTCGGGGACAAGGACTCCCTGATGAAAACCCTGCTGATGCAGCGCCTGGAGCCGCTCAACGAGCAGCGCCTGGAGTTGCTCGCCCGGTGCGAAGCCGAATCCGACGGCCCGCTGGATTGCGACACCTTGCTCGGGGTGCTGTTCGCCCCGGCCATGGGCCTGGAACGCAGCGACCCGGCCAGCGGGGAAGGGCGTTCATTCATCCGGTTCCTGGGGCGGGTGTACAGCGACACGTCGCCGTTTATCCAGGAATACCTCAAGGTGCATTACCAGCCGGTGTTCCAGCGCTTCTTCGAAGCCTTCGCCCTGGCGCTTCCGGACTTGCCGCGCAACGAGCTGGGGGTGCGCCTGCAATTTGCCCTCAAGGCGATCTCCGGGGTGATGGCCGGTACCGAGCTGCGTTTGCTGATGAACTCCATGAGCCTGGGACGCCCGGCCACGGATGCCGAGGTCATGGCCAAGTTGATTACCCTGGTGTCGGCGGCGATTCGTGTGCCGCAGCAAAGTCCTGAAGCCGAAACGGCCCTGGCGCGGGTGCTCGATACCCAGCGCGCGATACGTGAGCAAGCGGCGTCGCCTGTCAACAAGGTGGCTCGTTGACCCATCAAGACCGGCTCGCAATGAGCCGGTTTGCTTCGACTCCTCTCTCCAGAAACCGTGTGCCCACTCAAATTCCGGGCAAAAAAAACCCGCTGGGGCGGCGGGTTTTTAACTACAACGTTTGTAACGGATGAGGCTTTACCCTACGTCTCTGGATGTGAATAAAACGTGAAAAATATGTAAGAGAAAGTGTGAAGTCTATTGGCTTGTGTAATCCCGACAAATGGCAGTCAGCGTTTACTGTGAACCTGGCCGATAAAGTCTACAAGGTACTCACTCACCCGTTCCGGCGCATCCTCCATCAGAAAGTGCCCGGCGTTTTGCACCACCTGCAGCACGGCCCCACGGATGTCGTTTCGCAGGCGATGTGCATAAGCCAGCGGCTGCCATTCATCTTCAGCGCCCCATAAAATCTGCACCGGCAAATCCATGCCCGGCAGGCGCTGCGCAAAATCGGCGGTATACCGCGAGTCGTAATGCGCCACCTGATGCTGGTAGAACGCTGGCTGACCGATCACGCCACTGATCGGCGCCAGGTATTCCTCCAGCAGCGCGCCCTGCATCACGCTCTTGTCGAACACCGCCATGGCCAGTTGTCGGATCATCAACGCGCGGTGTTCATCCGGTGCCATGCGTGCATGTTCGGCAAACCGCTGATGAATCCCGCGCCAAGTGGGCGATGGCCACGAGTCATAGCTGGGGGCGTCGGCGACCGTCAATGAGTGCACCCGCTGCGGGTGGTCAAGGGCAAACAGCAGCGCGTTGACGCCGCCGATGTCATGGCCCACCAGGTGCACACGCTCGAGCCCCCAGTGGTCCAGCAAATCGCCGATCAAGCGGCTTTGCACTGCCACCGAAGTATCCCCCTGGAGTGGACGCTCCGAAGCGCCGAAACCCAACAGGTCAAACAAATGGACCTGCATGCCGGCGGCAGTCAGACGCGGCACCACCCTGCGCCAGATGATGGAATGGGCGGGTGTGCCGTGCAGCAACAGCACCGGCAGCCCCTCGCCATGGCGGCCAGTGGCGATGCGCCAACCGTTGATCAGTGCGGTTTCGTTAAGCAGGGCAGTCATGACAGGTCCTCGCGGTTGATTAAGGCTTTACCCTAAAGCCCGACTGGTCATGACGCCAATGACAACTTACTCTCTGCTAATCCTGTTTTTGTCATAGGTCTGATCATGAACCAGCGACTGCCCATCGATGTGCTGCGTGCCCTGCAAACTGTGGTCGAAACCGGTAGTGTCACCCGGGCGGCCGAGCGTTTGAACCTCAGCCAGTCGGCGGTCAGCTGGAAGATCAAGCGCCTGGAGAAACAACTCGAGCGGCCGTTGATCCAGCGCGAGGGCCAGCGCCTGGTGGCCAGTGATGATGGCGCGCAGTTGCTCGTCCACGCCCGGCGCATCATCGAGGCCCACGATGCAGCGCTGGCGCATTTCAATCCGGTGCAGTTACAAGGCTCCATCCGCCTGGGCGCCACCGAACAGGTGCCGATGGCCGAGTTGTCGAACTTGCTCGGCCAGTTTTCCCGGCAACACCGCCAACTGGATGTGCGAATTGTGGTGGAGCAGAGCCACGTGCTTCGCCAGGCCCTGGTGGACCGTGAGCTGGACCTGGCGCTGCACCAGGATTTCATCCCGCGTATCGAAGCGCGGGACCAATTGCTGTGGACCGAACAGGTGCACTGGTGCGCCCGGCCAGGCTGGCAGCCTGCGCCTGACGAATGCGTGCGGCTGATCACCTTCGGCCCCGGCTGTTTTTACCGGCAACTGGCCCAGGAACGCCTGAGCGCCTTGGGCATTCGCTGGCAGGTGGTGGTGGAATGTGGGTCGGTGGAGGGTGTGGTATCGGCCATCGCCGCCGGGTTGGGCATCGGCCTGCTCAGCAGTGACCATCTCGACAAGCGCGTGGAAGTGTATCGCCCCTTCGACCAGCGGATGCCGCTGCCCGAAGTGGCGAACGTGTTGCGCTTTGCCGAGGACAGCCCCGCGCCTCGGTTACAGGCGTTGCAGCAGCTGTTGATACAGGCGCTGCACCGGGGCTGATCAGATTTTCCAGTGGCTGGCGCTCTTGGCCAGGCGCTGGCGCATGGCGTCAATATTGGCTGCCAGTTGCAGGGTCAATAACCGGTAACCGTCCAACGCGTTGACCACCGGCACTTCAAAGGTCTGTTCGTGGGTCGGCGTGGTGCTCGGACGTTCCAGCCGGTCGGTGGCCCCGGATTGCAACGCCCGCGCCATCCCGATCAACTGCACCCGAATCTGCCGGTGCTCGGCTTTCAACGCCACCTGCATGCGCGCCAGGGCTTCCTTGTCCCGTGGGTCGGGGCGGGTGTTGCCGAGGATCTCCAGGGTGCTGATGCACATCCGCAAATGCCGCTGCAGGGTGTCCAGCTCGGTCATGGAAATCCGCACTTCCTTGGAGACCGATGGCATCAGCGAGCGTAGTTGCAGCATCGCGGCGTTCAGGCGATTCAGCAGCTTGAGGTGTTCATCATCGGTGACCGATTGGCCGCTGATGATCCGGCTATAAATCGCCGCGCAATCGCGCAAGGCACTGGCCAGGTTGTAGCGCCAGGAATACACCGCATACAGCGGCAGGGCGAAGGAAAACGCCAGGGCCAGGACGATGCCGATCAGGATGTCGACCGTGCGCCACAACCCGTCCGATATCGGATTATCGCCATGGCCCGCAACGATAAATACGGTGATGGCCGACAGCAACGCGATGTATCCGCCCTTGCCGATGGCGTGATAGGAAAAGAACCCGCACACCACCGACATCAGCAAATAGGTCAACAACGGCTGCCCCAGATACGCCTGTTGCAGCACCAGCAGCAAACCGACGCTGGCGCCGATCAACGTGCCGTAGGCGCGCTCGACGGCTTTCTTGCCGATATTGCCGTGGTGCTGCAAACCGCCGATCACGATCAGCATCGTCACCGAGGCCCACTCACCATGGGGCAGGTTGATGCCGGTGGTGAGCAGGATCGTTGCGAGCAACCCAATGGAAACCCGCACCGCGTGGATCAACTTGGCGTGACGGTAGCGCCGGTACGGGTCCAGCAAGGGACGCAGCAAGCGGCGGGCGAAGAGAGGGAGATTCATTGGTATCAGGGTAACCTCGTTGTTCAGGCTTCACTCAGTTCCAATGTGGGAGCGGGCTTGCTCGCGAAGGCGGCGTGTCAGTCAATACATCCGGCGACTGAACCACCGCTTTCGCGAGCAAGCCCGCTCCCACATTTTTAGATCGGTGTCGGGCTCAGAAAATATAGTCAGTGGTCAGAAAGCTCGACGTGCGTTCCTGCAGGATGTCACTGACCAGTTCCTTGTTGCTCGCCTGGAACTTGGTCGCCACCAGGGTACGGATCGAAAACACCCGCAACGCATCATGTACCGACAGCGTGCCCTCGGCCGAGTTCTTGCGCCCGTTGAACGGGAAACTGTCCGGCCCGCGCTGGCACTGGGCATTGATGTTGATCCGGCCCACCTGGTTGGCGAACGCGTCCACCAGGCGCCCGACTTCCCTCGGGCTGGTGCCGAAGATACTCAGTTGCTGGCCGAAGTCCGACTCCAGCACGTAGTCGATCACCGTCTCCAGGTCGCGGTAAGGCACGATCGGCACCACCGGGCCGAACTGCTCCTCGTGGTACACGCGCATCTGCGGGTTCACCGGGTACAGCACCGCCGGGTAGAAAAACGAGCCACGGCTGGCGCCGCCATTCTCGTTCACCACCTTGGCGCCATGGGCCAGTGCGTCGGTCACCAGGCCGCCGAGGTAATCCACCTTGCCCTGCTCGGGCAGTGGCGTCAGCGACACACCGTCTTCCCACGGCATGCCAGGCTTGAGGGTCGCCAGCTTGCGGTTGAATTTCTCGATAAAGCTGTCGACCACGTCCTCATGCACAAACAGGATCTTCAACGCGGTGCAACGCTGGCCGTTGAACGAGAGCGAACCGGTGACAGCTTCGTTGACCGCATTGTCCAGGTCGACCTGCGGCAGCACGATCCCGGGATTCTTTGCATCCAGGCCCAACGCCGCGCGTAGCCGGTGCGGTTTCGGGTGCAGTTTCTTCAAATCGCTGGCGGCCTTGTTGGTGCCGATAAACGCAAAGATATCGATCTTGCCGCTGGCCATCAGCGCGCTGACGGTTTCGCGGCCGCTGCCGTAGATCACGTTGATCACGCCGGCCGGGAAGCTGTCGCGGAACGCCTCCAGCAACGGGCGAATCAGCAGCACGCCGAGCTTGGCCGGCTTGAACACCACGGTGTTGCCCATGATCAGCGCCGGGATCAGCGTGGTGAAGGTCTCGTTCAGCGGGTAGTTGTAGGGGCCCATGCACAGCGCCACGCCCAGCGGCACCCGGCGGATCTGCCCCAGGGTGTCCTGTTCCAGCTCGAAGCGGCTGGAGCGGCGGTCGAGTTCCTTGAGGGCGTTGATGGTGTCGGTGATGTAGTCGCAAGTGCGGTCGAACTCTTTCTGCGAGTCCTTGAGGTTCTTGCCGATCTCCCACATCAGCAGCTTGACCACTGCGTCACGCTGTTCGCGCATACGCCGCAAAAACGCTTCGACATGCTGGATGCGATCCACCACGCGCATGGTCGGCCACGCCCCCTGGCCACGGTCGTAGGCGGCCACGGCAGCGTCGAGGGCGGTCAAGGCGGTATCGGCGTCCAGCAGCGGGGTGCTGCCGATGATCACCGGCGTGTCACCGTCGGTGCCGCGCAACTGCACCGGGCTGCGTACTTCGGCCAAAGGGCCGTTCCACACATGCAACTGGCCGCCGACCAGGTAATCACGTTGTTCGATGGGCGCCGCGAGCCGGAATTGCTCGGGAATCTCGGCGGCAGTGGGAAACAGCTGGGCGAGCAGGTTGTCGGTGGTCATGTCGCTACCCCTGGAATGGTTGCAAAACGTGACTAGAGATTCACCCATCAACGCCCCGTGTGGCAAGGGCTAGACGCATTAACCCGCGAACCTTGGAAAACCTTGAGCACAACCGTGAGCTCGCCGGGTAAACTGCGCGGCTTTCTTGAAGGAGTTCACATGAGTCAGTACCAGCCGGGCATTCTTGCCGCACCGGTGCCGTTGCAGGCACGCCATCTGTTTTTTGCCATTGAGTCGCTGGATGCCGTGCCTGCCGTACTGGATGCGCTGGTGCAGTTGGTGGACGCCAGTGCGGTGGTCGGTTTTGGTGAGCCGCTGGTCAATGCCCTTGGCGCCCGGATTGACGGGTTGCGGGCGTTCCCTCATGTGAGCGGGCCGGGGGCGGAGAATCCGTCGACCCAGCAGGCGCTGTGGGTCTGGTTGCACGGTGTGGATCGCGGTGAGTTGCTGTTGCGCAGCCGGGCGTTCGAGAAGGCCCTGGCGCCGGGGTTTGGTCTGGTGCAGATGACCGAGGGGTTTCGCTACAAGACCGGGTTTGACCTGACCGACTATGAGGACGGCACTGAGAATCCGCATGATGATGCGGCGGTGGAGGCTGCGGTGGCGCAGGGTGGTGCGAGTTTTGCGGCGATCCAGCAGTGGCAGCATGATCTGGATGGGTTTGCGGCGTTGCCGGCTCTGGAGCGGGACCACATTATTGGTCGGCGCCATGGTGATAACGAGGAGCTGGAGGACGCGCCGGAGTCGGCGCACACCAAGCGTACGGCTCAGGAGAGTTTTACCCCGGAGGCGTTTGTGGTGCGGCGGTCGATGCCATGGGCCGAGAATGGTCAGGCGGGGTTGATGTTCCTGGCGTTTGGGCATTCGTTTGATGCGTTTGAAGCGCAACTGCGGCGGATGAGTGGGCTTGAGGATGGGATTGTTGATGGGTTGTATCGCATTAGCAAGCCGTTGACTGGGGGGTATTACTGGTGTCCGCCGGTGCGTGATGGGCGGTTGGATTTGAGCTTGGTGCGCTGAGGTTTTTGTTCGGGGTACATATCCATTATTTAGGTAACGGCCGCCTATGGTTCTGCTCTTACAGCGGGTCACTTTTGGCAAACGCCCGGAATGCCGGCCCAGCCAAAAGTAACCAAAAGGTCTCTGCCCCACCACTCGGTGCCTCGCTTAGGCTCGGCATGCCCGCACTCCGGCCCGGTTCCGCGGGCCGCCGCGACGGGCCATCCATGGCCCGGCGCGGCTAAACCGGCATCCTTGCCGGTTTACCCGCTCCACCGTGCCTGCTTGCGGCCATCGTGGTTGACGGGGCCCGCAGATCAAGATCAAAAGCAAGAGCACGGCGGCCTGAAAGCCGACCTGAGTGTTAAAAGCAAAAGCAAAGACCAGAGCGAAAACAGAGCTGCTTTTCTGTGGGAGCTGGCTTGCCTGCGATGCAGACACCTCGGTGCATCAGGTACACCCAGTTGATGCCATCGCAGGCAAGCCAGCTCCTACAGTGGACCGTGCCCGCTTTAGCTTTTGATTTTGCTCTTCAACACTCAAGCCGGCCGGTAGGCCGCTGTGCTCTTGCTTTTGATCTTGATTTTGATCTTGGGCGCCCCGTTAAACCACGCTGGCCGAACGCAGGCTTTGGAGCGTGGGTAACCCGGCAGGACGCCGGGTTAGCCGTCCTGGGCCAGGGATGGCCCATGACGGCGGCCCACGGTC
>Ga0153921_1000245_pt1 | contig 36240 bp, 11 predicted proteins | sample TSNJ005MetaG_FD_104691 | JGI IMG/M metagenome (GOLD analysis project Ga0153921, IMG submission 104691) | Attine ant fungus gardens microbial communities from New Jersey, USA - TSNJ005 MetaG | ecosystem: Host-associated > Fungi > Mycelium > Unclassified | place: USA: New Jersey, Brendon T. Byrne... | reverse complement strand
TGGCGCGTGGCGGCGGCCCCCCAAATCAATGTCGGATTACGGGCACACCGAGCCTAGGCGAGGTGCCGAGTGTTGGGGCAAGAGCCCTTTTGGTTACTTTTGGGGCTCTTTTCCAAAAGTGACGCGCCGTAAGGGCGCAACCAATAGCACCCGTTACCCAAATAAAAGAATGCAAACCCGACCGTCACCCCGGCAACGGAATAACCCGCAAAGCCCGCACCGACTTGTAGGAAAAACTCGAATAAATCTCCTTAACACAAGGCAGCGTCTGCAACACCTCCCGCGCAAACTCCCCGAACGACTCGAGGTCCCTGGCCACCACTTCAAGCAAAAAGTCATACCGCCCCGACACGTTATGACACGCCACGATTTCCGGGATTTCAAGCAGCCGCTGCTCAAACGCGCGGGCAATTTCCTGGGTGTGGCTGTCCATCATGATGCTGACAAACGCCGTCACGCCATACCCCAGCGCCTTGGGCGACAGGATCGCCTGGTAACCGCTGATCACGCCGCTCTCTTCGAGGTTGCGCACGCGGCGCCAGCACGGCGAGGTGGTGAGGGACACCCGCTCGGCCAGTTCGGCTACGGTGAGGCGCGCATTGCCTTGCAGCGCGTTTAAAAGGGCCTTGTCGGTACGATCGAGACTCACGGGCATATCTTGCCTCTGATTGTTGTTTTTATCGGGTTTTCATCCCGGTACGCGGGATTTGGCAGCAAACTTTGCAACGTTCATCTTTGGTTATGAGCATAGCATTGTAGGAAATAAGGAGCGTCCGACATGAACAATAAACACAATGCATTCGGCTTTTCCACCCGCGCCATCCACCACGGCTACGACCCCAAGGACCACCACGGCGCGCTTGTCCCGCCCATTTATCTGTCGGCGACGTTCGCCTTTCCCACCGTCGAATACGGCGCCGCGTGTTTTGCCGGCGAAGCCAATGGGCACTTCTACACGCGTATTTCCAACCCGACCCTGGCACTCCTGGAAGCACGCATGGCCAGCCTGGAAAACGGCGAGGCGGCAGTGGCCTTCAGCTCGGGCATGGGCGCGATTGCCGCGACGTTCTGGACCCTGCTGCGCCCCGGTGACGAGGTGATCGTCGGCCAGACCGTCTACGGCTGCACCTTCGCCCTGCTGCACCACGGCATCGGCGAGTTCGGCATCAAGGTGCGGCACGTCGACCTGACTGACCTGGCCGCCCTGCAAGCGGCAATCAGCCCGGCCACACGCATGATCTATTGCGAGACCCCGGCCAACCCCAACCTGCAACTGGTGGATATCACCGCCGTGGCCGCCCTCGCCCACCAACATGGCGATATCACCGTGGTGGTCGACAACACCTACTGCACGCCCTACCTGCAACGCCCGCTCGACCTCGGCGCCGACGTGGTCGTGCACTCGGCCACCAAGTACCTCAGCGGCCACGGCGATATCACCGCCGGTATCGCCGTGAGCAGCCAGGCCCTGGCCCAGCGTATCCGCCTGCAAGGCCTCAAGGACCTGACCGGCGCGGTGATGTCGCCGCAGGACGCGGCCCTGCTGATGCGTGGCCTCAAGACCCTGGCCCTGCGCATGGACCGTCATTGCAGCAACGCCCAGGCGCTGGCCGAAGCCCTGCAGGCACACCCGGCCGTGGAGTCGGTGACCTACCCGGGCCTGCGCTGCTTCCCACAATACGCACTGGCGCAGCAGCAAATGAAAATGTCCGGCGGCATGATCGCCTTCGAGCTCAAGGGCGGGATCGACACCGGCCGGCGTTTCATGAATGCGCTGAAGGTGTTCACCCGCGCGGTCAGCCTCGGCGACGCCGAGTCACTGGCCCAGCACCCGGCGAGCATGACCCATTCCACCTACACCCCCGAGCAGCGCGCGCACCATGGCATCAGCGAAGGGCTGGTGCGCTTGTCGGTCGGTCTGGAGGATGTCGCCGACCTGCTGGCGGACGTGCAGCAGGCCCTGGCCAAATGCACCCGCGCCCTGCACCGGCAGCCGGTGTTGGCGTCGCAGTCTGTGAGATAGGGCTTACGCGGGCTGTAGGGGGTTTAATGCGGCTTTTTGCGGATTGGATCCCCATCACCCCGCCAGGCTGTACTAGCATACGTCCTGCACCCGAAACTCATGGACGAACTGATGAACTCACACCTGTTCCCACATATAGGCAAGGTCATCGCAAGCACCGGCAGTCGCCATTTCCCACGCATGCTGCATGACCTGATCCTCACCCAACTGGCAGTGGACGCCACCCATATCACCCAACTGCGCGTCAGTCACGAAGGCCACACCCGTCGCCAGATCAGCCCGGTCTATACCGACTCCGTGGCGACCCTGGGCGTGGAACAACCGGCCGCACAATTGCACCTCACCCGCCACAAGGACGACGTGCGCTACGTGCTCTCGGTGTACCGCTCGCACCAATCCGAAAGCTTTTCGCCGCAGGAACGCAGCATGCTGCAGGACTTCTCCACGCTGCTGCTGCCCATGGTCGAAAAACACATCACCGCGCTCCACCCGTGCCGCCAGGACAGCGACCCGGTGCCCGCGCAGAACCAGGGCATCGACATCCTGCGCCGGCGCATCGAAGAACGGCTGGTGCAGTCGGGGCTGACCTTGTCCAACCGTGAACTGGAAGTGTGCGTGGGCCTGCTGGCCGGGCGCACGGCACCGGAACTGGCGGAGCAGTTGGCGTTGAAGGTCAACACCATCGAGAGCTACCTCAAACGCGCGGCGATCAAGCTGGGGATCAGCGGGCGGCACTCGTTGTTGCGGTGGATGTATGCCACCAAGGATGAAACAGCGCCTTAGCCCCCCCTGTGGCGAGCAGGTTTGCCCTGCCCGCCACAGATCACCGCCACCTCGGGCACTCAATCGCGCGCCAACGCCTCGATCGGATCCAGCCGCGCCGCATTCCTTGCCGGCACGAAGCCAAACACAATGCCGATCAGCGTCGAACAGGCAAATGCGGTGACGATCGAGCCCACCGAAAACACCATCTCCCACTCCTTCACAAACAGCGAAAACAGCAAGCCCAGCCCGTAGGACAGCGAGATCCCGATCACCCCGCCGATCAGGCACACCATCACCGCCTCCACCAGGAACTGCTGGCGAATGTCCGACTGTCGCGCACCCACCGCCATGCGAATACCGATTTCGCGAGTGCGCTCGGTGACCGACACCAGCATGATATTCATCACGCCGATTCCGCCCACCAGCAGGGAAATCACCACAATCAACGACAGCAGCAACGCCAGCGAGCGGCTGGTTTTCTGCACGGTCTGCATGATGCTGTCGAGGTTGTTGGTGAAAAAATCCTTGGTGCCGTGGCGTTGCAGCATGAGCTTGTTGACGTTCTCCTCCACCACCTTGCTCGGCTGGCCGTCCTTGATGCGCAACGTGATGCTGTCCAGATGGCGCTGGCCCAGCAGCCGCCCCGCGGCGGTTTCATACGGCACCCAGACGTTCAGGGCCTTGCTGGCGGCGAACATGTTTTTATTCTCGGCCGTGACGCCGATCACCGTGCACGGCAGGTTGCCCACCAGGATCACCTGGCCCAACGGGTCGACAGTTGGCCCGAACAGGCGCTGGCGGGTGTTATGGTCGATGACCACCACCTGGGCCTGGCGCCGTGCATCGCTTTCGCTGAAGGCGATCCCGGCCTCGAGCTTCAAGCCCTTGACCTTGAAGTAGCGATCACTGACGCCATTGACCTGCGCATCCAGGTCGATGTTGCCAAAGCGCAGCAACAGGTTGCGGCCCACCACCGGGGTCGCGCTGTCGACGTAATACAGCTGGTTCAACGCGTCCACATCCGACGGCATCAGCGTCTCGATGGCCGACGCGCGACTGTCGCCAAAACTAGTGCCGGAAAAGATATCGATGGTGTTGCTGCCGATCGCCTGGATGTCCTTGAGCACATAGCGCTTGGCGCCTTCGCCGATGGCCGAGATCGACACCACCGAGGTGATGCCGATGACAATGCCGAGCATAGTCAGCAACGTGCGCATGCGATGGGACACGAGCGCGACCCACGCCATGTTGAAAGCTTCCTTGAATAACCCCAGGCTCGCCACCAGGCGCCGCGCACCGCTGCGCCGTGGCTCGACGGGCGCTTCCGCGGGCAGCTCCAGGCCGCTGCTCTGGTTGGCCTTGTCGCTGACAATCTCGCCATCGCAGACCTCGACGATGCGCTGGGCATTCGCCGCCACCTTGGGGTCGTGGGTGACGATAATCACCGTGTGCCCGGCGGCGTGCAGCTCGGCGAGGATACGCATCACCTCCTTGCCGCTGTGGGTGTCGAGGGCACCGGTAGGCTCGTCGGCGAGGATCACTTCGCCGCCGTTCATCAAGGCGCGGGCAATGCTCACCCGTTGCTGTTGCCCGCCGGAAAGCTGGCTGGGCCGGTGGCTGGTGTGGCCGGCCAGGCCCAGCCGTGCGAGCAGCTCCCCCGCGCGGGTATGCCGCTGGGTTTGCGCGGTACCGGCATAAATCGCCGGCATTTCCACGTTGTGCAAGGCACTCAGGTGCGCGAGCAAATGGTAGCGCTGGAAGATAAAGCCGAAGTAGTCGCGGCGCAGTTCCGCCAGTTGCTCATCGCCGAGTGAGCGGGTCTCGATGCCGTTGATCCTGTAACTGCCGGCAGTCGCGTAATCGAGGCCGCCGAGGATGTTCATCAGGGTCGATTTGCCCGAGCCCGAGGCCCCGATGATCGCCACCATCTCGCCGGCTTCGATGGTCAGGTCGATGCCCTTGAGCGCAATGAATTCACGCTCGCCGGCGATAAAACTGCGGGTAATGCCCTTGAGTTCCAACAGTGGCTTGGTCATGGCTCAGTTCCCCGCCACGGCCGGCGAGGCATCGCCGATCACGACTTTATCGCCCTCGGCCAGGCCCTCCAGGATCTGCACCTTGACGTTGTTGTTGATGCCGGTCTTCACCTGCCGCGACAGCGCCTTGCCCTTGGCGTCGAGCACCCGCAGCGGGTAGCTGCCATCGGGGTTGCGCGGGCCCAGCGCGGCCACCGGCACCATCAGCGCGGCCTCGGCGGTGTCGAGCACGATGCGCACCTGGGCGGTCATGGCGATGCGCAGGCGATGGTCAGGGTTGGGCACGTCGAACAGCGCATTGTAGAACACCGCCGTGTTCTGCTTGGGGGTGCCGGCGGTCTGGGTCTCGAGGAAGTTCTGCGGCGCCGGCTCAGTGCCGCGCAGCTTGGCGTAGTAGCGCTTGTCGGCCTCGCCGAGGATGGTGAAGTACACCTGCTGGCCGGGGCTGATATGAATCACATCGGCCTCCGAGACCTGGGCCTTGACGGTCATGGTGTCCAGGTCCGCCAGCTTGAGCAGCACCGGCGCCAGTTGGTTGGCAATGACCGTCTGGCCTTCCTGGGTGACGATGCCGACCACGTCGCCGTCGATGGGCGCGACGATGCGCGTGTAGGCCAGGTTGACCTTGGCCGTGTCGATCTGGATATGCGCACTCTTGATCTGCGCATCCAGGGACAGCAGGTTGGCCTGCTGCACCTGGAACGTGGACTCGGCGTCTTCGAAATCCTGGCGCGACACCGACTCATCATCCTGCAGGCCCTTGTAGCGTTCATACACCGACTTGGCCTGCTTGAGCTGGGCCGCCGTGGCACGGCGCTGGGCCTGCAGGTTTTCTTCGTCGACCTGGGCCTTGCGCAGGGTGTTCTGCAGGATCAGCGGGTCGATCTCGGCCAGCCACTGGCCCTTTTTCACCTTGTCGCCGACCTTGACTTTGAGCGACTTCAACTGGCCCGAAACCTGGGCGCCGACGTCGACCTGCTTGATGCCTTCAAGCACGCCGGTGGCCAACACGGCATTCTCGATATCGCCGCGTTCGACGCTAGCCGTGAGGTATTGGGGGGCGTCGGCGGGAGCCTGGACGGCATACACCACCAGGCCAATAGCGGCCGCCAACGCCAGGCACATACAGGTTTTGCGCCACTTCACGACACCACCTCCGCAACGACCACACCGTCCAGCCACCAACGTGCCAGCCCGTGAACATTCGGGGCCTTGAGCAACGTGAAGTGATTGCCGCCGCCGTACCACACCTGCAACCCGTTGCCCTGGCGTCGCCACCCTTCAATCATCAGGCCCTGCTCACGCTGATTACCCGCTGCATCCAGCGCCGGGTCCTGGGCCAACACCAACCGCACCACCCCCTCGAACCGCCGCGCCGGCCGATACACCGTGCGCAACGCCGCCGCATAGGTACGCGCCGGACCGTCCATCGCGTCCACACTGGCCCGCGCCGGCAGCAAGCCGACGCCGACCATGCCCGCGTGCAGCCATTGCCGTTGCGCGATGTCATCGCGTGCGGCGAAGTCCAGGGGGTCAATGCCCAACGACTTGCCGGCCGACAACTGCATCGCTTCGATCAGGCGCAGCAGTGCCGCCGTGGTGGTATACGGCTTGCCCGCGCCGCCTGGCGCCTCGCTGTCGATCACCGTCAACGACGCCACTTCACGTCCGGCCGCCTGCAACTGCAGCGCCAGCTCCAGCGCCACCCAGCCACCGAAGGAATGCCCGGCCAGGTGCACCGGCCCGTGCGGGTACTCCTGCTCCAGCGCCGCCAGGTAACAGGCCGCTGCCGCTTCGACCTGGCTGTGCGGCACTGCCTCACCGTCGAGGCCACGTGGTTGCAGGCCGAACAGCGGCCAATCGCGCCCGAGCGCGTCGCTCAACCCCACGAAGCCGGTGACGCTGTCCCCCGCCCCCGGCACACAGAACAGCGGCGCATGCCCTTCCCGCCCGCTCTGGATGCGCAGCAGCGGCTGGTGCGGCGCCTGCTTCTGTGGCGAACACGTCGCCAGGGCGGCGCTGATCGCCGCGCCCAACGTGCGGATATGCGGGGCCTGCATCATGCTCTGGTGATCGCCAGGCACCTCGATGCGGCGCAGTTGGCCCGGCGCCAGCGCGTCCTCCCAACCCAGCGATTCACTGCGCCGCGACAACTCGGTCGGGCGCTCCAGCGCGCTGAACAGATGCACCGGAATCGGCAGCGGGAACAGGCTGTAATGCGCCAGCGCATGCCCATGCCCGACTTCGCGCTCGATGAAGTTCAAGAGGTCCGCGTCCGTCGCCGCCGCCATTTGCGCGTATAGCAGACCTTGATCGCGACAGCGTTGCAGCAGGCCTGCAAAGTCCAGCTGTCCAATGCCCGCCGCCAACTGTTCAAGACTCGCCAACTCATGTGCACCTCCCTGTGCGTTCCAATAGGCCGTGCACTGCAACAACAGGTGCCGCTTGAGCGCGTCCGGCCCGCTCCAGCGCGCCTTGCCCTGGTCGGTCATGCGCGGCACATAGCTGTCGATCAAGCCGAGAAACGCCACGGGCTCATCCAGCCCCAGCAATTGCATGGCGACCTCATAAGCCAGTACGCCGCCAAACGACCAGCCCGCCAGCCGATACGGCCCGTGGGGCTGGCGCTCGCGAATCAGCCCGACCATGCGCGCCGCCAGGCCTTCCATGCTGTGCAGATGCGCTTCACCGAAGGGCACGCCGGGCAGGCCGAAAATCGGATAATCACCGGGCAGGTGCTGGCCCAACGCCGGGAAATAGACGTCCATGCCACTGAACTCATGGATCAGGAACAACGGCGGTTGCGTACCGCTGCTGCGCACCGTGATCACGCCGGTGTCGCGCAGCGGTGCCTGGGTGCGTGCGCGCAACACCGCGGCGACGCACGCCACGCTGGCATGCTGGAACAGCTCGGCGAGGGACACCGGCAGACCCGCTTCCTCCAGCAGGTTTACCAGCCGAATCGCCAGCAGCGAGTGTCCGCCCAATTCGAAGAAGCTGTCATGCCGGCCCACCTGTTCCAGTTTCAACACCTCGGCCCACAGCCGCGCCAGGGTGTGCTCCAGGGCATCGCTGGGGGCTTCGAAGTCGCGGCGGTTCAAGGCGTCCCACTCAGGTGCCGGCAGCGCCTTGCGGTCGACCTTGCCGTTGGCAGTCAACGGCAAGTGCGCGAGCGCCACATAGGCCGAAGGCAGCATGTATTCCGGCAATTGCGCCTGCAGGTGTGCACGCAGGGCGTCGATGGCGGCGGCACCGGTAAAGTACGCCACCAGGCGCTTGTCCCCCGGCGCGTCTTCGCGCGCCAGCACCACCACGTCCTGGACATCGGCAAAGGTTGCCAGGCGCGCTTCAATCTCGCCCAGCTCGATGCGGAAACCGCGGATTTTCACCTGGTCGTCATTGCGCCCGATGCACTCCAGCAACCCGCCCGCCGTCCAGCGACCGAGGTCGCCGGTGCGGTACATCAGGGCGCCTGGGACAAAGGGGTCCTGGACAAATTTTTCCGCGCTCAGCTCAGGGCGATTCAAGTACCCCTTGGCCACGCCATCGCCGCCGATGCAGATTTCACCGCTGATCCCCAGCGGCACCGGCTGCAATTGCGCATCCAGCACATGGATCCGGGTGTTGGAGATCGGTCGTCCCACCGGCACGCTGTCGGCGTCATCGGCCAGCGCGCGCACTTCATAAGTGCTGGCATAGGTGGTGGTTTCCGTCGGCCCGTAACAGTGCACCAGGCGCAGCGCGGGGGCCGCGGCCAGCAGGCGGCGAAACGCGGCCGGGTCGGCCCGCTCACCGCCGCACAACAGAATGCGCAGGCCCGCCAACGCCTGGGGAATCATCTGCACGTATTGGTTGAACAGCGCCGTGGTCACGAACAGCACCGTCACCTCCTGCAAGACCGCGCCGAACGCGCTCGGGTCGAGCACGGTGGCATGGTCGATGACCTGCACCTGGCCGCCGTTGAGCAATGCGCCCCAGACGTCCATGGTGCTGGCGTCGAACGCCGGGTTCGAGGCGAAGGCCACGCGGTCGCCGGCATTGAAATCGGCATAGCCGTTGTTGAGCACCAGCCGTGTGATGCCGCGATGGGGCACCAATACGCCCTTGGGCGTGCCCGTGGAGCCGGAGGTGTACATGATGTACGCCACGCTGTCCGAGGATTGCGACACGTCCGGGTTATGGCTCGGTTGCGGGTCGAGGACCAGGGTGTCGAGGTCCAGGCGCCGGACCGGGTACCCGATCACCGCATCGCTGTGGGTCAGCAGCCAGCTCGCGCCGCTGTCCTGCACCATGAAGCCCTGGCGTTCGGCCGGCGCGTGGATATCCAGCGGCACATAGGCGCCCGCGCACTTGAGCACTGCAAGCTGGCTGATGAGTAAATCCAGGCAGCGTGGCAGCAGGATCGCCACGCTGTGCCCAGGCCGCACGCCAAGCTCGATAAGGTGATGGGCCAGGCGGTTGGCGCGGCTGTTCAGTTCGCCGTAGCTCAGGCTGAGTTCGCCCTGCAGCGCCGCCACGGCGCCAGGCCGTGCCTGCGCCTGGGCTTCGAACAAGCGCTGCACCGTGTGCTCACGCGGGAATGCCCGGGCAGTGGCATTCAACGCCAACAGTTGCTGGCGCTCGGCAGCGGGCAGGATCGGCAAGCGGCCGATGGCAATCTCCGCCGACCCTTCCAGCGCCTGCACCACCTGCTCCACGGCGATCTGCAGGTAGTCGCACAACCGCCGCGCACCCGGCCCCACGGCCTTCAAACCGAAGCCGTCACCGAGGTCGTCCACACTCATCGACAAGCCATAGTTGCTGGACTCCTCGGCCTTGAGCAGTTGAATGCCCTGCCACGCCTCGGCCACACCCGCGCCGCGCGGCGCGCTATGGCGATAGTTGAACAACACGCTGAACAAGGGCGTGCTCGCCGGTACCGCGCTGCACCGCTGGGCCAGTGCCAGCGGCGCATGTTCGTGGCTGAGCAGTTGGGTGAGGCGCACATGCGTGGCCTGCACGGCAGTGCGTACCGACTGTTCACCGAGGTCGACCCGCAACGGCAAGGTGTTGATAAACACCCCCATGGCGCGCTCGGCACCCTCGCCGCCTTGCAGGCGGCCCAGCAGCACGGTGCCGAAGACCACCGACTCACGCCCACTGACCTTGCCGAGTACATGGGCCCACGCCAGGTGCATCAGGCTCGCAGTGCTGACCCCTGCCTGGCGCGCCTGGGTACGCAGGCGTTGACCCAACGCAGCGTCAAGCGTCACCCGCGCCTGTGCAGCGGCGCCCAGGTCCTGCACCACCGTTGGCTCATCGATGTCCCCCAGCATCGCGCGGAAAAAATCCTCGTGGGTCTCGGCGCCCACGCGGGTCTGCGCCACGTAGTTGCGATACGGCACCGCCGCGCCCAGCTGATCCTGGGTACCCAACAGGAAGGCCTGCAGTTCATGCTGCAGGATCTCCAGCGCCAGGTGGTCCATCACCAGGTGGTGGAACAGCAAGGTCGCGACCAGCCGCTGCGGCGTCTCGGTATACACCAGGCGCATCAGCGGCGCCTGCCCAAGGTCGAGGCGCGGCGGCACCGGCCCGGTTTCGACGCGCAGGCTCGCCTCACGCCACACCACTTGCAACGGTTCCTCCAGGCCTTGCCAATGGAAGGAAGAGCGCAAAATGTCGTGCCGCTGGATCACCGCCTGCAAGGCCTGGGCAAACGCGTCGAAGCGCTGGCGACTGTCGAAGGCAAATTGCGCCTGCAGCAGATAGGCATCGGCGGCCTGCTCGGCGCGATGGTGATAGAGCATGCCGGCCTGCAACGGCGCCAGCGGGTAGAGGTCCTGCACATTCGCCAAGCCACCGGGGATGCCGGCGACAATACGCGCGATGGCGGGCGAGTCCAGCGGGATCGGCGGCAACTGCGCGACTTGCGCGCTACCGCCCAGTGCTGCGGCGAAGGCACACAAGGTGGGTTGGCCGAACAGCACTTTCACCGGCGCCGCCAACCCCAGGTGGCGCAAACGGCCCATCAGGCTGACCGCCAGCAGCGAGTGCCCGCCCAGTTCGAAGAAGTGATCATGGCGCCCCACGCGCTCTACATCGAGCAGCTCGGCCCACAGCGCAGCGATGATCATTTCGCGCTCGCCCTGAGGCGCTTCGTAAGCGCGCACCGCCACCGCATCCGCCCCCGGCGCCGGCAGTGCCTTGCGGTCGAGCTTGCCGTTGGGGCTCAACGGCAGCGCCTCCAGATGCACGAACACCGCCGGCACCATGAACGCCGGCAGGTGCCGCAGCAGTTGCGCACGCAGTGTGTCGATCGGCGTGCGCACGCCGGTGTAGTACGCCACCAGGCGTTCATCGCGGGCGACCACGGCAGCCTCGCTGACCGCAGCACATTCGGTCAGCCGCGCCTGGATTTCCCCCAGTTCGATACGCAGGCCACGGATCTTCACCTGGTCGTCGTTGCGCCCCAGGTATTCGAGAGTGCCATCCGGCCAATAACGGCCGACGTCGCCGGTGCGGTACATGCGCCCCTCAGTAAACGGGTCTTGCAGGAAGCGCTCGGCGGTCAGCTGCGGACGGTTCAAATAACCGCGGGCCACTTGCACGCCGCCAATAAACAGCTCGCCGACCACGCCCAGGGGTACAGGTTGCAACTGCGCGTCGAGCACGTACAGGCGTGTGTTGGCAATCGGCTTGCCGATCGGCGTGTTGTCCGGCGTCACGGCTCCCGCGCAGTTCCAGGCCGTCACGTCGACGGCGGCTTCGGTGGGGCCATACAGGTTATGCAACTCGCTGCCGGGCAACTGCTGCTTGAAGCGCCGCACCAGGCTGCCGGGCAAGGCTTCGCCGCTGCATATCACCCGCGCCAAGCCGGCGGCCTGGCTCACGTCGCCGTGGGCGAGGAAGACGTCGAGCATCGACGGCACGAAATGCAGCGTGGTGATCTGCTCAGCCGCGATCACGGCGCATAAATAGGCCGGATCCTTATGCCCTTCAGGACGCGCCATCACCAGGCGCGCGCCGGTGGACAGCGGCCAGAAGAACTCCCACACCGACACGTCGAAGCTGAACGGGGTTTTCTGCAGCACCGCGTCGTCGGCCGTCAGCGCATAGGCGTCCTGCATCCACAACAGGCGGTTGACCACCCCGGCATGCTCATTGATCACGCCTTTGGGCTGGCCGGTGGAGCCGGAGGTGTAGATCACGTAGGCGCTGACGGCCACAACCGTGGGGTTGTCGAGCGGCTGGTGCTGCCAGCACGGCTGGTCGAGGTCGACCACCGCCACGTCCCCCAGCAGCCCACGCGTTGCCGCCTGGGCCAGCACGGCGACCGGCGCGCTGTCCGCGAGCATGTAGGCAAGGCGCTCCAGCGGATACGCCGGGTCCAGCGGCACATAAGCGGCGCCGGCCTTGAGGATCGCGTACAGGCCAATGACCATGTCCAGGCCGCGCTCCACGCAGATCGCCACCCGCGAACCGGGCTGTACACCCAGCGCCAGCAAGTGATGCGCCAACTGATTGGCCCGCGCATTCAGTTCGGCATAGGTCAGTTGCAGCTCGCCGGCCTTGAGCGCAATCGCGTGCGGAGTGCGCGCCACCTGCGCTTCGAACATCCCGTGCAGGGTCTGTTCGAGGTCGTAGTCGACCGCCGTGGCATTGAAGTCGAACAGCAGCTGCTGGCGCTCGCGCTCGTCCACCAGCGGCACCTGCTCCAGGACCGCCTGGTCGTTGTCGACCATGGCCCGCAGCAGGCGGATGAAGTAGCCGACATAACGGCGCACCGTCGACTCATCGAACAGCGCCACGGCGTATTCCAGCGCGCCGATAATCGTGCCCTGCACTTCGCCCAGGTCCAGCGACAGGTCGAACTTGGCAAAGTGGCTGTGTTCGACAATGCGCTCCAGGGCCAGGTCGCCGAGGGCCAGGGTCGGCGCACTGCTGTCCTGCCAGGTCAGCAGGGTCTGGAACAGCGGGCTGTGGGCCAGGCTGCGCAGCGGCCGGGTGATTTCCACCACTTGTTCGAACGGCAGGTCCTGGTGGTCCTGGGCCGCCAGTGTCAGGCCCTTGACCCGTGCCAGTAACGCCTCGGTGCTCAACGCGCCCGAGGTGTCGATACGCACCGCCAGGGTGTTAACGAACAGGCCGATCAAGCCTTCCACCTCACCGCGCGTGCGGTTGGCCACCGGCGAGCCGATCACCACGTCGTGCTGGCCGGACAGCCGCGAAAGCAAGGCAGCCCAGGCGCTCATCAAGGTCATGTACAACGTGCTGCCGTGGCGTTGGCTCAAGGCCTTGAGACCAGCGGTGAGGCGTTCATCCAGGCGTACCTCGACGCTGCTGCCGGCGTAGTCCTGCAGTGCCGGGCGCGGGCGGTCGGTGGGCAGCGTGAGCAAGGCCGGCGCACCGTCCAGGGCCTGCTGCCAATAGCGGCTCTGGCGCTGCAGCACTTCGCCGCTGAGCCACAGGCGCTGCCACACGGCGAAGTCACCATACTGGATCGCCAGCGCCGGCAACGGGTCTGGCAGGCCGTGGCTGAACGCCTGGTACAACGCCGTCAGCTCACGGGTCAGCACGCCCATGGACCAGCCATCCGAGACGATATGGTGCAGGGTCAACAGCAGCACGTGGTGATCGTCGGCCATCACCACCAGGCGCCCGCGCAGCAGCGGGCCGCGCTCCAGGTCAAAGGGGGCGGAAGCCTCGCCCTGGATCAACGCATCCAGCGCCTGCTGGGGTTGCGGGTGGCGGCGCAGGTCCTGCACTTGCAGGGGCAGCACGTCTTCGGCCGGCACACTGAGCACCTGGGCCACGTCACCGTGCTGGGCAAAACGGCTGCGCAGGGTGGCATGCCGCGCGACAATCCGCGCCAGCGCGCGTTGCAACGCCTCGACGTGCAGCTGGCCGCGCAGGCGCAGGCCGATGGGAATGTTGTAGGCGGTGTTGGCGCCTTCCATCAACGCCAGGAACCACAGGCGCTGCTGGGCAAAAGACAGCGGCACCGGCTCATCGCGGTTGGCCGGCAGGATCTGCGGCAGGGTGCTGCGGCCGGCCTGGGCCAACCCCTCGGCGACAGCGGCCAGTTCGGCATTGGCGAACACGTCGCTGAGCAACAACTCCACGCCCAGGCGCTGGCGTACCTGGGAGACCATGCGCATCGCCAGCAACGAGTGCCCGCCCAGCTCGAAGAAATGATCGCGGCGCCCCACGCGCTCGACCTGCAGCACTTCGGCCCAGATCTGCCCCAGCACACTTTCGATCTCGCCCTCGGGGGCTTCGTACTCACGGGTAAACACCGCGGCCATATCCGGGGCCGGCAAGGCCTTGCGGTCGAGCTTGCCGTTGGCGGTGAGGGGCAGCGCGTCCAGCTTCACGTAGGCGACCGGGACCATGTAGTCCGGCAGGTGCGTCACCAGGTGGGCACGGAGGTCGGCCACGGTCAGTGGGTCGAGCTGCGGGTTTTCCGTGTAGTAGGCGACCAGGCGCTCGTCACACACCAGCACCACCGCTTCCAGGAGACTCGGCAGGTGGTTTAGCTGGGCTTCGATCTCGCCCAATTCGATCCGCACGCCACGGATTTTCACCTGGTCATCGTTGCGCCCCAGGTACTCGAGAGTGCCGTCCGGCAGCCAGCGCGCCATGTCGCCGGTACGGTACATGCGCCCCGCGTTGAACGGGTCGTGCAGGAAACGTTCGGCCGTCAGCTGTGGGCGGTTCAGGTAGCCGCGCGCCACGCCCTTGCCCCCCACATACAGCTCGCCCGCCACGCCCAGCGGCACCGGCCGCTGCTGCGCATCCAGCAGGTACACGCGGGCATTGGCGATGGGTTTGCCAATGTGCAGCAGCTGGCCGGCCTCGACCTTGCCCGAGGTGGCGACCACCGTGGCTTCGGTCGGGCCGTAGTTATTGATCAGTTCAAAACGTTGCGCACGCGCGAACTGGCGCAGGCGGTCGCCGCCGATCAGCAGCGTGCGCAAGGTCGGGTGTTCGATCTGCTGGCTGAACGCGTACTCGGCCACCGGGGTCGGCAGGAAGCACACGTCCAGCGGCTGCGCGCACCACCAGGCCAGCAGCGCGTCAATATCCTCGGTGCCGTCCGTAGCCGGCGGCAGGTGCAGGGTCGCCCCCACGCACAGGGCCGGCCAGACCTCCCAGGCCATCGCATCAAAGCCAAACCCGGCGACGCTGGCGGTGTGGCGCCCGGCGCACAGGTCAAACGTGCAGCAGTGCCAGTCCACCAGGTTGGCCACGGTGTGGTGTTCCACCATCACGCCCTTGGGCTGGCCGGTGGAGCCGGAGGTGTAGATCACATAGGCGAGGTTCGACGCGGTCATCGCGACCATCGGGTTGCTCGCCGAATGATGCTGCCAGGTGTAGCGGTCAAGGTTGATCACCGGCACGTCGAGCGCCGGCAGGCGGGCAAGCAACGCGTGCTGGGCCAATACCGCGACCGGCGCGCTGTCACTGAGCAGGTACTCAAGGCGCTCAGCCGGGTGGGACGGGTCCACGGGCACATAGCAGGCGCCAGCCTTGAGGATCGCCAGCAACCCGGCCAGGGTGTCCAGGCCCCGGCGCGCGACAACCGCCACGCGGTCATCGGGCTTGACCCCCAGGGCCAGCAGGTGATGCGCCAGCAGGTTGGCCTGCTGGTTCAGCTCGGCATAGGTCATCTGCCGCCCCTGGTGCACGGCGGCGATGGCGTCGGGCGCCAGCGCGGCCTGGGCTTCGATGCGGGCATGCAGCGTGGTGCCTTGGGGGAACTCCGCCTGGGTGGCATTGAACTGCTGCAACAAGCGCTGCTGCTCGGCGAGCGGCAGCACCGACACGCGGTTGAGCGCGGTGTCCGGCGCCTGCTCCAGCGCGTCCAGCAGGTTTTCCAACGCGGTCTGCAGGTAGGCACAGACGCGGTGCGGGTCCACCAAAGTGCTGGCGAGCAGGCTCAGGCCGAAGCCTTCACCCAGGTCATCGACACTCAGGGTCAGCGGGTAGTTGGTGCGTTCCTCGGCACTCAGCGCGGCGATACCGTGCCAGGCCGAGACCGCCTCGGCGCTGGCGGCCGGGGCGCTGTGGCGGTAATTGAGCAACGCACTGAACAGCGGCGTCGGCGCCACCACGCCACTGCAGCGCTGGGCCAGGGCCAGCGGCGCATGCTCATGGCGCAGCAACGTGGTGAGCCTTGCGTGGGTGGCCTTGACCCCGGCGCGCACGCCCTCGTTGCCCACGTCCACGCGAAACGGCAGCGTGTTGATGAAGATCCCCAGCGCCCGGTCCGTGTCATGGCTGCCCTGCAGGCGGCCCATCAACACGGTGCCGAACACCACCTGCTCCTTGCCGGACAACACCCCCAGCACCTGCGCCCAGCCCATATGGAACAGGCTGGCGGCGCTCACCCCGAGTTGCCGCGCCTGCACCCGCAGCCGTTGCGACAACGCCGGCGCCAGTGCCAGGTGAACCTCGGCAATGCCGCGTGCATCGCCTTGTACATCGTGCAGGCCAAACGGCAAGGTCGGTTCGCTGATGTCGCCGAGCATCTGGCGGAAAAAGCTTTCGTGCTCCTGTTCGCGGGTCCCCAGCCGCGCCTGGGCCACATAGTTGCGAAACGGCACCGCCTGGCCGAGCGCTGCGCCCTGCCCCAGCAGGCACGCCTGCATTTCATGGCACACCACTTCCAGGGCACTGTGGTCGAGGGCCATGTGATGGAACAACAAGCTGGCGACGATGCGCTGGTTGGCCGGGTCATCCGCGCGCACCAGGCGCAGCAGCGGCGCCTGTGTCACGTCGAGACGATAGTGGCGGGCATCGAACAGCGCATGCAGTTGCGCGGCGATATCGCCCTCGGCCGCCGGCAATTGGAGGGCCTGCACCGGCAGGCGCGCGGTGCGCCACACCACTTGCGAGGGCTCTTGCAGGCCGTCCCACACCACGCCGGTGCGCAGGATATCGTGGCGATCCATCACCGCCTGCAGCGCTTGGGCAAAGGCGTCGAAGCGCGCCAGGCTGTCGAACGCGAATTGCGCCTGCATCACGTACGGATCGCCGTGCTCGGCGCTGACGTGGTGAAACAGGATGCCTTCCTGCAACGGCGCCAGCGGGTAGATATCCTGGATATTCGCCACGCCGCCGTCGACGCTGGCGACGACTCGGTCGATCTCCTCCTGGCTCAGGGTCGACAGGCTCAGCATGTCCGGTGTGATGCGCTCGGCGCCGGCCGGGATGCCATTGGCCGGCACCTCGACGGCGCCCGGCTGGGGCGCCGTGTATTCACCGGCCTGGATCAGCGCGATCAACGCCGGTTTGTGTTCACGCAGCGCGGCGATGATCGCCGGGTCACTCAAGGCTTGCCTGTTGCCCTGCACCGACAACTGATCGCCCTTGAGCGCCAGTTGGATGTCCTTGGTTTTCAGCGTCGCCAGCAGTTGGTTGATGCTCACAGGACGATCTCCATTCGTTCGGTCATTGCGGCGTAGCCGGCCAGTGTCGGCTGTTCGAACAGCGCGCGCACATCGGCTTCCATGCCTTCCTGGCGCAAGCGCCCGATCAAGCTCACGGCGAGCAGCGAGTGCCCGCCCAATTCAAAGAAATTGTCCTGGCGACCGACCCGCTCGACCTTGAGCAGTTCGGCCCACAGCCGTGCCAGGAGCTTCTCGGTGTCACCTTCTGGCGCCTCGTACTCACGCGCCACCAACGCGTCCAGGCCCGGGGTTGGCAGGGCCTTGCGGTCAAGCTTGCCGTTGGGACTCAACGGCAGCGCGTCGAGGTGCACAAACAGCGCGGGCACCATGAAGTCCGGCAAGTGCCGCAACAGCTGTTCACGCAAGCTGTCGACGGGCGTCTGCGTGCCGGTGTAATAGGCCACCAGGCGTTCTTCGCGGGCCACCACCACCGCGTCCTTGACCGCTGCGTGCTCGATCAGGCGCGCCTGGATTTCCCCCAGTTCGATGCGCAGGCCACGGATTTTCACCTGGTCGTCGTTGCGGCCCAGGTATTCGATGTTGCCGTCGGCCAGGTAACGCCCCACATCCCCGGTGCGGTACAGGCGCCCGTCGCTGAACGGGTCCTTGATAAAGCGCTCGGCGGTCAGCTGCGGACGGTTCAGGTAACCGCGCGCCACCTGCACGCCGCCGATGAACAGCTCGCCGACCACGCCCAGCGGCACCGGCTGCAACTGCTCATCCAGCAGGTACAGGCGCGTGTTGGCAATCGGCTTGCCGATCGGCGTGTTGTCGGGCACCTCGGGGCGTGCGCAGTTCCATGCGCTCACGTCCACCGCGGCTTCGGTCGGACCGTACAGGTTGTACAGGCCGAGGCCCGGCAATTGCTGCTTGAAGCGCCGCACCAGGCTGCCCGGCAAGGCTTCGCCGCTGCACATCACGCGCCGCAAGCCGGCGGCCTGGCTGACGTCGCCATGCGCGAGGAACACGTCAAGCATCGACGGCACGAAATGCACGGTGGTGATCCGCTCGGACTCGATCGCCTCGCACAGGTACGCCGGGTCCTTGTGCCCGCCCGGACGCGCCATCACCAGGCGGGCGCCGGTGAACAGCGGCCAGAAGAACTCCCACACCGACACGTCGAAGCTGAACGGGGTTTTCTGCAACACCGCGTCCTCGGCCTTGAGACCGTAGGCGTCCTGCATCCACAACAGGCGGTTGACCACCCCGGCGTGTTCGTTGATCACGCCCTTGGGCTGGCCGGTGGAGCCGGAGGTGTAGATCACGTAGGCCTGATGGCGCGCATTGAGGTCGGCGACGTGGGGATTGGTCGCGGGCTGGTGCTGCCAGGTGCAATGGTCGAGATCGATCACCGGCGCGTCCCCCAGCAGCGCCAGGGTCGCGCCCTCGGCCAGCACCACCACCGGCGCGCTGTCCTGCAGCATGTAGGCGATGCGTTCCTGCGGGTAGGCCGGGTCCAGCGGCACATAACCGCCACCGGCCTTGAGGATCGCAAACAGGCCGACGACCATCTCCAGGCCACGCTCCACACAGATGCCTACCCGCGCGTCTGGTTGGACGCCGCGTTCACGCAAGTGATGGGCCAGGCGATTGGCGCGCTCGTTGAGTGCCTGATAGGTCAAGTGTTGCTCGCCGGCGGTGACCGCCACGGCCTGCGGTGTGCGCACCACCTGGGCTTCGAACAGACTGTGCAGGGTCTGGTCGAGGTTGTACGGCACCTCGGTTGAGTTGAATTCGACCAGCAGCTTTTTACGCTCCTCGGCGTCCAGCACCGGCAGGCGGTCAAGCGCCCGCTGCGGCGCCTGCTCCAACGCGTCGACCAGGCCGGACAAGGCCACTTGCAGATAGCCGCATACCCGCTGCGCGTCGGTGCGCGCCAGGGCGGTGATGGCATAGCCATCGCCCAGGTCATCCACGTTCAAGGTCAGCGGGTAGTTGGTGCGCCCGTCGTTGACCAGGGTCTGCATGCCTTCCCAGGCCTGCTGCGCCTCCTGCGAGCGCGTGGCCGCGCCGCGATGACGGTAGTTGAGCATCGAGCTGAACAGCGGCGCCGGCGCAGCCACCCCACTGCAGCGCTGGGCCAGCGCCAGGGACGCGTGCTCATGCCCGAGCAAGGCGCTGAGGCGTTCATGGGTGGTACGCACGGCAGCGCGAGCGCCCTGCGCGTCGATATCCAGGCGCAGCGGCAAGGTATTGATAAACACACCCAGCGCGCGGTCGGCACCCTCGCCGCCCTGCAGGCGGCCGACCAACACGGTGCCGAACACCACGCTGCGCCGAGCCGAGGTGGCCGCCAGCACCTGCCCCCAGGCCAGGTGGAACAGGCTCGCGGTGCTCACGCCCAGCAGCCGGGCCTGGGCGCGCAGGCGGCGGTTGAGGTCGCTGTCCAGGCGCAAGCTGTGTTCCTCGATGGCGCTGCCGTCGCCGCGCACATCCTGCCAGCCGAAGGGCAAGGTCGGCGCGTCGACATCAGCGAGCATGCCGCGAAAGAACGCTTCGTGTTCCTGCTCGCTCACCCCCAGGCGGGCCTGGGCCACGTAGTTGCGGTACGGCATCGGTGCCGTCGTTGGCGCGGGGTGACCCAGCAGGTAGCCCTGCATTTCGCGCAGCACCACGTCGAAGGCGGTGTGGTCGAGGACGATATGGTGATAGAGCAACACCACGACCACACGTTGGTTGGCCGGGTCCTGTGCATACATCAGGCGGATCAGCGGGGCCTGGCTGATATCCAGGCGATAGCGCCGCGCGTCGAAACGCGCATGCAACTCGGCCAGTACATCGCCGTGCAGGTGCAGTTCCTGCACGCTCAATTCGGCGCTGCGCTGCACCACTTGCAGCGGCTGTACGAGACCTTCCCAGACCACCCCGGTGCGCAGGATATCGTGACGGTCGATCACCTGTTGCAGTGCCTGGGCGAAGGCCTGCAGGCGCTCGACGCTGTCAAATGCCAGGTGCGATTGCAGCAGGTACGGGTCGCCCTGTTCGGCCGTAATGTAGTGATAGAGGATGCCCTCCTGCAAGGGCGCCAGCGGGTAGATGTCCTGCACATTGGCGGCACCGCCGGGCACACGGCTCACCACGTGATCCAGCGTGGCCTGGTCCAGGCTCACCAACGTGAGCATATCCGGGGTGATGCGTTGGCAGTCGACGGCAATGCGATTGGCCGGCACCGGCACTTCGCGGCCACTGCCGACGGCGGCTGCCAGCGCCGCCAGGGTGGGTTGGCTGAACAGCACCCGTACATCGGCGCTGAGGCCAGCCTGGCGCATGCGTTCGATCAGGCTCACGGCCAGTAGCGAATGCCCGCCCAGTTCGAAGAAGTGATCATGCCGACCGACCTGCCCGACCTGCAGCACTTCGGCCCAGATGCGCGCCAAGGTGGTTTCGACCGCGCCTTGGGGGGGCGCATAGTCACGGCTCGACAAGGCGTTGTGATCGGGCTCCGGCAAGGCCCTGCGGTCGAGCTTGCCGTTGGCGGTCAGCGGCAATGCCTGAAGTTTCACGTACGCGACCGGCACCAGGGCTGCGGGCAATTGCGCTTGCAGCTGCGCACGCAGTGCGTCGATATCCAGCGGCTGCTGTTCGGTGAACCAGGCGATCAAACGGCCCTCGCGCACCAGCACCACGGCATCACCTACGCCGGGCAGCGCAGCCAGGCAGCTTTCGATTTCGCCCAGCTCGACGCGCACTCCGCGCACTTTGACCTGGTCGTCATTGCGGCCCAGGTAGTCGAGGTTGCCATCCGGCAACCAGCGCACCCGGTCGCCGGTGCGGTACATGCGCCCCTGGTTGAACGGGTCCTGCAGGAAGCGTTCGGCGGTCATCTGCGGGCGGTTCAGGTAGCCCCGTGCGATGCCGATGCCGCCGACATACAGCTCGCCGGCAACCCCCACCGGCACCGGGCGCAAGTGCGCGTCCAGCACATAGACGCTGGCATTGGCGATCGGCCGGCCGATATGCAGCGCCTGCCCGGCGCGCACGCGGCCGGAGGTGGCGACCACCGTGGCTTCGGTGGGACCGTAGTTGTTGATCACCGCAAAGCGTCGCTCCTGGCTGAACTGGCGCAGGCGATCACCGCCGATCAGCAGGATGCGCAGGGTTGGGTGCTGCAGGTTCTGACTGAAGGCGTATTCAGCCACCGGCGTCGGCAGGAAGCTCACGTCCAACGGCTGCGCCAGCCACCAGGCCAGCAGCGCGTCGAGATTTTCATTGCCCACCTGTGCAGGCGGCAGGTGCAGGGTGGCGCCTACGCACAGTGCCGGCCACAGCTCCCAGGCCAGCGCGTCAAAGCCGAACCCGGCGACACTGCTGGTGTGGCTCCGCGCATCCAGGCCAAAGGCTTCGCAGTGCCAGTGCAGCAGGTTTTCGACGCTGCGGTGTTCGACCATCACGCCCTTGGGCTGGCCGGTGGAGCCCGAGGTGTAGATCACGTAGGCCAGGTGCGCCGGGGTCAAGGCACTGATGTGCGGGTTGCTGGCGGCATGCTGCTGCCAGCGCGGGTCGTGCAGGTCGATGCTGGCGACCGCGCCCAGCAGCTCGCGGGTGCTCGCCTCGGCCAGCACCGCCACCGGGGCACTGTCCTGCAGCAGGTAGGCGATGCGCTCGGCGGGGTACGCCGGGTCGATGGGTACATAGCCGGCGCCAGCCTTGAGAATACCCAGCAGCCCCACCAGCATCTGCGGGCCACGTCGGCAGCAGAGCGCGACGCGGTCGTCCGGTTGCACACCAACTTGCAGCAGGTGATGGGCCAACTGGTTGGCGCGACGGTTGAGTTGCGCATAGGTCAGCGATTCGTCGCCCTGCACCACGGCAATCGCCTCGGGTTGGCGTTCGGCCTGCACCTCAAAGGCGCCGTGCAGCGTCTGGCCCTGGGGGAAATCGTGGGCAGTGGCATTGAAGTCGCGCAGCAGGGTGTCACGCTCCGCCACCGACAGAATCGGCAGTTGGTTGAGCGGCGTATCTGGCGCACTTTCCAAAGCCGCGACCAACTGCTCCACCGCGCCGAGCATGTAGCTGCACAGGCGCTCGGCACCGATCTGCGGCAGCGCCAGGACATTCAGGCCAAAGCCGTCACCCAGGTCATCCACGCTCAAGGTCAGCGGGTAGTTGCTGCGTTCTTCACCGCCGAGCAACTGCACGCCCGTCCAGATGCCATGGCCGTCGCGCGCGATTTCGTCCGGCGTGGTGTGACGGTAATTGAGCAAGGCGCTGAACAGCGGCGTGGAGGCCGCCACGCCGCTGCAACGCTGGGCCAGCGCCAACGATGCATGCTCATGGCCGAGCAAGGCACTCAAGCGCGCATGCGTGGCCCTGACCGCCACGGCGGCGCTGGCCGCGACATCTACCCGCAGCGGCAAGGTGTTGATGAACATTCCGAGCGCCCGGTCGGCACCGTCGCCGGCCTGCAGGCGGCCCATCAACACGGTGCCGAACACCACGTCGTCACGCCCGGAGACCAGCCCCAGCACCTGCGCCCAGGCCAGGTGCATCAGGCTCGCCGCGCTGACACCCATCTGCCGGGCCTGCCCGCGCACGCGCCGGGCCAACGCTGCGTCCAGGGCTTGCTCGGCCTCCTCGATCGCACGGCCATCGCCCTGCACATCCTGTACGCCAAAGGGCAAGGTCGGTTCGTCGACATCGCCGAGCATGGCGCGAAAGAAGTGTTCGTGCTCTTGCGCGCTGACACCCAGGCGAGCCTGGGCGACGTAGTTGCGAAACGGTGCGGGCGCCGGCAAGTCCTGCGCCTGGTTGAACAGGAACGCGCGCATTTCCTGGCCGACCACGGCCATGGCAGTGTGGTCCAGCGCCAGGTGGTGAAACAGCAGGATCGCCGCCGCCCGCGCGTTGTCCGGGTCCTCTGCGTAGACCATGCGCAGCAACGGCGCCTGGGTGATATCCAGGCGGTAGTGACGGGCATCGAAACGCCCGTGCAACTGCTCGATGATGGCGCCGTCCGCCGGGTCCAGGTCGACGGCCTGCACGCTCAGCCGTGCCTCGCGCGCCACCACTTGCACCGGGCTGTCCAGGCCTTCCCAGACCACGCCGGTGCGCAGGATGTCGTGACGCGCCACCACCTGCTGCAACGCGCCCATAAATGCCTGCAGACGCTCGACGCTGTCGAATGCCAGGCGCGATTGCAGCAGGTACGGGTCGCCCTGCTCGGCGCTGATGTGGTGGTAGAGAATGCCTTCCTGCAACGGCGCCAGCGGATAGATATCCTGCACATTGGCCGCGCCCCCCGGCACGCTGGCGACGATACGGTCGATGGCGTCCTGGTCGAGTTGCACCAGGCTCAGCATCGACGGCGTGATACGCGTACACCCCAATGGAATGCCGTTGGCCGGCACCCGCACTTCGCGCCCCTCGCCCACCGCTGCCGCCAACGCGGCCAGGCTCGGCTGGCTGAACAGCACGCGCACGTCCGCGCTGAGGCCGGCCTGGCGCATGCGCTCGATCAAACTGACTGCCAGCAACGAATGCCCGCCCAGCTCGAAGAAATGATCATGGCGACCCACGCGCTCGAGCTTGAGCACGTCCTGCCAGATCTGCGCCAGCAGGGTTTCCACTGCGCCCTCCGGCGCCTCATAGCCACGGCTGAGCAGCGCGCTGTGGTCGGGCACCGGCAGGCCTTTGCGATCGAGCTTGCCGTTGGCGGTCAGCGGCAACAGCGCCAGCCAGACATAGGCCGACGGCACCATGTAATCCGGCAACCGGCCTTGCAGATGGGCCCGCAGCGCTTCGATCTCCAGCGCCGCCTCGGCGGTGTAGTAGGCCACCAGGCGCTTGTCACCGGGCGCATCTTCGCGCACCACAACCACGGCGTCTTTCACGCCGGGGAAACTCGCAAGGCAGGTTTCGATTTCGCCGGGTTCGATCCGATAACCACGGATCTTCACTTGCAGGTCATTGCGGCCCTGGTACAACAGGATGCCGTCGGCCCGCCAGCTCGCCAGGTCACCGGTGCGGTACAGCAAGCCCTCGCCGAAGGGATTGGGGATAAATTTTTCGGCGGTCAAGTGCGGCTGGTTCACGTAGCCCGTGGCCAGGCCCGCGCCGCCGATGTACAGCTCGCCGACCGCGCCCAGCGGGAGCAGGTGCTGGTGCGCATCCAGCACATAGGCCTGGGCGTTGGCGATCGGCCGGCCGATGGGAATACCGCCCTCGCCCGGCGCCGTGATCTCATAGGTGGTGGAAAAGGTGGTCGCCTCGGTCGGGCCATAACCGTTGAGCAGGTGTTGCGGTTTGCCGTGCGCGAGCACGCGGCCAATCACCAGCGGGTCAAGCACATCGCCGCCGACGATCAGGTAACGCAACTGGCGGAACACCGGCATCAGCGCATCGGCATACTGGTGGAACAGCCCGGCAGTCATCCACAACACGCTGACGGCCTGCTCCTGCAAGAGTGCGCCAAACGCGGCCTGGGACAACAGTTCCGCCGGCTCGACCACCACCACGCAACCGCCATTGAGCAGCGGCGCCCAGACTTCCAGGGTGCTGGCGTCGAACGCCGGGTTGGAGGCGAACGCCACGCGGTCCCGGGCGTTGAAGTCGGCATAGCCATTGTTGAGCACCAGGCGCGTGATCGCACGGTGCGGCACTTGCACGCCCTTGGGCGCGCCGGTGGAGCCGGACGTGTAGAGGATGTACGCCACACACTGGGCGGTCTGGAACAGGTCGGGATTGCGCGGCGACTGCGCGTCCAGATTCAGCTCGGCGAGATCGCCAAGCACGCGGTGCGCACCGCTGTCCTGCACAATGAACGCCTGGCGCTCGGCCGGCGCGTTGATGTCCAGCGGCACATAGACTGCCGCGCATTTGAGGATGGCCAGCTGGCAGATCAGCAAGTCGATGCTGCGCGGCAGCGCGATGGCCACGCTTTCCCCCGGCTGTACACCCAGGGTGATCAGATGGTGGGCCAGGCGATTGGCGCGGCGATTGAGGTCGCGGTAGCTCAGGGACACACTGCCCTGCACCGCCGCCACCGCTTCAGGACGTGCCAGCACCTGGGCTTCGAACAACTGGTGTACGGTCAATTGCGACGGGTAGGCGCGCGTCGTGGCGTTGAATTCCACCAGCAGTTGGTGGCGCTCGGCCGCCGGGATGATCGACACCGCCTGCAACGGCGTGGTCGGCGCCTGTTGCAACGCACTCACCAGGTGGCGCAGCGCGGTCAGCAGGTAGTCGCCCACTCGCTGCACATCCAGACTGGCTACGCCTTGCACCGTCAGGGCAAAACCGCTGCCGAGGTCATCGACATTGAGCACCAGCGGGTAGTTGCTGCGCTCTTCGGAACTGAGGATCTGGATGCCGCTGGCCGCAAACGGGTTATCCCCCGGCGCTTGGTCCGCAGCGCTGTGACGGTAGTTGAGCAAGGTGCTGAACAACGGCAGTGAGCCCGGCACGCCACTGCAGCGCTGGGCCAGGGACAACGACGCGTGCTCATGCCCGAGCAAGTGTGCGAGCCGTGCATGGGTGGCGCGCACACCGGCCAGCACCAAGGTGTTGCCGAGGCTGACCCGCAGCGGCAAGGTGTTGATGAACATCCCCAGCGCGCGGTCGGCGCCCGCGCCGCCTTGCATGCGGCCCAGTAGTACCGTGCCGAACACCACCTCTTGCTGGCCCGAGACCTGCCCCAACACCTGTGCCCAGGCCAGGTGCAGCAGGCTTGCGGTGCTCACCCCGAGTTGCCGCGCCTGTTCACGCAGGCCCAGGTTCAAGGCCGGTTCCAACGGCAGGCGTGCCTCGAGAATGCCGCTGCCGTCGCGGTTCACATCCTGCAAGCCGAAGGCCAGGGTCGGTTCGTCAATGTCGCCGAGCATCTCAGTGAAGAACGCTTCGTGTTGCGCCTGGCTGACCCCGAGGCGCGCCTGCGCCACGTAGTTGCGGTACTGCACGGCCTCCGGCAGTTGCGCGCTGCTGCCGGACAGGCTGGCGCTCATCTCTTGCACCAGCACTTGCAGGGCGGTGTGGTCGAGCAGGATGTGGTGCAGCAGCAGGATGCCGACGAGGCGACCCGGTTCTGCGCAGTAGGCGAAGTGCATCAGCGAGGCGCGCGTCAGGTCGAGACGGAAGTGCCGTGGGTCGAAGCGCTGTTGCAACTGCGCCAAGGCATCGGCGCCCAGCCCCTCTATGCGCTCGACCGCCAGTGGCGCCTGGCGACACACCACTTGCACCGGCTCGTCGAGGCCTTCCCAGAGGATCGCGGTGCGCAGGATGTCATTGCGCTCGATCACGCTGTGCAGCGCCTGGATAAAGGCATCGACCGCCGCTTGATCGTTGAAGCCGAACTGCACCTGCAACACGTAGGGATCGCCTTCGCGGGTCGCCAGGTGGTGGTACAGAATGCCCGCCTGCAGGGGAGCCAGGCCGTAGATGTCCTGCACATTGCTGATGCCGCCGGGCACGCGCTGGATGATGTGGTCGAGGGCGGCCTGGCTCAGCTCCACCAGCGGCACCATGTCCGGGGTGATGTGCTGCGTGGCCGCCGTGATCAGGTTGGCCGGCACCTGCACCTGCTGCTGCCCGCCGACTGCGGCAGCGAGTGCCGCCAGGGTCGGCTGGCCGAACAGCACGCGGACGTCGGCGCCCAGCTCGACCTGGCGCATGCGCTCGATCAGCTTGACCGCCAGCAGCGAATGGCCGCCCAGTTCGAAAAAGTTATCGTCACGGCCGACGCGCTCGAGCTTGAGCAGGTCCTGCCAGATCGCGGCGATGGCGTTTTCCACCGCGCCCCGGGGCGCCTGGTAGCCCCGCCGCGCCATGGCTGTGGCATCGGGCACGGGCAAGGCGTTGCGGTCGAGCTTGCCGTTGGCGGTCAGCGGAAAACGGTCCAGCAACACGAAGGCGCTGGGCACCATATGCTCGGCCAGACTCAGCAGCAGGTGGTCGCGCAAATCCGCGATATTCGGTGCGCCGTCGGCAATCACGTAGGCCACCAGGCGCTTGTCACCCGGTTCGTCTTCACGGGCAATCACCACCGCGTCACGCACGCCCGGAGCGCTGGCGAGGCGCGCCTGGATCTCGCCGAGTTCGATGCGGAATCCGCGGATTTTCACCTGGTCATCGTTACGCCCCAGGTATTCGACGCTGCCGTCGGCGAGCATTCGGCCGAGGTCACCGGTCTTGTACAAACGCAAGCCGGTGGCCGGATCAACCAGGAAGCGCTCGGCGGTCAGCGCATCGCGGTTCAGGTAACCGCGCGCCACACCGGCGCCGCCGACGTACAGCTCACCGACCACACCGAACGGCAGCGGCTCGCGGCGCTCGTCCAACACATACAACTGCAGGTCGGGAATGCGCACACCAATCGGGCTGGCGCCGACCCGGTGCGCATCCGCCGCCTGCAATGCACGGTAGGTGACGTGCACGGTGGTTTCGGTGATGCCATACATGTTCACCAACTGCGTGCCGGCGTTGATCGCCCGGGCATACCAGGGCTTGAGCATCCCCGGTTCCAGCGCTTCGCCGCCGAAAATCACCTGGCGCAGGGAATGCGCCTGGGGGCTCTGGCCCTGGGCGGCGATCAGTTGACGGAAGGCGCTGGGGGTCTGGTTGAGAATGCTCACCCCCGCTTCGCAGAGCAGCGTGTAGCACTCGTCCGGCGAGCGGCTGACCCGCTGCGGCACGATCAGCAGTTGCCCGCCATGCATCAGCGCGCCCCAGATTTCCCACACCGAGAAGTCGAACGCGAAGGAGTGGAACAGCGCCCACACGTCGGTGGGGTTGAAGCCGAACCAGTGTTCGGTGGCGGTGAACAACCGCGCGACCTGGCGATGCTCGATCATCACGCCCTTGGGCTGGCCCGTGGAGCCGGAGGTATAGATCACATAGGCCAGGCTTGCCGGGCTCAGCGTGATCCGCGGGTTGACGATGGATTCGCCCCGCAGGCCGTTGAGATCGATCTGCGTCCGGTCACCCACCCGATGACGGGTGTTGGCCTGCACCAGCACGGCCACCGGGTCGCTGTCGGCCAGGGTGTAGGCGATGCGCTCAAGCGGATAGGCCGGATCGACCGGCACATAGCCCGCGCCGGCCTTGAGGATGCCCAGCAGGCCGATGATCATCTCCACACCGCGTTCCACGCAGATCGCCACCCGATCATCCGGGCGCACGCCTTGGGCGAGCAGGCGATGGGCAACCTGGTTGGCACGTTCGTTGAGCTGGCGATAGCTGAGGCGTTGGTTGTCGAAGCGCAAGGCAATGGCTTCGGGCTGGGCGGCGGCGTGGGCTTCGACCTGCTGGTGGATCAGCGCGCTGTCGGCGAAGGTCTGCGGGGTGTGGTTGAGGGTGTGCAACAGGGCATGGCGTTCGGGGTCAGGCAGGATGTTCAGGCCGCTCAGCGGCATCTCCGGTCGTTGCTCCAGGGCCTCGGCCAGGCTCGCCAACGCCGTGTGCAGGTAGCCCGCCACACGCTGCGCGCCGATGGCCGCCGCGACCATCACCGTCAGTGCAAACGCTTCGCCGAGATCGTCCACGTTCACCGTCAGCGGGTAGTTGGTGCGTTCCTCGGCACCAAGGACCTGGATCCCCTCTGCGACGTCAATCACCTCGGCCATATCACCCGCAGCGCTGTGCCGGTAGTTGAGTATCGCGCTGAACAACGGCGTCGGCGCGGCCACGCCGCTGCAACGCTGGGCCAGCGCCAGGGACGCGTGTTCATGCTGGAGCAACGCGGTCAGCCGTGCATGGGTGGCCTTGACGCCGGCCCGCACACCCTGCGCGCCCAGGTCCACGCGCAGTGGCAGGGTATTGATGAACATGCCCAGCGCCCGTTCACCGCCCTCTCCCGCACCCATGCGGCCGAGCATCACCGTGCCGAACACCACTGACTCGCGCCCGGACACCACGCCCAGGACCCGTGCCAACGCCAGGTGCAGCAGGCTTGCCACACTCACGCCCTGCGCCCGCGCCAGGCTGCGCAAGCGCAGGCCCAGGGCGGCGTCGACGGGGATGCGTACCTCGTCGATACCCTGGCCGTCGCCCTGCACATCCTGCAAGCCGAACGGCAGTGTGGGCGCCTCGATATCCGCCAGCATCTCGCGGAAGAACTGCTCATGGGCCTGCTCGCTCACGCCGTGGCGCACCTGGGCGATATAGCTGCGAAACGGCACCGGCGCCGTGGCCTGGTCCTGCTGGCCCGCCAGGTACAACTGGATTTCATCGCGCACCACATCCAGCGCGGTGTGGTCGAGAATGGTGTGGTGAAACAGCAACATGGCAACCACGCGCTGGTGGGCCGGGTCCTCGGCAAATACCAGGCGCAGCAGCGGCGCCTGGCCCAGGTCGAGGCGGAACGTGCGCGCGTCATAGCGGTTCAGCAAACGGTCGAACGCGTCGCCCCCACTGAAATGCGCTTCTTCACAGGCCAGGGTCGCCGTGCGCCACACCACTTGCAGCGGCTCGTCGAGGCGCTCCCAGGCCATCGACGTACGCAGAATATCGTGGCGGTCGATGACCCATTGCAGCGCCTCGGCAAATGCGTGCAGGCGAGGACGGCTGTCGAACACAAACTGCGCGTGCAGCACATACGGATCGCCCTGCTGCGCCGACAGGTGGTGATAGAGCATGCCCTCCTGCAACGGCGCCAGCGGGTAGATGTCCTGCACGTTCGCCGCACCACCGGGGATCGCCGCGACGATCCGGTCGATGGCCGCCTGGTCGAGGCTGACCAGCGGCAACATGGCCGGCGTGATCCGATAGGCCGGGCTCAGCCAGTCACCGCCATGCTCGGCCACCAGCGCGAGCAACCGGGGTTTGTGGGCGATCAATTGATCCCACAGCGCGTCATCCAATGCCTCATCGTCACCCAGGACAATCAGGTCGTCTGCTTCCCTTTGCAGACGGATCGCGTGGGTGGAAATCGCTGCCAATAATTCGCTGAACTGCATGGAGGTAACCTGCCTGATAAGTCACGGTGGAGAAGAAAGTCCGTTTTCAGCTGCCGTTTGCAATCGTCTGTGCTGGGCGCCCGGGGAAAGAAACACGGGCACAGCCGGGGGCCTGGAAGGCTTCCGGCAGGGTTGGGAAATTAAGGGATTTGACCGCAGGGAGGTGACATGGGAAGCGGGGACAAGGGCGCCAGCCCTGGGATCGGGCTGAGCAGCAGTGTGGTTTTAACGCGCAGGCGCGCCAGCGATGGCGCGGTGTCAGGCAGCGACGAGGGTCAGGCTTCGCGCGCCTTGACCTTCAAATGCCGCGCATACCAGGGCCGCTTCGGCACGCGCTTGAACAAACCCAGCAGCGCATCGTCCTCGGCACCGAAGGTGATGCGCAGCGCGAGCTTCATGGTCTCCGGATCCATCTCCATCGACTTGCCCATCTGCAACCCCGGCGTGGTGCTGCAGCCATGGGTGTCCGGGCCCAGCCACGGGTCAGCGACTTCGACCCAGCGCCCCGGCGCAAACCAGGCCACGCCGTTGACCTGCATGCGGCTGACCTCGCCGGGATTGAAACGCTCATGGGCACGAAACCAGTCTTCGATGCGGTCGTCGATCCAGCCGTGGAAGTGCCAGAACACCGGGTTCACGTGGGACGAAAACGGGTCGCCGAGGAAGTCGTTTTCCGCCGCATACCAGCGCGGGGCGAAGTCTGCCGGGTCGCGGGCCAGGGGCACGGGCGCACCGTTGGAAGGGTCACGGGGCACCGAGGCCCAGCGCATGTGCAGCCAGTCATGCAGGCCCAGCTCCATCTCCGAGCCCAACTGGCCGAGGCTCAACCTGGCCAGGTAACGCGGGTCGCGGTACTGGGATTCCCAGACCTGGAAATTGCTGTGGTAGGTCTCGGCGGCCTTGATGTCGCTGACCCACTGGGTGTATTCGCTGTCATCCGCGGCCCACCAGGTGGGCGGCAGGGCGAAACCATCGTGGTTGTCGAAGTACCGCAGGAAGCCCAGGCGATCGCGCTCAAGGGGCGGTTGCGGCGCGGGGAATTGCGGCCATGAGGGCAAATCCTGCATTGAGCGCGCGGTGCCGAGCATGTGCCGGTGCATGAAGAAGAAGTCGATGCCCGAGCCATTGCGGTCCTTGTGCTTGCCACGCGCATCACGTTCCTTGCCCCGTGGGCCGGGTTGCCAGCCGATACCGCGCAGGGCCTCGCGCTTTGCTTCGGAGAGCTTGTGCCACTGGTCCCGGGTGGCGTGCCACAGCTGATGGAACAGGCGGTGCTCGGGCGCGATCAGCCAGGCCAGCAGCGTCGGGTTGAGGCCGATACGCTGGCGTGCTTCGGGAAACCAATGCTTGTGGGCAATAAAGCGGTTGTCGCGCTCGGTCAATGCCAGCGGGCGATCCAGATCAAGGATCTGCCCGCTGAGGGTGCTGCTGCCGGCGTTGGCAAAGTCCGCCCAGACCTGGTCGAGGGTCATCTTGAATTCATAGGCGGGCCTGCCGTCGGCGGAATCGCGGTCGATCAGGCGCCAATAGAGCAAGGCGCTGTCGCCGCTCACCAGGTCACCGAGTACGCGATAGCGCGGCTCGCCTTCAGCGCGCAGGTTGGCGGCAGTGTCCAGGTAGCCACGCACGCCGCGGCCACGCGGGGCGATGTCGAGCAACAGTTCCAGGCCTTGCAACGGCAGGCCCTTGAGGCCGGCGTCGCGACCTTCCAGGCGCAGGCTCCACACCCCACGCAAGGTGTTGGCCAGGTGCTGGCCGGCAGTATCGGCCAGCGCCACCGTGGCCTCGCCGGGGGTGATGGGGAATTCTTCTTCGCGCGTCAGCTCGCGATGGGCATAAAAGGCCGCCGGCACAGCGGCGCCGGTGAGCGCCAGGCCGGCGATGAACCCACGTCGAGAGATGGTCATTGTCTACCTTAGGAAACGGCTTTATCAGAGCTAGAACGTTTGCAGCCCGGGGAAATTTACCGCGCTGTCGGCGGCGCCTAAATTTGCGCGCCCATCACTCGTTCTTCCCTGATAGCGAAGGCCTCAACTGACTGAGATGGCAATGACAAAACCACGTTCGAAAAAGGCGCTGTATATCGGCCTGCCGCTGGCACTGGCCATCGGTGCCGGGGCCTGTTTCCTGGGCTGGGATCACTGGTTCAAGGGCAATGCCGGCTATCCGCTGGAGGTCATCAAGCAGGCCAATGAAATGCAGGACCGGCTGCTGTCGTTCGACAGCCATATCACCGTGCCGGTGGATTTCGGCACCGCCGGCAACGAGGCCGACAAGGACGGCAGCGGCCAGTTCGACCTGGCCAAGGCCGCACGCGGCCGCCTGTCCGGTGCCGCCCTGACGATCTTCGGCTGGCCGGAAATCTGGAACGGCCCCAACGCACCGCACAAACCCACCGACGGTTTTGTCGAAGCCGCGCGCAATGAACAGGAAGTGCGCTACAAAATCATCAGTGGCATGGTCCGCGACTACCCCAACCAGGTCGGCATCGCCTACACCCCGGACGACTTCCGGCGCCTGCATGGCGAGGGCAAGTTCGCGATCTTCATCAGCATGCTCAACGCCTACCCGCTGGGCAACGACCTCAACCAACTGGACCTGTGGGCTGCGCGCGGCATGCGCATGTTCGGCTTCAGCTATGTGGGCAACAACGCCTGGTCCGACTCGTCGCGCCCGCTGCCGTTTTTCAATGACTCGGTGGATGCCCTCGACGGCCTCTCGGACATCGGCAAGCAAGCGGTGCACCGCCTGAATGACCTCGGCGTGATCATCGACGTGTCGCAGATGTCGACCAAGGCCCTGGAGCAGGTGGCGCAGTTGAGCCGTACGCCGATGGTGGCATCGCACTCGGCGCCACGCGCGGCGGTGGATATCCCGCGCAACCTCAGCGACAAGGAACTGCAACTGATCAAGCAGAGCGGCGGCGTGGTGCAGATCGTGGGTTTCTCCGCTTACCTGCGCCCGCTGAGCCAGCCGACCCAGGACAAGCTCAACGCCCTGCGCGCCCGTTTCGACCTGCCACCGCTGCCCAACCTCGCCGTGGCCTTGATGCCGGGTGACGCGATCATCGCCGCCTGGCCCGAACACAAGTTCGGCGAGTACGCCGGCGCGCTGTACGCGATCCTCGACGAAGAGCCCAAGGCCACCCTCAAGGACCTGGGTGACGCCATCGACTACACAGTGCGCAAGATCGGTATCGATCACGTCGGCCTGGCGTCGGACTTCAACGATGGCGGCGGCATCCAGGGCTGGAACAACGTCGGGGAAGTGCGCAACGTCACCGCCGAACTGATCCAGCGTGGGTATTCCGAAGCCGATATCGCCAAGCTGTGGGGAGGCAACTTCCTGCGCGTGTGGGACCAGGTCCAAAAAGCCGCCAAACCCTTGGCCAACCGCTAATCACCTAGAAGTATGTCCATGACCGACCGCCGTACTTTTCTCAAGCAGGCCGGTGTTTTCGCCGCGAGCCTGCCGCTGGGCACCGCCCTGCTCCCCCAGGCAATGGCTGCCGACAGCACGAACGACCCATGGACGGGATTCAAGCAACTGTTCAACCAGGACCCGAGCTACCTGCACTTTTCCAACTTCCTCGTAGCCTCGCACCCCAGGCCGGTGCGCGAGGCCATTGAACGTTACCGCGCACAGATCGACCGCAACCCGGGCCTGGCGATGGACTGGGACCTGCAGGAGACCTGGAAGCGCGAAGGCCAGGTCCGCGAATGGGCCGGCCGCTACCTGAAGGCCACGCCCGCGCAGATCGCCCTCACCGGCAGCACCTCCGAAGGCCTGGCGATGATCTATGGCGGGATCAAGGTGCGCGCCGATCAGGAGATCCTGACCACGGTGCACGAGCATTACGCCACCGAGTTCAGCCTGGATTTCCGGGTACGCAAGCAACAGACCCAGGTCCGCAAGATTCGCCTGTTCGACGATGCCCACCGGGTGTCCGTCGATGAAGTGCTGGGCAATATCCAACGCAATATCCGCCCCAACACCCGTGTGCTCGGCATGACCTGGGTACAGTCCGGCAGCGGCGTGAAGCTGCCCATCGGTGAGATCGGCAAGCTGGTCGAGGAACACAACCGCGAGCGCGATGACAAGGACCGTATCCTCTATATCGTCGACGGTGTGCATGGTTTTGGCGTGGAGAACCTCGATTTCCCGGACATGCACTGCGACTTCTTCATCGCCGGCACCCACAAGTGGATGTTCGGGCCGCGCGGCACCGGCCTGGTGTGCGCCCGCGACCCCGAGAACAAGTACGTGACGCCGATGGTGCCGACCTTCTCCGAGGACAAGGACTTCGCCACCATCATGACCCCTGGTGGCTTCCACGCCTTCGAGCATCGCTGGGCGGCGGACGAGGCCTTCAAGCTGCACTTGCAACTGGGCAAGGCACAGGTGCAGGCGCGCATCCATGCGCTGAACAGCGAATTGAAAGATCAACTGCTAACGCACCCGAAGATCGAACTGGTTACCCCACGCAGCCCCGAGCTGTCGGCCGGCTTTACCTTCTTCCGGGTCAAGGGCCAGGACAGTGATGCCGTGGCGGCCTACATGATGAAAAACCGTGTGGTGATCGACGCGGTGGACCGTGATGTCGGTCCGGTGATCCGTACCTCCCCGGGCCTGCTCAATTCCAGCGAAGAGATCCAGCGCTTCATGACCCTGCTGAACCAGCGGGCGTAAGGCCCGCCCTTTTTCCTTTGAACGAGATGCCCACATGAATCCATCCCGACTCAAGCCCCTGGGCGCCCTGGCGCTCACCGCCCTGTGCGCCGCGCTGCTGCCCAATCTGGTCCAGGCCGCCACGCCGCAACCCGGCAAAGTATTCAAGGACTGCAAGGACTGCCCGGAAATGGTGGTGCTGCCCGCCGGCACCTTCACCATGGGCACGCCGGAAGATGAAGTCGGCCGCGAGCCGGATGAAGGCCCGATGCACGACGTGACCTTCGCCAAGCCCTTCGCCATGAGCCGCTTCCATATCACCGCCGGCGAATGGGACAGCTATATCCGCCAGACCGGGGTGAAGATCGCCGATGGCGACACCCGCCCCGGCCGCGAATGTATCGCCAGCAAGCCACGCTACCCGCAGGGCCCGCGCCAGCCGGCGGTGTGCATGGACATGGACGACATCAAGCACTACGTGGCCTGGCTATCGAAAAAGACCGGCCATCAATACCACATGGTCAGCGAAGCCCAGCGTGAATACGCCGCCCGCGCTGGCTCCACCGGCCCCTTCCCCTTCCCGTTCGATGAAGGCAAGGGCTACAGCATTGCCGAGCACGCCAACACCTATGGCCCGGCAGATGGCTACAGCTATTCTTCGCCGGTGGGCAGCTACCCGCCGAATGCATTCGGCATGTACGACATGCACGGCAATGTGTACGAACGGGTTGCCGACTGCGAGCACCCCAACTACATCGGCGCGCCCACCGATGGCAGTGCATGGATGGAGCCGAACTGCGAGGGTTATCAGATTCGCGGCAATGACTGGGGCGAGGCGCCCGTGTTCTCGCGCTCGGGCAACCGCAACAACATTTTCCCGCAGACGCGCGGAGACTGGATCGGTTTTCGGGTAGTGCGCGATCTCTGACAACACAGGCGATCCAGTGTGGGAGCGGGCTTGCCCGCGAAGTCGGTGGGTCAGCCACCCTCTTCAGTGACTGACCCACCGCCATCGCAGGCAAGCCAGCTCCCACAGTTTTGATCGGTGTTTGGGCTGGGATTCGGGGTGCTGCACCGGCATTTGAGCTGAAGGCACAACTCGGCTCCAACCTTGAAATACACCCCAAATGTGGGAGCGGGCTTACTCGCGAAGGCGGTGGATCAGCCACCCTCTTCAGTGACTGACCCACCGCCATCGCAGGCAAGCCCGCTCCCACAGTTTTGATCGGTGTTCGGGCTGGAGGCCGAGGTGCTGCACGGCATTTGAGCTGAAGGCACAACTCGGCTCCAACCTTGAAATACACCCCCAAATGTGGGAGATTCTATGGTTGAGGGGCAACCCTCAACCAACCTTCGGTTGGTATTCGTTTTGTCCTTTCAGCAAGGCAAATACCACCCGGGCGAGCTTGCGAGCCAGCATTACCAACACC
>Ga0153921_1000244_pt1 | contig 36482 bp, 47 predicted proteins | sample TSNJ005MetaG_FD_104691 | JGI IMG/M metagenome (GOLD analysis project Ga0153921, IMG submission 104691) | Attine ant fungus gardens microbial communities from New Jersey, USA - TSNJ005 MetaG | ecosystem: Host-associated > Fungi > Mycelium > Unclassified | place: USA: New Jersey, Brendon T. Byrne... | reverse complement strand
TGCTGCATAGCGGGCGTGCGGCGTTCGGCGCTGCGGGCTACGCCCTTCGCACCGCACGCCGCACAGAAGGATCAACTGAAACCACTGGCATCCGGTTTCTGCACAGTTTGACGCACACAACTCTGTTGCTAAAGGCCGTTCGTGGCCGGGTTCAGGCAAAGCGCTCGGCAATTTGCTCGCCCGAGACCGGCCATTAAGCGAGGCCGAACGAGACCCGGTCAGCCGCGCTGGACAACTACATCGACCGGCCGTTCATGGCCGACAGCGGAAAGCCGGCGCACGCTGACTTGAAACGGTGGCTCCCACACAATGCCACATCTGCCGCCAGCGATTCGGAGGTCGGGTTCGTGTTAAAGATGCGGCGACTACTGCCGTATAGGTTGTAAGCAACAGCACTACCACGACTACCACCGCACCCGCCTATGCCACTTCCGAACGGCGTAAGTCCCACCGGTATCATCGAACCGATCGGTTTGTCAGCGACGTGGATGGGAAATCGCGGCGAGATTCATGACCACAACGGCGAGATCGTGCGCCAGTTCAAGACCAAGTCTTGGGTAACCTGCCGGTTATCGTACAAGGGATGGAGCCGAAAGCCGCTAATGCAGCCGGGCCGATACACAGAACTGTTTTTCCTCGATGAGGCTACAGCGCTCAGCGCGGGACATCGACCTTTTGCGATGTGCCGCAATGCTGAATATGCCAGCTTCAAGACACGTTGGCTCCGCGCAAATGGCTTTGCACCGGGCACCGCTGTTACTGACATCGATAAAGCGATGCACGAGGAGCGCATGGGTCGCTCGGGAAGCGACGCATGGCAACAGTCGCCACGGTCGCTTCCGAGTGGGGTCGTCATCGTCTTCAATGAGACTTCCTGCCTTTGGAGCGGCGGTAGGTTGTTCCAGTGGACTAACACCGGATATGTGAGAAACGTCCTTCCATGCGGCGATTCGGCTAGTGTTCGACTGCTGACGCCTCCCTCGGTCGTCAATGCAATAAGAGACGGCTACCGGGTACAGGTTCACCCCGCGCTGATGTCTTCCTCCCGCAAAACTAGTCCAAGCCCGTATGACCGCTTACCTTGACGATAACCGCGAAAGCGAAGGGTCCTTAGTCGCGTTCGAACGCGCATCGCTTTCGACGACCAGCGGCCATAGCGAGCGCTGGCTGCAAGAGAGGCTGTTCTCGCACCCAAGCTTGCTGCCGATGGTTGAGATGTTCGGGTACGCCGAGGACTTTGTGCCGCTCTGTCGGGAACTGCCGCTTCGGTATGGCTCGTGTAAGGTATTTCTCGATCTTCTTAGCGTATCACCCACTGGCAAACCGGTTTTCGTCGAGTGCAAGCTTTGGCGAAATCCGGAGGCACGCCGTGAAGTAGTTGCACAACTGTTCGAATACGCGTCGCTACTTGCTGAGTGGACCTACTCGGACCTCGAGGCGCGCTTGAAGCTCGCTCGCGGTCTTTCCGGTGACAACCCCATCTTTCAAGCGGTAAGAAGTCGTTACCCGGCGCTTCACGAAGCCGGCTTTGTAGACGCAGTCAACCGATCGCTCGCGAACGGAGACTTTCTCCTTGTTATCGCTGGCGATGGGATTAGAAGCGATTTGCACGCATTGCGCCGATCGCTAGCCTCGCAGGCGGGTTTGCTCTCGCGCATTGCCTTTGTAGAGATGAAAATCTTGCGGGACGCGACCGGACGAACGTTGCTTGTGCCATTTGTGCCGCTGCAGACTGAGATCGTGAAGCGCGAGGTACTCATTAGCCTCGACGATCACCCGGTAGAACGGCTGTCGTCCCCTACTCAAACCACCGCGACGACACCGACGGACAAGTCAACGACGGTCGGCTCGCGCCTCGAAAATCGAGAGTTCTGGGACAGCTTCATCGCCCGCGTCGAATTCGACCACCCTGATCAGCCGCCACCGCGCCACGGAGGAAACAACTGGGTAAGAATGGATATGCCCGGCCCTGTCTCGCACTTGGTTGCGTACAGGGAAGCCGCTTCTTCCGCTGGTTTTGCCCCGAGTTCGTTGGTCAGGAAGGTGGCGAAGCATTGCAGACACTGCTTGAAGATCAGAGCGCCTTGGAGCAAGAGATAGGAGCGCTGTTCACTTCGATATCAGCGGCGAGCAACTCGACAATGAGCGAGTCGTTGGCGTCCTATTGATCAAGCATTCAACGATCGACGATGCGAGCCAAAGGGGCGAAACAGAACTCGCATGGCTACGCACGACAGCTAACAAGATAGTGAACGCGTTGCGACCCCGCCTCGCGGCGTACGCAAGCCTATAGAAGGCCTCCCGTTGGCGGATTCGAGACCGGTGCCGTGTCGACTCAGACTTTGATAAAAGAATGAACGGCCGCTCAGGGCGTCGGAAGCGGCGGGCAATGATTGCCTCTGGTGGTGGACCCGGTAGGACGTAGAGGCTTAAGACGCAGGCACCTACTTCCGTCGGTTAACGTCCGTAGCGTCCCCGTTGCCGGTCAACCTTCTTCGCGTCATTCTGCTTCCATTCAACATCCATACGGCGCATCGCCCCAACGCCGCAGAACACGATAGTCGTGCTCGGGCAAGACGATCAACCCAGCCTCCGCCGCCTCTAATACGCGCTCCATCTGCCCACTGTTAACGAGGTTTCAATGCAGCCGTAGAAGTACCACGCGAAGGGCATTCCGATCCGTTCGTCGAACTGCGTGAACTTCCCGTAAAGGCTGTAGACGTCCAGGTTCCGCGTGTTCTTCAACTCGGCGACCTTGCGGGCATGCGCCCACTGAGGGACGAAGCTCAGTTCTCTGTCGCCCTGCTGGTCAACAGAGTCCTGGGTGTTAAACGTCCAGCGTTGGCAGACGCGCTCGCCACTGCGGCCGGCGCTTGAGTCCGTCCAGTCATCGAAGAAACGCCGACCGGACCATTGCATCTGGTCATAGCCGGGCGTGAGCGCTCGTAGGGTCAAACTGCGCTGCTCACCGGTTTTACAGTCTGTCTCGATCACACGGCGATCGCCGCGTACGCGATGGCGATCGAGGTAGAGCGTCTCGGAAAGCTCCACAAAGCGATGCATGTCGATTACCTCATGCAGTCGGTAACGTGGCTCACCGAGCGAGCGTCGTTCGAATTGCTCGGCCCCCATGCCGCTCGCCCCATGCCGTAGGTCCGCGACATCCGGCAATCCCTAGCGGTCGGTGCGAGGGAAAAGCTCACGCTCTACGAACTCCTGCTCTTCCCAAACTGCGATCTGAACGATGTTGTCCTGTTTGCCGCCACGGTCATGAACGAAGTAATGGAGCAATAGCTCATTCTCGGTGAGCAGGTATCCCGCATCCTTGTGAGCCAGCCACACCGCGCGTGCGGAGCCGCCATGCGCTTGCAGTTCCGCCTCGATCCACGCTCGATAGTCCGGCGAAATTTCACGGCCCTCAGCATCAATGACTCGAGCCGGTGATGGGCCGTATGTATCGCGCGTCATGACGTAACGCATAGACCGGTAGTCGGTGCGTGTCGCGAACGTCGTCAGCAAATTGGCGTGCGTTTTGGTGACCGGAGTTGCCGCGACGATCGTGCCCAACACGTCCGTCTGTAGCTCGTACTCTTTGCGCGTGTGCGGTCCTATCGCTTCGGGGGACGCTTCGCCGTCACATCGACGTTTTCAGCGAAGCCGGCCTGCAAGATCCGGTACGCCCACTCTAGTTGCTCTTCATGACTCTGGGGCGGCACGATGGTCGGCCCATAGATCATGGCGAGCGCCTTCGCTGCCGCGCCCAACGCTTTAATGGCGGCGAACCGCGACACTTCCGGGTGGTTCCGCTCGATATGGTCAACCGCGAGCTGTCCTAGCTCTTCGACGAGTCGGGAGTAAGGGTCGCGGTTGTCCATGGCGCTTACCTGTTTAGGCGCAAGGCAACTTTTTGCTGTCGCCGCCCGCGCTGGCCTTTGTCAAAGCGATTCAAAAGACGACACGCTTAACCGCGTTCGCAGAATCGGTGATGTCCCGCCCGAAACCTGCGACCGTGTTACAAGCAGTCAAGCCGATCAGAGCCGCAATCATCGTCAACACGAGTACAAAACGCCCGACCATTTTCTTCTTCCTCATGCCAGTGTGTGTCTATAAAATGCGCGCCCGCTGCGGCGTTAAGTGATATCGCCACTGCGTTCTCCGGTTTCTTGCAGGCGCGTACCGGCTTTCCTGTCATGCCGTCTGTTTTCCGTGCCTATCAACTCGAATGACGAGGTCCGTATACTTCGCGACGTTGTCGTCGTCGCTGAGCAGGCGCAGTGGCTCCGTGATGGCTTGCGCCACGAGCATCCTGTCAAACGGATCGCGATGGATATCTGGCAGCTCGCGAACTGTTGCAGCGTGCGCCGCTGTTACTGGTAGTTCGCGAAACCCCGCGTCCGCCATGCGCGCGACTAGCTCCTTCACATCGGCGTCAAGCTTCCCGAGTGCAGACTTGATAGAGATCTCCCAAATGCTCGCGGCGCTGACGAACACGGCGTCGGCGTTGAGCATCGTTGCTTCGGCACGTTTGGAAAGCCTTTTATCGCCGCTCATTGCCCACAACAAAACGTGTGTGTCGATCAAAAGACGCATCAACGACCCTCGAATGTCGCCAAAACCTCGTCGGGCAACGGGGCGTCGAAGTCGTCAGCGATCTTGATTTTTCCCTTCATCAGCCCGAAGCGAAGTTTCGGCTTTTGCTCCACGGAAACTAGGCGTACTACCGGCGTTCCGGCCTTCGCAATCACGACTTCTTCGCCGCTGACGGCTGCCTCTATGAGACGCGAGAGCTGCGACTTCGCTTCGTGGATGTTCACGGTTTGCATAAGTCCTCCGTTGGTTAGCTTAGTTTAGCCAACCCATCGTCAGATTGCAACGCGGGCGACGCCGTGTGTTTCGATGCCGGCGGAACACGGGGCTATATGACGGCACTGTGAAAGCACGGCTAGCCGTGCCGACCACGAGCGAAATCGGGCACCGGGGTGACCTAAGGGTGTTAAAGACGCACGAAAAAGCGCAGCTTTCGCTCTCGCAAAAAGCAGATTTCTAGTCACCATGTTCATGCCGGCACCGGGCAATTGCCAAGCAGGGCGCTGGCGCAAGGCGCGTTAGAAGCGACTCCGCTGCCTCGACAAGCCCCTTTTCGGGCAACAATGGCTCGTCACCAATCCGCTCCCTCGGGACGGGTCGATGAAAAGAAGGAACGATCAGAACGCCCGGTCAGGCGTCCACGAACGCAAGGAGGTCTGGTTTGAAACAGTCGTTTTCTGCATTGCCGTCCATCCGCCTTTCCGCTCTGACAGCCTTGACCGTCGCCGTGCTCGCCGCATGCGGCGGCGGCTCGGGTTCCTCCGATTCGAACAGCACAGGAAGCTCGACCGGCACCGGAGGCTCAAACAACACAGGGACCCAGAGTGGCACGCCAGCCGCGTCGCAGAAAGCGAGCTTGCTGCCACCGGCATCCACAGCGCAGAGCGTTGCTGCCACAGGCGACCCCATCGCCGACAGCGTCGCAGACCTCAACGCCATACGGCATAACGTCGGCTACACGACCGCGCTGTTGGTCGATAAAGGGCTAACGACGTCGTCGCAAAACCATGCTGTTTATCTCGCCGACAACTCGATTTTGAGCCACAACGAGACGGCTGGTCAGCCTGCATTCACCGGTGCATCCCCGGGAGTCCGCATCGACGCACAAGGCCGCTACACGACTTGGGGCGAGGCCACAAGTGCCGGTGATGTTCGCGCATTCACCGACTCTCTGGTGGGCGTCAAGGGCCTGTTCGACGCGCCCTATCACCGAATCATCATGCTCGACAACTTCGCCAGCATGGGGGTGGGCAGCGCCTCCAACTCGACGTGGGGGGCGTTTAACATCGACTTCGGCAACCAGACCTCCGCCCTCAGCGGCACGCAAGTCATCGCTTATCCGTACCCGAATGAGACGGACGTTCCGACGGATTGGTATGTCAACGAGATCCCAAGCCCCTTTGCCTCCGCCCCGCAGTACAACCAGACGTACACCGGGTATCCGATCACCATCCAGGGAAACATGTCGTCGAAGTTGACTTCCGTGAGCTATACGGTCACGGACAGCGGCGGAAATGCCGTGCCGTGTCAGCTTCAGACTTCAGCCAACGATACCGCGCTGACGAACGCCGCGATGTGCGTTCCCTTCAAGCCGGTCAACGCGAGTGCAACGTACAACGTACATGTCGTCGGGGTTCTAACCGCGATGGGCGTAACCGGAACGCAGACGAGTCCGCTCGATCTCACCTGGTCGTTCACCACCAAGGCCGCGAGCACAACGAAGGCCCAACGGTTGAACGGTGGCGGTATTCGTCCGACAGCGGTCCTTTAAGAGCCGTTTCCATAAAGTTCACGGCTTTCAGCGAGGCCCACGTGGCATCCCGCCTCCTGCTTGCCGTGCTCGACCTATAACCGCATCGAGGGCACATGCAAAGCCACATTGCGCCAGTCGTAGTCATCGCCCTAGTTGTTGGCATAGTCGCGGTCATTGCGAGCAAGGTAGCCGCGAAGCCGCGATACAAGGCCGTTCCCCTGCTGACCGCCAACGAGAAGGAGTTCTTCGAGCGGCTTCGTCGTGCGCTTCCCGAGGCGTTGATCTTTCCGCAGGTCGCGATGTCAGCGATCATCCAGCCGATCTCGAACGGAAAGCAGCGCACCATCGACTTTCGACGAATCTCGCAGAAGCGGGTGGACTCCGCGGTGTACGACAGACAGCTTGCGCTAGTTGCTGTTGTCGAGCTCGATGATAGGACGCACGACGCCGCGCGTGACGCCGTGCGCGACGGATATCTCGCAAGCGCGGGCGTCCGGACCGTCCGCTTCCAGTCGAAGGCGAAGCCGGACGAAAACGGTATTCGGTCCGCGCTATATCCCTCCGAGACGCGCGTCCAAGCAACCGAAGGTTCCTCTCTTTTCCGGGTCTGACGCGGCGGCACATTCCTTGACTTCGCGGTGGTATCGATAGGCTGGTTTGTGACGCGAACGAATTCGCGTCCCTATCGTCACCTAAGCGAGGTCCCATGGAACCCAACAAGAAAGAGCCCGTCGACGCGATGAAACTGATCAAGTCGCTCATCGACGTAATCCAAGCATCCTTCGCGACCGCATGGAAAGCGGTCCTTCTCCTCGGCGGTGCTGTGTTGATCGCCTACTGCTATTTGGAAAGCATCGTGCCCGAGGGTTTGTCGCTCGGCGATGCCTTCTTCCTCGCCTCCGCCGCGTTCTCATTCACTTGCATTGCGCTGATTGGCATCGGCTTCGGCCAGAGATCTGTATGTCGGACCCCCGGCCGCGCCTCAGCTGATGGATGCCCACGGGTGGCATCGGGAACTGGCCCGCGCGTCTCATCGCCACAGCGTCGCACAATGTCGCCGCCAAGTCCGCACATTGTGCGAAAGCGAGCAGCCTCGGTTGAAAAAGACCGCATTCATCAGTTGCAGACACAACAGCCTATGCCTGTTGCGCGATAAAGAGACGAACCAGCCGGTGATAAGCGACAGTGCCTCCTTCGTATTGGATGCTCAATCCCGGACTGCGTCCGCAAAGTCGGTGGCTTCGGAAGAGCCCCTCCACGCGTCTAGATCCTGTGCGACTGCTTTAGCCTTGACTGCTGCAAGTTCGTTGGCGATCCTGCCGGCGAACAGATGCAGGGGTGGCGTCTCGACACTGGCTGCCTGGATGATCAGCAGTGCCAGCTTGTCTGGGTTCCCCGCCTGATGGCCGTGCAGCGTGTCCAGGTGCAGGTCGAGCGACGCCTTAGCTTCCGCATAGTCGTCGATCTGCTGCTTTGCCACTGCCAGCGCGCCGCTCGACAGGAAGTCGGTGCGAACTGGGCCCGGATACACCACGGTGGCGCGAATGCCGAGTTCAGCAACTTCGGCGGCCAGCGACTCCGTCAAACCCGCCAGCGCGAACTTGCTCGACACGTAGCTGCCCCAGCCCGCATATCCGCCCTGGTAGCCAACAATCGACGAAATATTGATGATGTGTCCGCTGCGCTGCCTGCGCAGATGCGGCAATGCATGGCGCAGTACAGCCACTGGGGCAAAGAAGTTGACCTCGAAATTCTGACGAAGCTCGCCTTCGGTCAGGGCCTCGACCGTTCCTTGCTGTGCATATCCGGCGTTATTCACGACCACATCGATGGCGCCAAATGTCTGCACGGACTTCTCGATTGCCTGTCGGATGCTCTGTTCGCTGGTGAGGTCCACTTCGAGCGGAAGGAAGTCGTCGGATGCCTGACCGAACGCTTCCGTCAGCGAAGCTGCGGTGCGCGAGGTCGCGGCCACGCGGTGGCCTTGCTCAAGCAGATGATGGACGAGCTTCTGGCCGACGCCTTTCGAAGCACCAGTGATAAACCAGGTACGGGATGCCGATTTCATGATGAAAGTCCTTGAGTTGCTAAAGATTGGGTGTGTAATGTCTTCACGGAAGTGCGACGCTCATGCCGCCGTCGGCCATTACCACCGCGCCAACCATGAAGCTGGCCTTTTCCGATGCTAGGAAGCCAATTACCTCTGCAATTTCCTTCGGTTGCGCCGCGCGGCGGATCGGCGCCTTTTTGCCGTGTTCGGCGAGGAATGCCTGACCGTCAGCGTGGATGTGATTGGTGATGTTCGTGATGACGTCGCCCGCGCCCACCGCGTTGACGCGAATGCCATGCTCGATGGCTTCCAGAGACAAGGCGCGCGTCAACTGCGCCAGCGCGCCCTTCGAGGCCGCATAGGCTGCGATCGTCGGGAATGCTTGATAGCACGCTTACGAACCCACGTTGACGATGGCGCCGGTCTTTGCCGGCACCATCACCCGCATGGCTTCGCGTGAGAACAGAAACGCACCTGTAGCATTGACTGACTGGATGCTGTTCCAGTCTTCAAGCGACATTTCGACGACGGGCTTGTTGATGATGATCGCGGCATTGTTGACGAGGATGTCTAGCTTGCCGAATTGGTCCACCGCAGCTGCGACGGCCTGTACGGCGCTTTCCTCCCGCGCGACATCGGCGACGAGGGGCACGATGCCGGGGCGGGCAAGCGCCTCGACATTGGCGCCGCGCCCCACCGCAATTACGTTTGCACCCTCGGCATGAAGCAGTTCAGTAGTCGCCAGGCCAATCCCGCTGGCCGCCCCGGTAACGATAGCGACTTTGCCCGCGAAGGCTCCGGTTTCTCGATTGCGTGATGTCATGATGGTTTCCTTAATGGTTTGCGAGATCGGGAAGAGTGATAGCTGCCCGGCTCTCAGAACGAGCTTGCGGTAGGCCGCACGACTATTTCGCTGACGTCGACATCCGCCGGCTGCTCTACGGCGTAGGCGATGGCGCGAGCGATGGCGTCGGGTGTGATGGCAATGCGGCGGAACTCCTGCATGGCCGACCGTGCAGTGTCGTCGGAGATTGAATCGGCCAGTTCGGACTCCACGACGCCCGGGCAGATCACCGTCACGCGGACCTTGTCGGTCTCCTGACGCAGCCCGTCGGAAATGGCGCGCACGGCAAACTTGGTGGCGCAGTAGACGGCTGCGGTCGGCGTTACGGACAGCCCACCGATCGAGGAGATATTGATGATTTGGCCTTGGCCGTGCTGCTCCATGGCCGGCAGGACCGCCGCAATGCCGTGCAGTACGCCACGGATGTTCACGTCGATCATCCGGTTCCACTCGGTTATCTTCAGCGCGTTCAACGGCGACAAGGGCATCACCCCGGCATTGTTGACAAGCACGTCAATGCGGCCAAACGTATCGAGCGCAAAGCGGGCGAAGGCCGCGACATCCTCGGATGAGGTGACGTCGAGTTCGCGGTAGCGGACGATGCCGCCTGTTGACTGCAGCGACTCTGTCAGCTCGACGAGCCGGTCGGTGCGGCGCGCGCCGATGACAAGCCGATGGCCTTGTGCGGCGAGCAAACGGGCGGCGCTCTCGCCAATGCCGCTACTTGCGCCGGTGATCAGAATAACTTTGGACTCGGTGGATGGAATTGCCATCTTGCATACTCCTATTGCTAGTTCGAAATTGGCCGCGCGTGTCACTGATTGCGCGGAGAACGACTTTCCGGAGCTCGGCCTGTCGAACGCCTACATGTTCATCGGCCGGTGAATGAATGGTAGGAAAGACGGCATTGCAGGCGAATACATAGAGCGATGCCATCGTTGCCTAATCCTATTGAGTAGGTTGGCGCATACAGCGGAGGTGAATAAAATGCTGTCTGTCGAAACTTCGGGAGAGCGTGGTGCGAAACAATCGCAATCCGGTTTCCATCGGGATGGTCCGGCTACTGGAGCAACTTGCACCCAACGAGGGTTACACCCAGTCGGCGCTCGATACCGTGCGGCTGATGCGATCTGATCGCCCGCTCGGGCGCACGCCCGTTTTGTACGAGCCGAGCATCGTGATCGTTTGCCAGGGGCGTAAGCTTGATTCCTTGGCAACGAGGTGTACGTCTACGATGCGCAGCACTACCTCGTGCTATCCGTCCCGCTACCGTTCTCGACGGAAACGCAGGCCTCGCCGGACGAGCCAATGCTTGCGGTATCAATCCGGCTGGACCTGCTCGAACTGAGCGAGCTCATCGCGCACATCGGTGCGGCTAGGCAGCATCCCGAAGCGGCGCCAGCAGGCATCGTCTCCACACCGCTGGACGACAAGCTCGCGGGCGCGACAATACGGTTGCTGGAAGCGTTGACTGAGCCGCTTGATGCACAGGTACTGGGGCCGGCGATCGTGCGCGAAATTTGCTATCGCGTACTCAGTGGTGAGCAGGGTGCGGCAATGCGTGCCGCGCTGGCACATCACGGACGCTTCGGACGCGTGGCGCGGGCACTCAAACGGATCCACACCGAATATGCGGAGCCGCTCAACGTCGCGCGTCTTGCCGAGGAAGCCGGCATGAGCGTTCCCGCGTTTCACGCTAATTTCCGTACCGTGACCCAGACATCGCCGATCCAGTACATCAAGTCCACCCGCCTTCATCAGGCGCGCCTCATGATGATCCGTGATGGTGTGACTGCGGCGGCAGCGGCCGGACGCGTTGGCTACGAAAGCGCGTCCCAGTTCAGCCGGGAGTTCAAGCGCCTGTTTGGCCGGACACCAGCCGAAGAGGTGCGCGACATGCGCGAATCATTTACGCTCTCGCCGGCCGTCCGCTTCGGGACCTGAGCTTTGATAAGCGCTCGTATCGAGTATCACCTTCCCGCGCACGTGGCCGCTCATGCTCCGTGCGAGCGCATGGCTGGCCTTTGAAAGAGGGAAGACCGAATCGATGTGGGTGCGCAATTGGCCTGAGCCGTAGAGTGCGGCCAACTTTGTAAGAAGCGCTGCATCGGCGCGGGTGGCGAAGTTTTTGCCGGTGGCACCGACATCCTCGCCAAGGACAGCGTCCGGCTTGCTGACGGTAGACACCAGTGTTCCTCCCGGCTTCAGCACAGACCACGATCGGGCCTGCGTATCACCACCCACCAGGTCCAGCACCACATCAAATTTCGAAGTGCACTCCGCAAAATCTTCTTGGGTGTAGTTGACCACGTCCGTGGCGCCGAGGCTTTGCACGTAGTCCCGATTGCCGGCCGACGCGGTGGCGGTCACTTGGGCGCCCGCCAGTTTCGCAAGTTGCACAGCGACGCTGCCGACACCACCTGCTGCGGCATGAATCAGGACTGTCTGACCGGCCTGTAGCTCGCCATATTCGTGCAGCGCCTGCCAGGCCGTGAGCGACGCAGCGGGAATCGCAGCTGCCTCAAGGAAACCAAGGGACCGCGGTTTGCGCGCAAGCCGAGCAGCGTCGACAACAGCGCGCGTGGCGAAGGCACCAACGATGCCGATAAATCTCATCACCTCGTCGCCTGGCGACAACGTGGTGACGTTGCGACCAACCGCGATGACGGTGCCCGCAGCATCGACTCCGGGCGTGTACGGTAACTGCAGCGGTATGAACGCCTTCATCGCGCCACTGATGATTTTCCAGTCGATCGGATTCACCGACGCCGCGGCGACATCGACCAGCACCTCGTTATCGCCGGGCACCGGCTCCTCCAGTTCGGCCAGTGTCAGGCTGTCCGGGCTGCCATAGGCAGCAACTTGTATCGCTTTCATCAAACGCTCCTGGAAGAGACGCCCACAATGGGGGCATCGAGTGCGAGCGCGGCCTGCACGGGATCGAAATACTCGCGCAGGTGCGCAATCCTGCCATCTCGGGCGGTGAGGAAGACGACGTACTCCTGTCGGTAGGTCCGGCCAGTGGCGGAAATCTGCCCTTCAGCACGCACTCGCGCGACCGCACGGTGGGGGTCGTCCGTGGCGATGACTACCGCGTCGAAGAAGCGGAAGTCCTTGACCGCGCCCACGAACCAGTTCACATGCCTCTGCACGGCGTCGCGTCCGTCAAGCTGCAACGGATGGCCCAGGCTGGGGGCGTAGGGCAGGTCCCACACGATGTCGTCTGCAATCAGCTCCTGCCATTTCTGTTGGTCGTCGACCAACCAGTGGAGGTGCTGCTGCAAGAGTTCCGTTGCGATGCTCATGATACGTTTCTCCCCTGGATGAGTACGCTCAGGCAACTACCCGCTGGTCCGGCGCGCGACGGTTGTCAACGCTGAAAGCTCCGGCACCGAAGGCGACGACCTGTAGGAGGCCGCCGGCCATAGCGAGGTTTTTGAGCAAATGGAACATCTGGTTCTGGTCAGCTAGCGCGTGGTGAAAGATCAGCGCGGTAATGACGGCGTAAGCGGCCAATAACAGCGCGACGAGCCGCGTCTTGTAGCCGACGGCCAGGAGCGTGGCGCCAGCCAGTTCCAGTACCAGTGCGCCGATCAGGCCCAGCGCGGGCGCGGGCAGGCCCAGCGATCCGATGTAGGCGATGGTTGCCCCGGGGGCCAGCAGTTTGCCGATGCCGCTGACAAGGAAAATGATGGCTATGAGTGTGCGGCCGAGTGCCGGCAAGGCGGAGCGGCTGTCGATGGTGGTGGTGGCGGTGGCGTTCAGGTTCGAGTTCATCTAGGGTCATCCTTTTCAGAAGTGGATGACCGAAGAGTAGAGACTTGACGTCCATCCGAAAAGCCTATATCTCTAGATGCAATCCATCTACGCGATAGATATATGCTTGATGCCGTCTCGCTGGACCAACTTCGCACTTTCATTGCCGCTGCGGATGAAGGAAGCTTTTCGGCCGCGGGCCGCAAACTCTCGCGCGCGCAGTCGGTAGTCAGCTATACACTGGCCAATCTCGAGGGCCAGATTGGCGTGCAGCTATTCGATCGCGCCGGGCGCTATCCTCGTCTGACGGAGCAAGGGACGGCGCTCCTAGCCCAGGCGCGGCTGGTGGTAAGCGGCATGGACGGCTTCAAGTCCAAAGCGCGAGCGATTGCCGATGGACTCGAGCCCGAGTTGTCGGTCGTAGTGGACGTCATGTACCCGATGGCGTCGCTGACGGATGCCGTTGGGGCATTCCGCAGGGAGTTTCCTCATACGCCGTTGAGACTCTACGTAGAGGCGCTCGGCGCCGTCATGCAACCCGTACTAGCGCAGGCGTGCAGACTCGGGATCAGCGGCTCGATGCCATCGGTGCCAGAAGTTCTGGATGCCGAGAAGCTGCTTGATGTGCCCATGGTTACGGTCGCCGCGCCTTCGCACGCATTGGCATCGCAGAAGGAAATCATCCGGCCGAGCGAACTGAAGCGCCACGTCCAACTGGTGCTAACCGACCGCGCCACGCTCACCGCAGGCTCGACCTTCGGCGTGTTTTCGCCACAGATCTGGCGGCTTGCCGATCTGGGCGCCAAGCATGCATTTCTGCGCGCCGGGTTCGGATGGGGGCATATGCCGGTCGCAATGGTTCAGGCGGACCTGGCTGAAGGCACGCTGGTCCGTTTGGAGATTGAAGCCTTCCAACCGGCTACGCCGCCGATTGCCATGTTTGCGATTTATCGCAAAGACACGCCACCGGGCCCTGCTGGTCGATGGTTTGTTAAACGACTTAAGGGCGCGCGTGGCAAGGGGAAAACTTGAAGAGCGCGATTACTCCGAATGTTTCCTTCTCATTCAGTTTTCGTCGGATACGGGAGCGATATTACTGGCCGATACGGGTCGGGCTGAGTCCATCCGCGCTTCGAACTCATCGCCACGAACCGGTCATTGGTATCTCGCTTGCCGGAAGCGGCCGGTCGCTGACGCACACTCCCGACCCAATTCAGCCATCCGACATGCGCTTCTCTCGAGGCCGGCTTTCGAAGGTACAGCGGACAATTGACCCCGCGCAAAACCAGCAACGATCGCCCGGCTTGCTCGACTCGCGCAAAGCGATCAGGAACTCGCCGAACACGAGGTGCCTCGGTCGGCGCGGGATTGAACGCGTCGACGCACCATCGTAACTACACAATGGGAACTGGCTGGCCATGGTTCACGCGGCCACGCGGGAGTTGTTAACGGCTCATCGTGAGCTGGTCTATGTACTTCGCGACACCAGAAAACGCAAAGAGAAGGTCAGAAAGGATGTGACGTTTAATGCGATAAGCTGCCAGCGCAGTATCGGGGCGGCGCGTTCATCGGCGAGCACGGTAGCTGGGCCCGCTCGCCGCTGAGCAGAATGGCAAGCCGGTCGGCGCGCCGAAGGATGTCGTGACGGGATTCGCGTCGTCGGATCAGAAGGGACGCGAGCCGGTGACATGGACTTGCGGCGGCCGTGACCTGCTGAGCTTGCACCATTTACCAGTCGTGCGGCGTCGCGATGTCGCGATAGTGCGCCTAGCGGCAGGTGAGATTATTCACGGCCTCATGATGAAACGCATAGCCGTGAACGTCGCCCGAGGCGCCTTCACATTGAATGCCGTGTCCACTGTAGGACATCGCTCGTGATCGTTCCGTCACGTTCGCCATCACATTCGGCGCGTCACACCGAGCAAGAGTACGGTAGGCAATGGTGATCACGGGCCCAACCTCCCGTTCGTTCAATTAGCTGGCGCAGGCGTGACACGCCGCGACTGGACCGTCTGCCGCAACACGACGTCCCGCTCGGGGCCGTGCATCGCAAGTATGGCGTGCATGGTCACCCGCATCGCCCAGCATGCGTCGACGGGAGGCACGCTTCGCGGATTGGCGGAAAAGGCCGAATAGCGCGCGACATTGCCGGGAGCGTAGTCCAGCTCCCGAAGCAGCGAGAGCTTGTGGCTTGTCTCCGCCTGCGCATATTGTTGCGGTTTGGGCGTGTCGAGCGTGGTCCCGGTTTGCGCTGCGCGAAGCGCCGCCAGCAGCATGCGGAAGTATCCGTCGATATCCGCATCGGACATCGCGTTCAGCGAGACTCGGTCAATTACCGCGTCCATCTGGTATAGTCCGAAGCAGTCGGGAGGAACGAGAGTGTCGAATACCTTGGCGATCAGCGCGACGTACTGCAAACGCAGTGCGGGCGCCATGCGTCCGAGTCCGTCGGCCAACGCCTCGGCGCGGGCGCCCGGGTTCAGCATGAGATCACTCTTGCGCTGGACGTTACCGGCGACCGCCGGATCGCTGTTGATGTGCGCGATCCAAGCGAGAATCAGCTGCCCGTTTTCGGAAGCTGGATCGACGCCTTTCTCAACCAGCATTTGGTCATAGACAGACGGCCTAGGATCTGACGCGGATGCCCCGGACTGAGCCATCGACGGCGCGACATAGCCCCAGAGTTCGTCGTACCGGAATGCGGCATTCGCCGCCGTTGCGCTGACCAATGCAACAAGGCGGGCGGCCAGACCTGCGACTTTCGCTTTCATGTCCACCCCCGGGTCTCCTCAAACGCGTCTGCGCGCATGTCTTTATCAGGCTCTCACTATCACGATAGGTCAGCGCGCGCCATTGGCACAGCATTATCGAAGGTGGCGGGCTGGGAACAGTCCCTTCTGGTTGCCGCCTGCTCCTAAGGACGCTGCTCAACAGCGTCATATCGATGGCGTCGAGCGATCGTGCGTGGGCGACGCGCCTCTAACCCTTAGCTCTCTGCGCCACATGCGCTATCCGGTCCCGCACAACCCCGATCGCCTGTTTCAGAGCATAGACATCCTGGAAATATCGATAGGGAATCCGTAACCGGCTCACGTTCGCGTCGATGCTCTCGATCTCGTCGCTCCATTGCTCAATTTGCGAGCGGGTCGGCCCGGTGCTGTTCCACACTTCATCTTCTAGTGCTTTGATCTCGCGATACCAAACCACGAGCCGCTTTCTCATCCGAGTCTCGACCATGCGCGGCAATGCCTGAAGCAGACCGATGAGGAGCGCCGCGAACGGCACGAGGATCAACAGCCGTCGTTCGATCAGACTCGCGAGCCAGAACGGCAGATTGCGGTACAGGAACGGCTGGCCGGATTTGAAGTAGCGAACGCTATCATCGGAGATCGGGAATTCTTCGGTGTTCGTGTTCGGAAACGTGCCAAGCGGCGTGAAGTAATGTTCATGACCGTGGACGATGCGCGCCGCGTCGAGCAGCATATAGATGAGCGCCGGATGCATCGTATCTTTCGATACGAGCAGCGCTGTTGCCGCGAGCAGCGTGACGTCGGTGCGCGGTAGGTCTTCGGCGACACTCGTTGATGCTCGCGGCAAGACGATTTTTGAAAGCGACGGGATTTTCTGAACCAGCGCATCGGCCTGCGCGAAACTCATCAACTTGAGACTGCTGTTCAGCAGTGTCTTCTGCATCTCTGCGTCCGGCCTCCCAATGAAGAAAGCAGCGTCGATTTGCCCGGCTTCGAGCCGCTGATAAGCCGCGGGCGCATCCAGTTGCAGTAGCGTGGAATTCTGGCTCGTGACGCCGCTATAGCCGAGCAGCAACTGCGCGACCTTGAGAAGGCCACTGCCGGGCACGCCCATCGAAATTTTCGTGCCGCGCAATTGCGAGAGCTGGTCAACCGCAATCTCGCCACGATAAAACACCCAGATGGGTTCATACGACACAGCGGCAATCGTCTGCAGTTTGTCGGTCTCTTTCGGACTCACGGTTCCCGACTGGATGAAACCGACGTCGTAGACGCTCTTCGGCTCCCTCAATCGTTCGTAATTTTCCACCGAGCCGGAAGAACCGCGTATATCCAGCTTGATGCCCGCACGCTTTAAGATGGGCGCGTAGCGATCCGCAAAGCCGCGATAAATGCCGTTCTCCGCGCCACTGGTCATCACGATGGTGCGCTGGAAAGCGGGTTCGACCACGATCATCGTCAGCCAGCCGGAGGCGGCCGACAGAACGACCAGGCCGATGGCCAGCAGGCGCCGCCTCGCCGGGGTCATGGGGGTTTTCTGGCTGCGTTGCAGCGCTGGATTGTGTCTGGGCATCATTGCCCGGCGCTCCAGGTTTCGCCGCAGCAGGGATCGCGGCGAAACCATGATCCGGTACGGGAGAAATGCCTACGATACCAACGAATGGAACGGCTTGGGGCGCAGGCACGGGAGTGCTGTCAAACCTGGTATCGGCCAGGTAGTGCTTAACCGACCGGTCGGAGCTTTCCGGCAGTCCCGGGAGCTCGGCGCGTGAGCCACTCTTTAGGCGGCGCGATCGCCGTGCAGCGGTAGCGGCGGCATTTGCGTGATGTGCGGATCCGGAGCCACCCGCCGTACAACGGGCGTGTCCGGCGTAGGATATCCCGCTTCTTCGAAGGTCGCTATGATCGCGCGATTGGTGTCGAAATAGACCTGCCAGTAGCTCTCTGTGTTGGTGTACGGCCGCACGCAGAGTAGCGGACCTTCCGGTGTGAAGGAGAGCACTTCGACGTCCGGCGCGGGCGATTCCGTGACGTTTGGGATTCGCGCGACCGCAGCTTTTAATCGCGCGATTGCATCGAGTACATCGACGCCATTCGCGACTTTTGCGGTCAGCTCGACTCGCCGATGCGGCAGCAGGCTGAAGTTCAAGATTGTGTCGGAAAAGATCTTGTTGTTGCCGACAATCGCCGCGACGTTGTCGGGCGTGGTGATCGTCGTGCCGAACAGGCCGAGTTCCGTGACGGTGCCTGTGACGCCGCCGGCCGTTACGAAGTCGCCCACTTTGAACGGCCGTAACACCTGCATGAACACCCCCGCCGCAAAGTGCGCCAACAGTCCTCCCCATGCGGTGCCGATCGCGAGGCCCAGGCCAGCGAGCAGCGCAGCGAAGGAGGTGGTCTGAACCCCGAAGATCTGAAGGATCGCAAGAACGAGCAGCAGATTGAGAATGACGCCGAGGATCGAGCCGAGGTAGTGCGCGAGTGTGGGATCGACTCGGCCGTTGCGTGCAAGAAGTTTCCGCAACGCGCGAATGACGAGATTGATGAGCCAGCGGCCGACGATCCACACTGCGATGGCGCCGACCAGCATGATCGCGAAATCAACGCCACGCGTCATGATGAAAGCACGTACGGTCTCGAGGTTCATGTCTCGCTCCCGTTGTTCGTTCAGCGACAAAGCTGGGTGAGGCCCGTAACTGTTATAGGCGACTCGCCGCATGGCCGCAAGCCGATTCCGGGCCGGAGTATCGCCGCCCTTGCGTGGCTCGAGGACGTCTCGCTAATTCGAGCAGACGACGAACGAGCGCATGCTTAAATGCTATGCCAAGGGCATGGAGGAACTTTTGGTCACCCTGCGCTCCGATCGGTCAGCGTTGGTCACTCAGCAACGCCGCGAACCGCGGATTGCCGGACGCGAGGGGCAGCGGCACGAAACACCACCTAGCTCGATAACGCGTAGCCGCCCCTTGCCCCATAGCCGCGCCCACCGCCCCGCCTGCGTCTTTTCCGAAGGTGTTATAGCCAACAGTCAAGCGCCCGACCGCCGCCGTTACACGGCGCTGCGCATAAGCTTGGCGCTGGTGCTTACGTCTCATGGCAAAGCGCTCCCACAAATTCGATCCAATCTGGCTGCAAACTGACTGCTAGCCTTATAGGCCGCTGACGCTATCCCCATCACCTCTGCAACGCGCTGCTGCAAGTCGAGGCCCACGCGATCGGCAACGTTCTCTTACGACCTGACCTTTGTGCTCGTGGCCAATCAACCGCGCGAGCTCTCATTGGGTGCCCATGACGCCCGGCGCAGAGGTCAACGGCTTTACGGCTAGTCCGCAGGCTCCCTGAGAGCCATCTTTTACGGTCATGTCTCACCGTGCGAGGCATGCATGAAAAACCCGCGCCCGCTCAGCCTCCGCTATCACCCGCTTCTTGATTACGGACCGGCCAGTCGACGCATACCCCAAAGCGACATTCACCAACTTCCTGCGGATGTAACCGTTCCCAGAGTGCAGCTGTCGTTCATCTCGTCGAGTCCCGTTAAATGCGGCGCGATGAAATCGTCCGCTTGGGCCGGTCAGTTCCAAAAGGACCAAATGACGACGTGTTCAATCCATCCACGCCGCCCCCGGCAGGCGATGCTTTGATGCGTCGGTAGCCCATCGGCAACAAGTTCATTTTGGCGTCGGCAGCAACATACAACGTTCATCGACGCGCACCGTCGCCTTGCTACCCGCCTCATCCAATTCAGGCTTGAGCCCCGCGTTGAAGGCGCCACGCTCCATTGTCGTTAAAGCGCATGCAATCTGCCGCCGTAGAAGTGCACCACGAGAAATACATGCCGAGGGAGGGTGCGGTATGGCGCTTTCCTGCGTTCACCCCATCGCACCCGATCCTCACCGTTGATTCGACGCACCGTATAGCCGTTCGGTTATCAGATATCGAGCTTGCTAACTTTTGTTCCTTCGAAGCTGAGATTGGCCATCAGGCCGGAGTTCGTCAGCACGAACCCAACAATCGGCGCATTCGTCGTTGCCGTGTCGAGCGCACCGTTCGCGCCGGTCTTGGCCACCGCTACCGAGCCATCCACGCCCGCTGTCCAACCCTTATCGCTCGTGCGGAATTTTTCGAGCGCGTCCTGGGTCATGAACATCATGATCACCGCCTTGGATTGGGCGCCAATCTGCAGGCCAAAGGAAGCGGTACTGGTCTTGTAGTAGCCGACGGACATGCCTGCCTGACGGAGCGCGCCTTCGCCGTACTCGCCGCCGACCACCAGGCCTGCGGCAAGCACCGACGGAAAGACCAGGATACCCTTGGCCTTGGCGGCTTGCGCCTGCGCGCCTGGTGTCGAACTGTAGAGCTTGTTGAGGGCGCCATCGACGCCGGCATCGATTTCCTTGCGCTTGCTGGCTGCTTCGGTCGGCGTCGAGGTCGAGCCACAAGCGGCCAGCGAGCTGGCGAGGGCGATAGCAGTGAGCGAAAAGAAGGTGCGACGATTCATGAGACTCTCCTCGATCGAACTGTGCAAGATTGAGATTTGAAGCGTCTGGAGTTGCTGCTCAGAGAGAAACGAAGACGCGTCGGCTGACGCACTGGCTAGAGGCAGCTGCCAACAGCGCCGCCGGCGTCGCCGCTACCTCCGGCACCCGGGCGAAAGCCCACCCACGTTTTGCTGTTGCCTGTCCAGGACGGCCGCACGAGCGCGGCTGCGCCATCCGGCGGCCGCTGGCCCGGAACATAGACGTCCATCGCCTGATTGTTCGCCACGATCACTTGCGATATCACTTGTTGCTGTGACTGATTCGCCCATCTCTGAGCGATGCATTGCGAGACTGCCGCGACCGACTGTTGACTTTCCCCGACCGATTGCGCGCTCGGAGGCATGGGTTGAGTTGCACAGGCTGACACGGCAATGGTTACGACGAGAAGCGGTAGCAATTTCATTTTTATCACCCTCCTGTTGAATTTCCATTTCCATCGCCTTATCGTAGGCTCTGGTTGACATGCGCAAAAGTTCGGAACGACGGCTGTTCGCACGCTTCTGGACAATGTGTTCGCATGATCGCCTGATGCGCGTTCGCTGCGTTTTCCAGGAATGCGATCGGCCGTGAAGAAGCCGCTACCTGCTCCGTGGACATAGTGCTTTCTCGTTATTGCGCAACGTTGCACTTGAATAGCGCTCCCCTTTCTCGGCTAAGGCGACAACAAATCCGCGCAGACGTACGCGCGTTGCCTCATGGTCGCCCATCAGCATAAACGGGGCGATTCGAATTGAAGAACCAGCAGCACATATGGCTTGCCAATGAAAGCCGGCCGCTGATTTCGCGTTCGTAGCGCTCGTTTCGTTGTGTTGCAGCAGCGACCGCAGAAAGCAATTCCGTTCGCCGCCAGCGTCTACACGACAAAGCTCATAATCGGAACACCTGGCCCGAGTTCTCGCTCTCTTCGTTTTAATCAAGCCGGCGCGGGCTTTGAGCGAAACCGGAAGAAGCCAGTCGCACTCGGGCGGAGCCGTCTGTTTTACCAATGCAGTAGACCGTCACGCGATATGTCGACCAACCGAAAGCGTGGCTGCCGTCATCAACGTCCTTGAACAATCTGACTGTTGTAATAGGTCAGACAGTCCCGCGGTGCACAGAGCTCGTGGCTTTTAGACGACTGCTGAATTCTTCCAGGTTGATGGTATGAAAACGGGGGCGGGCAGGCGCTCATCTTTTCATGCAATATAGGCGGTATGCGTTTGGTTTTCCACCAAAGGCATGCGAATTGTGCCCTTGACAAGTCCACCCGGAGGTCGGTGACTCCGTTCATACGAAGCGCTGCTCCTGGCGCTCGTTAATAGTGACGCGCGCCGGCCCGGACACTATAATCCATACGCATCACGAAGAACCTTGGCAGAGCGAATATCAATTCACACTAGCCCGCTGAGAGCCCCCCGACTCGCGGAAAAGAGGTGACGCGATGAACCGCATCGTGAATCGACTGCTGAGTGCAGTTGTTATCGCCTTGTTCCTGTGCAGTTGCGCCACTACACCGCAGAACGACAGCGCTCTGAACTATAAGAGCCGTGCCACGAGCCGCACGGAAGGCGGTCTCAGGGTTTACGCTTCGGTGCTTTCGGCCGAAGACAGCGTGGCGGTCTATGGCGCGCCATTAGCGCAAAAAGGAATTCAGCCCGTTTGGATCGAGGTGCAGAACGACGATCCGGTCAGCTATTTCCTGATGTCGCCAGGCCTCGATCCAAACTTCTTCCCGGCCTCCGAAGCGGCCGAAGCGTTTGCTGACAGCAAGGCCCTCGTTACCAAGGACGAGCTCGACCAGCGCTTTCGCCGTCTCGCCTTTCACAACCCGGTCCTGCCTGGGCAAACCGTATCCGGATTCGTGCTCACGAACCTCCGTGAAGGTGCGAAGCTCGTTCAGCTCGATCTCGTTGCGAGCGGTGGCGCAAAGACATTCTCGATCCTGATGGTCGTGCCTGGCTTCCATGCCGATTATCATGTCAGCGCCGTGTTTCGCCGCGAGATCTATCCGCCTGAAAGAATCGTCGATTACACGGACGATGACGCCTTCCGCTCGGCGCTCGAAGCACTACCCTGTTGCGCGACCAACGAGGACGGTTCGAAAAATGGCGATCCGCTCAATCTCGTCATCGTGGGTGGCCTCGATGATGCGTTTCCCGCACTCGTGCGGCGCGGCTGGACTCCAACCGAAGAGAAATGGTCGGGCGCAATCACGAAGACAGTCACGTCCGCGCTCTCCGGCGAGCGTTACATCAATGCGCCGGTGAGCGATCTGTATCTCTTCGGCCGCGCGCAGGATCTTGCGCTGCAAAAAGCACGCGACACGATTCACCAGCGCAATCACTTGCGGCTCTGGCTAAGCCCGATGCGCTACCGGGGCAAGCCTGTGTGGGTCGGACAGATCAGCCGAGACATTGGCGTGCGGCTTACGTGGCACTCGCCGACATTCACGACGCACAAGATTGACCCGGATGTCGACGAGGCGCGCACGGCGCTCGCGGAGGACATGGCGTACTCCCAGAACCTGCAGAAGATCGGATTCGCTCGGGGCGTCGGCGACGCCCCGCAGGGCACAACGCGTCAGAATCTCACGACGGATCCGTATTACACCGACGGCTATCGAACGGTGCTCGTGTTCGACCGGCAGCCGACGTCGCTCTCCGAAATCGAATTCTTTCCGTGGGAGGCGGCCGCCCGGCTCAACGCGCACCCCTCGGGAGCAAAACGATGAGCGTATCGGCGGCGCTGCGAGAGCGGTTGAAGCGTGCCGCCGGCTGCGTTGTCCTCGGGCCCATTCTCGCGGGCTGCGCGACCTGGACGGCGCCGACCAGCATCGACGACGCGCCGCTGCGCGAGCGTGCGGTGAGCGCAACGAAGCAGGACGCGAATGTAAGCGTGGCCGTGCTAAGCACCGACGACAGCAAGCGCATGTTCGGCGCAGATATGACCAAGGCCAACATCCAGCCGGTGTGGGTGGAAGTCGAGAACCGGACGTCGCAGAACTTGTGGTTGCTGCACTCCGGAACCGATCCGGATTACTTCTCGCCGCTCGAAGTAGCGTGGTCCATGCACACGCTGCTCGGAGGTGCGACGAACGAAAGTATCGACGATCACCTGGACAAACTGGGATTCAGAAATCCCATCCCCGCTGGCGAAACGCGTACCGGGTTCCTGTTCACCAACCAGGACCGGCAGATCAAATTGGTCAATATCGATTTGTTCGGCAGCAAAACGCTGATCCCTTTCTCCGTGTTCGTGCCGGTACCGAACGACGCCGGAGACGCGCGCTTCGCGCTGACACCGTTCCGGTATTCCGAGTCAGCAATCACCGACTACCACGATCTTGCTTCGTTACGTGCGGCGCTCGAACGCATGCCGTGTTGCGCCACGGACGCAAAAGGCACGACCGAAGCGGACCCGCTGAACGTGATTATTATTGGTACCCTGGGCGATATAGGCACTGCAATGGTTCGGCGCGGCTATCGTCGAGAATTGCGTGACACGGACCTTGCGCAAGCGCTGTTTGGACGCAGACCCGACGTCGTCCTGCGCAAGGAAGCGCAAGCGGGCGCGCCTTCCACTACGTTGCGCGCATGGCTCGCGCCCATCCGGTTCAACGGCAGCTGGGTGTATCTGGCGCAATGTGGACGGCCCATCGGCGGCCGCTTCGCGCATCACGATGCGGCAAGCCCCGCGTTGCATGGCGACGTCGACGAGGCGCGCAACTTTCTGATCCAGGACATGATGTATTCGGGTGGTCTGGAGCAGCTCGGCTTCGTGTACGGCGTAGGGGCGGCGCCGCCCGCAAACCCGCGAGCAACGCTGAACGGCGCGTCGTATTACACCAATGGGCTGCGTGCCGTCATGTTCTTCGCCACCCGCCCGCTCAACTTCACCAACGTGCAAATTCTAGACTGGGTGCCTTACCTTGAGCAGCGCAAAACCGGTGCACGCGAGGAGCAGGGCGATGCCGGCGAATAGCTCCGTCATGAGGCCACGCAGAGGCGTCGCCCGTCTCGTGGCCGCCCTTGCCTGCGTTGCGCTCGTGGCGTGCGCAACGAAGCTGCTCGTCCCCTACACGACGAATACGCCTCCGCTCGCGCTCGTTCCCGCATCTCAAGCGGGTGTGCTGGACAAGCGGTCACGCTTTCGCGAGACATTCTGCGCGGTGCTCGAAGCACACGGCAAGGCGCTTCCCGACTACCGTCCCTGTGAAGACGCACTGACACGCGTCGGTACCGAGCCCGCTGGCATCGGCGCGCCTGTGGATCTGGGTGAATCGAAGCGTCACCTCATCGCGGCAGTGGTTCCCGGCATCGGTTATGACTGTTTCAAGCCGTGGTTGAATTCGCAGAACGCCGTCGCGAAACACGTGCAGCAATTTGGATACGACGCCATCATGCTCAACGTCGACGGCCTGTCGAGTTCGAAGAACAACGCACGTCAGATCCGCGACGCCATTCTGGCGATGCAACTGTCCAGCGAGCCAGGTGTACTCGTGCTGGTCGGTTACTCAAAGGGCGCCGCCGACATCCTGCAGGCTGTTGTCGAGTATCCGGAGATCCGAAGCCGAGTGGCGGCCGTCGTGAGCGCGGCGGGCGCGGTTGGCGGATCGGCGCTCGCCAACGATGCAGAGCAGTATCAGGCCGACATGCTGCGGTACTTTCCCAGCGCGACCTGTACGTCGGGCGACGGCGGCGCCGTAGAAAGCCTGCGTCCGGCGACACGCCAGGGCTGGATGGCGCAGCATCCCCTACCAAAAGAGCTACGCTATTTCTCGCTCGTGACGTTTCCCCAGCCGGAACGCATATCGTCGATACTCAAATCGAGCTACGACAAACTTTCGCAAATCGATGCGCGCAACGATAGCCAAGTCATCTTCTACGATCAAATCGTACCGGGAAGCGCGCTGCTCGCCTTTGTGAATGCCGACCACTGGGCGCTGGCCGTGCCCATTGCCAGAACGCACAGCACAATCGCCGCGCTGTTCGTCACGCAGAACGCATATCCTCGTGAGGCGCTGACTGAAGCAATTCTGCGCTTCATCGAGGAAGATCTCGCGACCTCCGGAAAGTGAAGCTGCGCACCTGCGCAAAGCCGGGTCTATACGGCGGACTCAAAGCATCATCCCCACCCGTTCTACTTCATTGTGGCCGGTTCGACAGATACGGCCAATGCTTCGGTGTAGACAGCTTTGATCTGATCGCCCTTCTTTATGCGCTTGAGACGCTCGGGGTCTTCGACATGAAGATCGATCGTGTCGCCCTTGGGGCCCTTGAGCATCACCATCTGCGTCTTGGCATTCACCGCGACGACGTCCGCGATAACCGTCACTTCGCGACCGACCGTTCCTCCCGGCTTGGCGCCCGGAACCGAGCGTTCCGCGGACTGGCTCTCAGTCCGCGATGCCTCGCTCTTCTTGTCGAGCAGGCTCAGGCTCAGCGATTCGTGATAGGCGACCTTCACGGTATCGCCCACAGCCAGTTGGTCGAAATTGCGTACCTCGTCCGTGACCTCCAGCTCGATCACCTTGCCGGAACGCGTCTTGAGCGTGACGGTGCGCGTGGCGGCGTCGATGCCGACGATGGTAGCCGTCACCTTCGAGGTGCCCTGCACGGATGCTCCATTCTCGCTCTTTGTGACGTTCACGCTGGTCTCGGGCTCGGCGGTCCATGCGGTTCCGGATAGCACTAGACAAGCTGCGACAAACAGGCTCCTGCTCATGCGCTTCATTATTGTTGCTCCTGGGTTGAATGAATGGGCAATTTCACTTGATCGTATAGCCACGGCCCTGCATGCAGGCCGCATAAGCGCGGTAGTACGTGTCCATCGCGCCCTGTGATTGCGCTTGCGTATTCGCCTGCTCCGCGCGACGGTTCTGTCGTGCGCGTGAACCGCCCACCATAGTGCCGGCTGTCGCGCCGACCGCCGCGCCCTTTCCTGCATCGCCCGCAATGGCCCCGACTACTGCGCCTCCCGCCGCACCGCGTGCGGCTCCCTGGACGCGTTCTCCGCCGCCCACCGCCGGACCGCTTTGCGGCGGGGGCGCTGCAGAAGCCGTCGCGGGGTCAATACCCGTGTTGCTCTTTGCCCAGCTGTAGCACGCACCGTCGTCCTTCTGTTGTTGCTGAGCGCTTTGGCCTTTCGCCGGATACGCTATCGGCTTGCTTTGCGCAATCGCATCCAGCGCGAGCAGCATCATCAGCGCGACACACAGCTGGTGAGTTTTCTTCGCATTCATGCCGACTCCTTTGACTCGTTTTAGAGCGTTCGACATGCGACATGTAGGGTCCATTGGGCTCGTCCTCGCGGCCAGACGACGTATCGGGATCGCGTTCCGTCGGTGCTCGGAATTTCCCGCTATCCTTCTGATAAACGCCGCTGTTGCTGCTCAGATGAACGTCGTCACTTCGCTCGTGCCGTATTGCGCCGTGTAGGCGACCATCGCGAAGCCCGTGAGCAGCGACCGTTGATCACACAGCTGAAAGCACCGCCCGGTGCGTTCTGGCCTTGCAGCTTCGGATGCGAAAGTGGTAGCCGTGGTATGCGTCGCGGGAAGTGCGATGCGTAACGAATGCGCGCTCGAGGCTATCGGCGCAGCGAGCGGGTATTGCGGCACGCCGTCGCCCATCCGTCGCGCGAAGTGTACTCACGTTTCGCATCAAGATAGGCGCTCAACACCTTGATCGCTTCGCGCTCCTTCGCGCCGACGCGGGGATCTAATACGTAAGACTCGACGCGCAGCCGAATCTTCACGATCTCATCATTACTGCCACTGTGCGCCGCAGTGATCCGTTTGTTCATATCGATCTGCGGCCGCGCCCATCGCGAATGAGATCACCGCAACTTCAATCGCTGGACTCACACGTTTCACGGCAGTCCCGGCATCTTGAACTGACACGGACTTCCTCTTGTGCTTTTGTCTCGTCGGCAAAATAAAAGTGTCGAGCATCACTCCCGTAATTTAAGAACATATTCCGAGCAATACAAGCGATTTTCAGTGAACGGGACCGACACATTTCCACGTTTTCGTGGCTCGCGATTCACCAATCAGCCCGTGTTCCAAATATGAAGGTCGCCCGCAACCAGTTCTCCCAAGCCGCTTAATAAATAATTCATTTAAACGTCACCTAATTCCCGCGGCGTCGCTGGGTAAGGGAATATTTGTGACACACTGATCATGCGGACCATGAGGAGTTGCTGTGCCAGTCAATGCGAGGACAATTCAGCGCATCAAACTCAAACGCAATTCGCTAGGCGCGAGCCTTCGTAGTTTGTGATCGAAACGACCGGCCGCCGCACGCTGCAGGGCTGGACAACTGAAGAACCTCGACCACGACTTGAGGCTCATTGCCCCGCGCTCGGTGCCGTCCCTTCGTTTTGGGTGACAAGACTGACGCCGCCGCGCGGGCGATCTGGACAGCTGATCAGCAGCCCGATGCGCGGTTTGTTGCCGTTAAAACAGAAGCACAGTAGGCAATTCTCGCGCTACAGCGGGCAACTGATGAAGACCATCTGGCAAGGCGTGCAGCAAGTGATCGATTTCGTCGCCGGCCTCAAATACGCCCGCGGACCGGCCGGCTGACTTATGTTTGATTAAAAAGCTTCCCGGTCACGCGATCGGCGACGGAATTTTACGCACCGGCGAGAAACGCAGCCTATACTGAAAGACGGCGCGAATTCAGAGCACTGATGCGCGTCGACCGCTCACGGACGACTTTCGTCTTTGCAACCGTGACTCGCGGCTTTCCGGGCCCGCTTCTGCGGGCCTTTTTGTGCGGACTGACTTCACAGGAAGGTCCTCGGCGTCGTGCAGTTCCGATATTCATACCGATTGTGTGAACGGGGACCAGGAGTTAAAAGCGCCGATTTGGGTGGGTGTAGGTCGGCAGTGCGCCAATGCGATCAATCCATGGAGAACACATCATGCTCAAACGTCTGATACTGACGCTCACAATCCTTTTGATGTTGCCTACTTCCGCCGCTCTTGCAGACGAATATACGGCCACGCTCAACCTGTTCAAAAATGCGGGAGAAAGCAGCAATCTTCTGCACAGTGCCCATGGCTACGCTGTGTTTCCGAAGATTGGCAAGGCCGGGGTCGGCATAGGCGGTGCCCACGGCAAGGGCCGCGTCTATGAGAAAGGGAAATATATCGGCGATACATCCATGACTCAACTCACTGTCGGCTTGCAACTAGGCGGCCAAGTGTACAGTGAACTCATCTTGTTCCAGGACGAACGATCCCTCAAAGAATTCACCAATGGCAACTTTGAATTCGGTGCAGATGCCAATGCGATCGCGATCACTGCGGCAGCTGGCGCACAGGCAGGCACGGCGGGCACGTCTGCTAATGTAAGCGGCGGCAAGAAAGATGCCAAAACTACAGGCGCCTATCGAAAAGGGATGGCTGTATTCACGGTGGCCAAGGGTGGGCTGATGTATGAGGCAAGCGTTGGCGGCCAGAAATTCTCGTACAAGCCTCGTTGATTTTCGCTTGATAAAAGGTATGCGCCGACAAAGCGCGAAATTATATGAACGGCGCCGCCAGGCTGGAAGGTGCGCATGCGGTGGATCCTCACGTCAGAGTGCCGACATTGGAAGACCACGAGGTCTTCACTGGTAACCAGAGGATCCAAAGTGAACTATACGACAGTGGCCGTAATTATGGCCGAAACCGTGCACAGGTCGATCAAGCGGTCGGCGTGTCTCGAGCATTTGCGCACCGTGTCTCTAATCGGGATGGAAGCTCGCGGGAGCCCAGCGCCTGACCAGCGCGCTGTCCAAGATGGGGCACAGAGTCAAATTGATGCCCGCAAAGTTCATTAAGGCCTTCGACATCGGTAACAAGAACGATCCTGCAGATGCGCGGACGATCTGGATGGTGACAGATGCCGAGCAAGCCGTTACCGTCAAAACGAGGGCTAGCGAGCGGTCCTTGCCATGCATCGTACGCGCCAACAGATGTGCATGCGGCTTGCCAAACCGCGAAGACTCTGGTCTCTGCTGCAAATGGATCTTAGGGGAGAGCATACATGGGCTGGAATCGATGGTACAGCTTAAAGAGCTACCTAAGATCCTCGCTGTGGGCTGTGCCGCTCATGGCAGTCGCGATCTATGCCGTGGTAAAACCTCTGACCGAAATGCTAGGAAGATGGATGATCAGGCAAGCGATCCTGGATCCGAAAACCGGCTTTCTTGGGCTTTCTATGACTGGGGCGCGGTCGTTGCTCGGTGACATCGTTTCCGCAGACCTGGGGTTTCTGGTGTTCACGTTTGGTTCGTTGCTCGTCGCAATCCAGGTCGCTGGCGGGCAGTACACTCCCCGGATAATCGCGACCACACTGCTGCGCGATAACGTGATCCGTACCATCTCCGGACTGTTCGTTTTCACGATGCTGTTCGCCGATAGAACACTGGGCTGGATGGGTGAAAACGAGGTACACCAACTTCAAGTGTTCATTGCAGCGATATTCGGATTCGCTTCAGTCGTCGCGTTCCTCTTCCTGATTGACTACGCCGCGAAATCTCTGCGTCCTGTAAGCCTCGTAGCACGCGTTGGGAAGCACGGGATGGCGGTCATAGAAAGCGTTTATCCCGCTCCGACTAGCGGTGCAACTATCCCGCTGGAAAGTGATAAAGAGCGAGGCGTACCTAATCGCATTGTCCTTCACCGCGGCGAATCTGGCATCGTTCTGGCCGTGAACTTGGAAAGGCTGGTGGCCAAGGCGCGGCGCACTGACTCAGTTATCGAATTTGTACCGCAAGTCGGTGATTTCGTCGCTGTGGGCGAACCTATGTTTTATTTGTACGGGAATTCTGGCGCAATCGATGAGGAAAGGCTGCGCACACTGGTCGCTTTCGGGACGGAACGAACGATGGAGCAGGATCCTATGTTCGCGTTTCGCATCCTGGTCGATATTGCGCTCAAAGCGCTGTCGGCGGCGATCAACGATCCGACCACGGCCGTGCTTGCTATCGACCAGGTGCACCGACTATTGCGGGTGGTGGGCCAACGGTCGCTGCACATCGAGGAGATTGTGGATAGGTCAGGGCAGGTTCGGGTTATCCTACGGACGCCCAATTGGGAAGACTTCGTACATCTTAGTTTCCGCGAAATAAGACAATACGGCGCTGGCAGCATTCAAATCGCGCGTCGTTTGCGTGCTGCGATTGAGAATCTCGTCCAGTGCCTACCGGAACATCGACATGATGCATTACGCGTCGAGTTGGCACTGCTCGATCGCACGATCGTCTCGATGTTCTCGTTTCCCGAGGATCTGGCGTTGGCCCGTATCCCTGATTCGCAGGGGCTGGGAGGCTCCGCCACGTCGACAACACATGACTAGCCCTTTCGGAGGAAAAACATGGACAAACTCATAATGGGCATCGTTGAATTCCGCGAGAAACTGCTGCCGCAATACGCGAAACAGTTTACCAAACTGGCGCTCGCGCAGACACCTGATGCCCTCTTCATCACGTGCTCGGACAGTCGGGTTGTCCCGGACCTGCTTGCCTCGACCCATCCGGGCGATCTGTTCACGATGCGCAACGTTGGCAACCTGATTCCGCCGGCGACTGCGGAAGGAGTCTCTACCGGCGACCTTTCCGAGGCGAGCGCGATTGAGTACGCAGTGCTGGTGTTGAAAGTCTCGAATATTGTTGTGTGCGGGCATTCCGAGTGCGGTGCGATGAAAGCCGTGTATACACGCAACGCCAAGCTGAAAGCGCCGAACTTAGATAAATGGCTGTATCACGCCAACAACGCAGCGTTTCGCCTCGAACACGAAGGTCCGCTCGATGAAAGGCTGAAACCGCACGATCAATTGTCGCAACTCAATGTCCTTGTGCAGCTTGAGCATCTGATGACATACCCGATCGTCCACCAGCAAGTCGCCGCGGGCGCACTCGTGTTGAGCGGCTGGTGGTTCGATATTGCGAGTGGCGACATGTATGCCTATGAGCGCAGGAGCCGCTCATTCGAAGTCATCGACCGCGCGATGGCTGATCGGATGATAGCGCGCCTTGCTGCGCGGGCGCGGTGAAGTGCACGAAGATCTTCACCACAATTCCCATCGCGGGTCGACGGGCTAGCCACGGCGAGAATGGTTGTGCAATCAGGGCTCATTGGAAGCGCGACTGAAATGTTCTGCGCACGAAGGACCGCTGTCTGGTGCGGAGCCGACACTTGATTCCCGGTGAAGGGGCGGACTTGACGTCCGGAGATGGCCGGCTTGAGCCAAGCCCGCTGTGAATTTGCTCGCTGGAAACCGGCCATTGCACGCGGACGGACGAGACCTCGGGCATACGAAGTGAATAGACGCCTCGACTCGCGACACATGGCCGGTTACTGTCCGCGACGGTCGTGTCGCTGCCGTAATGCGCGACCACCACCCGTCCGTGCGTCTCTAGCTTCCCGGATCAGAAGCGAAGTGACGACTTTGACTTCGCGTCCGCCGAGGCCGCCGAGCATGACTCGTCGTCCTGACGGGGTCTCATGAAGTCGTCAGTTGACGACTTTATAGACGCAACGTTGACGACTTTCTACGACTGGATCTTCATGGTTTCGTTCCTCGCTTGCACGATTCCTTAACGGTGCAAGCGTTGAAATCTTTACCATGCTCCAATGCGTGCGGCGCTCGGACCACTACGTCACGAGCGCGTAAGCCTTATCCGACGAGCGCTTCGCACAATTGAAACAAGTGACGCAAAGTGTGAGCGCCGAGTTACCGTGGTCGTGTCTGAGGTAGCGCCGAACACGGACGTGCCGCTGGTTGGAAGTGGGGCGACTTGCGCAAGCTTGTCGGCCGATGTTCGTTGTGGCGTCCGTCGCGCTCGCCAAGTGCGTGTGGCGAGATTTGTTCGTCCTCTCCATAGCTAAGGGAAATCCCCTCTGTTGCGGAAATCCCCAGCAAGAAGGCTGCGAGCAGCCATTGAAAAAAGTGCTTATTCACGATGTCCCCACTGCCTACTATGCGGCTAGCCCGCGCTCTTATAATATGCACAACTTGATAAGGACCCAAGTCCCGTAACGTCGAGCTCGGTTTGGATTGCGCGCAGCCTTATGGGCATTGTCCGCACTGGCGCCGTGCAATTTTTGAGCTACCCTGGGGCGGACCGACTGCTTGCCTTGATGCCACCAGGAGCGAGGCGGACGACCCCCCGGATTTGGTGGCAGGGGGTTGGCGAAGCGTTAGCTTCGCTGTAGGGTGTGGGTTGGGCCAATTTCAGTATATCGATTTAAATGTTCGACGACCTTTGGCTTGCTGCCCCCGAAGACGCCTACGCGCACTGGCAACGTGAAGAAGCCACTGGCGCAGATCGGCGCGCCTTCGCCGACCAGTCGATCGTTCAACACCGGTCGATGTTCTCGCGGTTCAACGACTACCTGATCGCACATCATGCGAGCGTGGCCAGCTATGGGGCGGACCACCTCGACGGTTTCTTCGCCGAGCTTGCGCAGGACTGCTCGCCCGGCACGACCACCCGCCTTCGTTACCTGAAGCTGGTCGATCGGTTCACGCGACACCTGGTCAACATCGAACTGCGAGCGGACAATCCAGCCGCGCAGATGCTAGTCAACGAGTGTTGGCCAGAGGACGAACCTACGCCGATCTATCTGTCATCAGAAGACGATGCGCGCCTACAAGCCGTCTGCGTTGCGACGGAAGGCGCTGCGTTCAAGGAACTGCGGAACAACGCGATCGTGGCGCTCTTTCTAGCCTCCGGAGTGTCGGCGGCCGAGTTGAGGCAACTGAGGGTCGATGATCTCGATGTAGTCGGCGACCGCCCCACTGTCTTCGTCGACAAGCACGGGCCTCGCATCGCGCGTCGCGTCCCCATCGATTCTTTCGCGGTCGACGTTCTACGCGACTACTATGGCGCGCGTCGACGCGTTCAGTGCGCGACGCAATGGCTGTTCATCGCGACCGCCGCAGGGAAACCGATGCGGCCTGACACAATGGTCAAATGCGTCCGCGCCGCTCTCAAGCGAGCGGGCTTGAATGCGGCTGACGAGAGTCCGCGCTTGCTAAGGCATACTTATGGTCGCCGCCACATCGTCGCAGGGAAGCAGATTGTCTTCCTGGAACCAATACCAGTCTGCCAATAACTCTTCCGCGTGGCGCTCGATTCGATGGACGGCACGTAGATTATGGCAAACGCCTTTGCCGCAGCACCTCACGCTTCGATGGCTACAAACCGCGAAGCCTCGGGGTGATGCCGCTCTATACGGTCAACCAAGAGCTGTCCCAGCTCCTCGACGAGACGGGCATAAGCGTCGCGGTTATCCATGGCGTCATGTTTCCCAGTGCGTTCAGCAAAACAGTCGCGGATCGAGTCCAAACGCCTCTTGATGAATGACTTTCAGTTCGTGGTAGTCGCTGTGAAGAGGGTTGAGGATAAGGTTCCAGTCAGCCGGACACACTACAGAAGGCACTTTCATCGCGACCGACGTTCCTTGCATAAGCCAATGGCGGCCGGCGTCAACGGTCGACGCAGGTATTGGCAACGCGGTCCAGTCTGCCGGCAAAACTGGTTCATAGCCCTCGTCAACCAGATGATCGGGGATTTCTAGCTCCACGAGAAAGAGGTTTCCCGCCGGAGGAATGCCCGACGCATGCACACGCACCTCAAGGACCGCCGTTGCCGCGTTCAGACTCGTGTACAGGGCGGGCATGCCGACCGGATTCCAGCGTCCGCCAGCTATTGCAGCGCCATTGCCGCTCAGATCGTCAGCGCGATATTTCCCGGGCTTATCCTTGGCCAAACGAAAAAGCCTCATACGCCGACGCCGAACTCAATCCGCTGGAGGATTCTCTGCACCTCATCGTACCCGGCCTGCGTGTCTAGCATGGAGACGGGACTTTCGCCGCCCAATTCCGCGTGGGGAGTCTGCATCCATTTTGCAGCAAGCTCGCCGCTTTCAAATACGTCAGCGGCGTGTGCGTGGATCAGGATGACTCTCGACACGCGATCAGACTCTCCGCTACTCAGGCGGTCGCCAGCGGCAAGCTTTCGCGTCACAGTGCTCGACGGAATACGCAGGCTTGCGAGCAACGATTGGACGCTGGTGTTCAAGACCTCAGAAGCGACCAGACCGATGATGTTCGGCTCCAGGCCCAGCCGGATTTCACGGCTTTGCGCTATCGGGTCGAGTTGGATAAACGCGGTCAGTCGCGAAGCGCGTGCGCCGTTTGGCATGGCCTTGTTGGGCGAAGATCGAATCGCGGACATCACAGCCTCCAAATGGTTATGACCATATCCCCATTATGGCAATTTGACCATTTGGTGTCAAGGCGACCATCAAACGAGCAAAACGATACACCGCCCTTCGTCGGTTCTCGGCGAAAGGTGCGCGAAAAGCCGTAGCTTTCGTCCGCGCAAGAAGCCGTTTTCTGTTCACCATGCTCCTGCTGTCCCAGGCAGGCGTGCGCGCCCTTGCAGTGAGCCGCAACGTCGCTGGTTCCGTGCTCGCTATTCCGTTGCCTTGACAAGACGCTTCTCGGACAACACTGGGTTTGCAACGACCCGCTCATCTATGACGGGTGGGTGAATAGAAGGAACGATCAGAATGCCCGCTCAGGCGTCCACGAACTTAACGAGGTCTGGTTTGAAACAGTCGTCTTCTGCATTGCCGTCCATCCGCCTTTCCGCTCTGACAGCCTTGACCGTCGCCGTGCTCGCCGCATGCGGCGGCGGCTCGGGTTCCTCCGATTCGGCTAGCACGGGAGGCTCAAACAACACCGGGAGCCAGAGTGGCACGCCAGCCGCGTCGCAGAAAGCGAGCTTCCTGCCACCGGCATCCACGGCGCAGAGCGTTGTTGCCACAGGCGACCCCATCGCCGACAGCGTCGCTTACCTCAACGCCATAAGGCATAACGTCGGCTACCGAAGCGCCGTGGTACGGCCTTCTCACCGGTCAGTACCAGCTCGGGTCGACTGTGCCCGTCCTGAAGCTGCTCGTTCAGCAGAGCAACTGCTTCGTGATCGTCGATCGCGGCCGCGCGCTCGGCACTGCGATGGGTGAACGCTCGCTGAACGCATCGGGCGAACTGCGCAAGACCTCGAAGATGCACAAAGGCCAGATGGTCGCAGCCGACTACACGATCAGCCCGACTGTGACATTCAGCAACCGCGACGCGGGCGGCGGCGCAGCGGGGCTGCTCGCATTCGTGCCCGTGGTTGGCGGTGTGCTCGCCGGTGCCGCCGGCACGATGAAGCCGCAGGAAGCGTCGACCATGCTGACGCTCGTCGACAACCGCTCCAGCGTCCAATTGGCGGCCGCCGAAGGATCGGCGCCTAAGGTCGACTTCGGCATGCTCTCCGGCGTGTTCGCGGGCGGCTTCGGCGGCGCTGGCGCTGCGGGCGGCGGTGCGTACGCACGGACCGCGCAGGGCAGGTCGTTGTCGCAGCCTTCACCGACTCGCTCAACAATCTCGTTGGCGCAGTTCGCCAGTACCGGGCGCAGAACGTCAAGGGCGGCCTCGGCAACGGCGGCGCTCTGGTCGTCAACTGATCGAGCTAGGGGCGGGAGGCAGCAAGGACCTCCGCTCCGTCAAGGATTCATCCAAGCGGCCGTTATAACGGTCTCGTCGAACCATCAAGGAAACCAACATGCGCCTCTTTCTGGCCATCATCATGCCGTGGCTACAGTTCTTTACGATCGGCCGCCCCATCGCCGGGTTGGACGGCTTCTGTTACGACGACGGATTACGTGGCAGACATTCAAGTACTCGCTTCGCGAGCGCCCAATTGCTGTTGCCGGCCGCGCTGGTTGCTACGTCGTTGACCCGGATTTCGACTGAGAAGCGATCCTTTGACCGTTCAGCGTCAAAGTTCGGCGTCACGGCTCCCGTGCTTGGTGCTTGACGATGCGACGCCACGGTCGCATTCCGCTTTCCAGTCGCCGATGACAATTTCGCCTACCACCTCATTTGCGGCCGCTACCTGCCGCGCAACGAACATCAGTTCTTCGTCATTCAAGCTACAGTGCTCTTGCGTGGTCAAGAGAAGGCTGGCACCGTTTGAACCGACTGCCGGCAGAACAAACGCGGCCCGATATGTAGTCATTTTTCTCTCCAACCTTGAAATAGCACCCCCTGGCTCAACCGCCGTCGTCCGCGAGAAGGGACGCTTGCGCCAGATCGACGTTAGGCGTTGCCTTCGGCTTGGCAGTCCGCGGCGGCAACGGAAACGGCTCGGCGTGCATCGCGTCAGCCGGGTA
>Ga0153921_1000243_pt1 | contig 36621 bp, 28 predicted proteins | sample TSNJ005MetaG_FD_104691 | JGI IMG/M metagenome (GOLD analysis project Ga0153921, IMG submission 104691) | Attine ant fungus gardens microbial communities from New Jersey, USA - TSNJ005 MetaG | ecosystem: Host-associated > Fungi > Mycelium > Unclassified | place: USA: New Jersey, Brendon T. Byrne... | reverse complement strand
GCGCAACCTCGGCCTGCCGGTAGACCACATCGATGTGGGCGGCGGCCTGGGCGTGGACTACGACGGTACCCACTCGCGTAACGCCAGCTCGATCAACTACGACATGGACGACTACGCCGGCGTGGTTGTGGGCATGCTCAAGGAATTCTGCGATGCGCAGAGCCTGCCGCACCCGCACATCTTCTCCGAAAGCGGCCGCTCCCTGACCGCCCACCACGCCATGCTGGTGGTGCAGGTCACTGACGTCGAGAAGCACAACGACGACGTGCCGGAGATCGAAAACAAGGAAAGCCTGCCGGAAACCGTGCAGTGGCTGGTGGACCTGCTGGGCCCGACCGACATCGAGATGGTCACCGAGACCTACTGGCGTGCCACCCACTACATGAGCGACGTGGCCACCCAGTACGCCGATGGCAAGCTGACCCTGGCAGAAAAAGCCCTGGCCGAGCAGTGCTACTTCGCCGTCTGCCGCCGCCTGCACAACTCGTTGAAAGCCCGCCAGCGCTCGCACCGCCAGGTGCTGGACGAACTCAACGACAAGCTGGCCGACAAGTACATCTGCGCCTTCTCGGTGTTCCAGAGCCTGCCGGACAGTGGGGCCATCGGCCAGGTACTGCCGATCCTGCCGCTGCACCGTCTCGACGAAGAGCCGCTGCGCCGCGCGGTCCTGCAGGATTTGACCTGCGACTCCGACGGCAAGATCAAGCAGTACGTCGACGAGCAGAGCATCGAGACCAGCCTGCCGGTGCACGCCTTGAACGAAGGCGAGGACTACCTGCTGGGTATCTTCCTGGTGGGGGCCTACCAGGAAATCCTCGGCGACATGCACAACCTGTTCGGTGACACCGACTCGGTGAACATCTACCAGCGCGAAGACGGTTCGGTGTACAGCGCCGGTATCGAGACCCACGACACCATCGAAGACATGCTGCGCTACGTGCACTTGTCGCCGGAGGAGTTGATGACGCACTACCGTGACAAGTGCGCCAGCGCGAAGATCAGCGCCAATGAGCGTACGCAGTTCCTGGACGCGTTGCGCCTGGGCCTGACGCGGTCTTCGTACCTGTCTTCGTAAGTCGCCGCTTCCCGGCTGACAAAGATCTCAAAGTGACAGAGATCCAGTGTGGGAGCGGGCTTGCTCGCGAAGGCGGTGTATCAGTCAATACAGGTGCCGACTGACACACCGCCTTCGCGAGCAAGCCCGCTCCCACATTTGGACCGCCGCAAGTCCTGCAGTTTTTATAGGGCCTGAGTCATGTCGAAAAAGCTCCTGCAAGTATGCACCCTGGCCATTGCTGCGCTGCTCGCAGCCTGCTCGCCCATCAAGGTGCTCAACGCACTCACGCCCTCCAGCACCTTCAGCAAAACTTCCTCCGTCGCCTACGGCGATGATCCCCGCCAGAAACTCGATATCTACCGCCCGGCCAATGCTTCGCCGAACGCCCCCGTGGTGGTGTTTTTCTATGGCGGCAGCTGGAACAGTGGCTCCAAGGATGATTACGGTTTTGTCGGCGAAGCCCTGGCCTCGCGTGGCATTGTGGTGGTGATCGCCGATTATCGGCTTTACCCGCAAGTGCGTTACCCACTGTTTCTTCAGGACGGTGCCCAAGCGGTCGCCTGGACGTATCAGCACAGCGCCGAATACGGCGGCGATCCCCACAAGCTGTATGTGATGGGCCACAGTTCCGGCGCCTACAACGCCGCGATGCTGGCGCTGGATGCGCGTTGGCTCAACGAAGTGAACCTGTCGCCGTCGATGCTCAAGGGCTGGATCGGTCTGGCCGGGCCATATGACTTTTTGCCGATTGAAAACCCCGACGTGAAGCCGGTGTTTTTCTTCCCCCACTCACCCCCGGACTCTCAGCCGATCAACCATGTCAGTGCCGGCGCGCCGCCGAGCCTGTTGATCGCCTCTTCGTCCGACACACTGGTCAACCCCACGCGCAACACCGGCGGGCTGGCCAACGCGTTACGGGCGGCCGGTGTGCCGGTGGAGGAGTTCTACTTCGGCAGGACCAACCACCAGACGCTGGTGGCGGCCATCTCCAAACCGTTGCGCTGGCTGGCACCGGTGCTGGATCGGGTCGTGGATTTCATCCAAGCCACTGATTCTGCCGATTCAGGCGCCAGGCAGTCGCCCACAAAGTGAGGCTGCGCAATGCCATGAACAGCAGGAAGCTTATCCACAGGCCGTGGTTGCCGTAGCCCTGCAACAGCCACGCGAACGGCAGCAGGATCAGCACGGTCAGCAGCATCCCATTGCGCATTTCGCGCGCACGGGTGGCGCCAATGAAAAGGCCATCCAGTAAATAACTCCACACCGCAATCAATGGCAGCACCGCCAGGTATGGCAGGTAGATGTCAGCCGTTTCACGCACGCTGGGGATGTCGGTCTGCATTGCGATAAACAGGTGCCCGGCGAACGTGAACAGCAGGGCGAAGCCGACGCTGGCGATCAGCGACCATCCGCAGGCGACCACCAATGAACGGCGCAGGGCCTGGCGATCATGCGCGCCGATGGCGTGGCCGCACAGCGCTTCGACTGCGTGGGCCAGGCCGTCGAGGGCATGTGCGGTCAGCAGCAGGCCGTTGAGCAGCAGTGCGTTGGCGGCCACGGTGGCGTCACCCAGGCGTGCGCCTTGCACGGTAATCATGAAAAACACCGATTGCAGCGCCAGGCTGCGGATAAAAATATCGCGGTTGACCGCCAGCAGCGGCCGCCAGCTTTGCCACATCTTCAGCGCAGCCCAGGCGATGTGCCCGGGGTAGTCGCGCAGGGCTTTTTGCGTCAGGGCCAGGCCGAGCAGGGCGCCGGTCCATTCTGCAATGACCGAGGCGCGCGCGGAGCCGACCACACCCCAATCCAGGCCGAGTACGAACCACAGGTTCAAGGCGATATTCACCAGGTTGGTGGTCAGCAGGATCGCCAGCGGCGCGCGGGCGTTTTGCGTGCCGAGGAACCAGCCGACCAGCGCGTAACTGGCCAGCGCGGCGGGCAGGCCAAACAGGCGGGTGTGGAAGAAGTCGCGAGTCAGTTGGTTGAGTTCGGGCGACGGTTGCATCCACTCCAGCGCCAGATGGCTCAGGGGGATGCCGACGGTTCCCAGCAGCATCGCCAACCCCAGTGCCAGCAGCAAACCCTGCAGCAGGATTTGCCGCAGCGCCGCTCCATCATTACGCCCGGCGGCCTGGGCGGCGAATCCGGTGGAACCCATGCGCAGGAAACCCATGGCCCAGGCCAGAAAGGTGTAGAGGCTGGCACCGACAGCCACCGCGCCGAGTTGGTGGGCGTGCGGCAGGTGGCCGATCACCATGCTGTCGACCAGTGCCACCAGCGGCACCGAAATGTTCGACAGGATCATCGGCGCGGCCAGGGCCCAGACGCGGCGGTGAGTGGGGCGGTGGCGCCAGTCGGTGAGCAGGGAATTCATGGAGGCTCCTACGGGGGAGCGGCATTGTAACTGTCCCGCAGGACGAATGTCGGTGCCGGCAAGCCGGATCCCACAGGGGGTTGGTGTTGGTTGTGGGATTTGGCTGGGCTTGAGCCGTTCGAGAACCAAACTGCCCTCCGTCGGTCAATGTGACCAGCGCCACATCGGCTTGGCTGGCGCTGATATATAGTTCACCCCTCGGATCCCTCTCACTACGAGTGCCCCATGCTTAACAAAGGACTGTTCCTGGCCTGTGCGCTGGCCCTGCTGAGCGCTTGCGACTCTTCCGATAAACCGGCAGCCCCGGCCGCTCCAGCAGCGGCGACGAGTACCGCACCGAAGCCGGCCAAGGCGGCGGTGGATGTGGCGGCATTGAAGCAGCGCTATGCCGGGCGTGAGTTGAGTGTGGTGGACGTCTCCGAGGTGCAGCTGGATGGCGCCAGCACCCTGTCGGTGAGCTTTTCGATTCCACTGGATCCCGAACAGAAATTCGCCGACAAACTGCACCTGGTCGATGCCAAGTCCGGCAAGGTCGATGGTGCCTGGGAACTCTCCGATAACCTGATGGAGCTGCGCCTGCGCCACCTGGAGCCGCAGCGCAAACTGGTGCTTACGGTCGATGCCGGGGTGAAGGCGGTCAACGACAACACACTTGCCGCCGAATACAGCGCGCGCCTGGAAACCCGTGATCTGCAAGCCACTGTCGGCTTCGCCAGCCGTGGCACCTTGCTGCCGACGCGCCTGGCCGAAGGCTTGCCGGTGATCGCGCTGAACGTCGACAAGATCGACGTCGAATTCTTCCGGATCAAGCCTGAATCGCTGCCGTCGTTTCTCGCGCAGTGGGGCCGCAACTCCAGCCTGCAAGGGTATGAATCGCGCGAACTGCTACCTATGGCCGACCTGGTCTACGGCGGGCGTTTCGACCTGAACCCTGCGCGCAATACCCGCGAAACCCTGTTGTTGCCGATCGCCGGCCTCAAGCCATTGCAGCAGCCGGGCGTGTACCTGGCGGTGATGCGCGCCTCGGGCACCTACAACTATTCGCAGCCGGCCACGTTGTTCACCTTGAGTGATATCGGCCTGTCGGTGCACCGCTATGCCAACCGCCTGGATGTGTTCACCCAGGCGCTCGAAGGCGGCAAGGCCCTGGACGGCGTCGACCTCGAAGTGCTGGATGCCAATGGCCGGGTGCTGGGCCAGGGCAAGACGGAGAAGGGTGGTCACGCCGAGTTGCCACTGCCGAAAAAAGCCCAGGTGCTGCTCGCCAAGCAAGGCGAACAGACCAGCCTGCTGCGCCTCGACAGCGCCGCGCTGGATCTGGCCGAGTTCGACATCGGCGGCCAGCCGTCCCACCCGTTGCAGTTCTTTGTGTTCGGCCCGCGCGATTTGTATCGCCCTGGCGAAACCGTGCTGCTCAACGCCCTGCTGCGCGACAAGGATGGCAACGCGGTCAAGCCGCAGCCGGTGAGCGTCGAAGTGCGTCGCCCGGATGAGCAGGTGAGCCGCAAGTTCGTGTGGGATGCCGATGCGTCCGGCCTGTATCAATATCAACTGCAACTGGCGGGCGAAGCGCCGACCGGGCGCTGGCAACTGGTGTTCGACCTGGGTGACGGCAAGCCGCAGCTGTATGAGTTCCTAGTCGAAGACTTCCTGCCCGAGCGCCTGGCCCTGGAGCTCAAGGGCAGCGACACGGCCCTGAGCCCGGCGGATAACCCGGTCATTCACGTCAATGGTCGCTACCTCTACGGCGCGCCGGCCTCGGGCAACCGGGTCAGCGGCCAGGTCTATGTGCGCCCGCTGCGTGAAGCGGTCAAGGCACTGCCGGGCTACCAGTTCGGTTCGGTCACCGAGGAAGAGCTGAGCCAGGATTTCGAGTTGGACGAAAGCGTCCTCGACGCCAAAGGCCAGGAAGACCTCACCCTGGAAAGCAAATGGGCCGACGCCAAGTCGCCGCTGCAATTGATCGTGCAAGCCAGCCTGCAAGAGTCGGGCGGGCGCCCGATCACCCGGCGCCTGGTGCAGCCGATCTGGCCGGCCCAACAGCTGCCGGGCCTGCGCGGGTTGTTTGACGGCAAGGAAACCAACGGCGACGGCCCGGCGGAATTCGAAGTGCTGGTGGCCAATCAGGACGGGCAGAAACTCGCCGCGCAAAACCTCAAGGTGCGCCTGGTGCGCGAGCGTCGTGACTACTACTGGAACTACTCCGACAGCGATGGCTGGAGCTATCACTACAACGAAAAATTCCTCAACCTCGACGAACAGACCCTGAATATCAAGGCCGGCGACACCGCCAAGGTCAGCTTCCAGGTGGAGTGGGGGCCTTATCGCGTGGAGGTCGAAGACCCGCAGACCGGCCTGGTCAGCAGCCTGCGTTTCTGGGCCGGTTACCAGGCCCAGGACAATACCGAGGGCGGCGCCGTACGGCCCGACCAGGTCAAGCTGGCGTTGGACAAACCTGCGTATGGCGACGGCGATACCGCCAACGTCACGGTCACGCCGCCGGCTGCCGGTAAAGGCTACCTGCTGGTGGAGTCCGCCGAAGGGCCGCTGTGGTGGCAGGAAATCGACGTGCCGGCCGAAGGCAAAAGCTTCGCGGTGAAGCTCGACCCGAAATGGTCACGCCATGATCTGTATGTGAGCGCGCTGGTGATTCGCCCCGGCGAGCGCAAAGCCAATATCACCCCTAAACGCGCGGTGGGCCTGCTGCACCTGCCGTTGGACCGCACCCAGCGCAAGCTCGGCGTGACCCTGACCGCGCCGGAAAAAATGCGTCCCAAACAACCGCTGACGGTAAAGATTGCCGCGAAGAATGCGGACGGCAGCGTGCCCAAGCAGGTGCACGTGCTGGTGGCCGCGGTGGACGTGGGCATCCTCAATATCACCGAATACCCGACACCGGACCCGTACTCCAGCCTGTTCGGTCGCAAGGCCTATGGTGTCGACCAGTTCGACATCTACGGCCAATTGATCGAAGCCGGACAGGGCCGCCTGGCCAGCCTGGCCTTCGGTGGTGACGCGGCGCTGGCCAAGGGCGGCAAGCGTCCGGATACCAGCGTCACTATCGTTGCGCTGCAAAGCGCACCGGTGACCCTGAATGAGCAAGGCGAGGGCGAAGTCAGCGTCAATATCCCCGACTTCAACGGCGAGTTGCGCCTGATGGCCCAGGCCTGGAGCGATGACCGCTACGGCATGGCCGAGGGCAAGACGGTGATTGCCGCACCGCTGATTGCCGAACTGTCGGCTCCGCGCTTTCTCGCCGGAGGTGACCAGACCACGCTGGCGCTGGACCTGTCCAACCTGTCGGGCAAGGCGCAGAAGCTGGATGTACAACTGAGCGCCGAAGGGCAATTGGAGCTGGTCAACAGCGGCGCGCAATCCGTCGAACTCAAGCAGGGCCAGCGCACCACGCTGCGCATCCCGGTCAAAGCGTGGGGCGGCCTAGGCCAGGGCAAGGTCAAGGTGACCGTGAATGGCCTGGACCTGCCCGGCGAAAACCTGCCGCCGTTCAGCCGCGAATGGACCCTGGGCGTGCGCCCGGCGTATCCGGCACTGCTCAAGCACTATCGCGCGGTGCTCAAAAGCGAGCCGTGGAGCCTGCCCGCAGGCACGCTGGAGCAGTTCGATGCGTCGGGACGCGAGGCGTTGCTGAGCCTGTCGAGCCGACCGCCGTTGAACCTGGGCGCGCAGATCAGTGCGCTCAAGGCCTACCCCTATGGATGCCTGGAGCAGACTGCGAGTGGCTTGTACCCCTCGCTTTACGCCGACGACGCCTTGCTCAAGCGCCTGGGGGTGAAAGGCGAGCCGGATGCCGCGCGCAAACGCAAGATCGAGCTGGGCATCGAGCGCCTGCTGGGCATGCAGCGCTACAACGGCAGCTTTGGGCTGTGGGGCGCCGATGGTGAGGAGGAGTATTGGCTGACCGCGTATGTCACCGACTTCCTGCTGCGCGCCCGTGACCAGGGCTTTGCGGTACCGCCCGAGGCCTTGAAGAAGGCCAGCGAACGCCTGCTGCGGTATGTGCAGGAACGTAACCTGATCGAAGTCGATTACAGCGACAACGCCGACCACACGCGTTTCGCCGTGCAGGCCTACGCCGGCATGGTCCTGGCGCGCAGTCAGCAGGCACCGTTGGGCGCGCTGCGGAGTATTTTCGAACGACGCAGCGAAGCACGTTCGGGGCTGCCGCTGGTGCAGCTGTCCATCGCCCTGCAGAAGATGGGCGATCAGCCGCGCGCCGACCAGGCGCTGCAGGCGGGGCTGGCAACCCAGCGCAGTGCCAATGAGTGGCTGGCCGATTACGGCAGCCCGCTGCGCGACCAGGCGATGATCCTGGCCTTGCTGGAAGAGAATGACCTGGCCAAGGGCAAGCGTGAAGAGCGCCTGTTCACACTGTCGGATCAGTTGGCGGCCAGCCCTTACCTGTCGACCCAGGAGCGTAATTCGCTGTTCCTGGCCGGGCGTCTTGGGTTCGCGCAACCCGAGGCGAACTGGCAGGTGTCGCTTACCGGCAGTGGCGGTGTGCAGGCGTTGAATAACCAGCAGTCGACCCTGGCGCTGGACGGCAAGCAGCTGTCCAGCGACCTGACCTTGAGCAATCAGGGTGACACGCCGGTGTACCAGCAACTGACGCTGTCGGGTTATCCACAAGTGCCGCCGGCAGCCGGTGGCGACAACCTGAGCATCCGCCGCGAATACCTCGGCATGAATGGTCAGCCGCTGAACCTGCGTACGCTGAATAGCGGTGACCTGGTGCTGGTGCACCTGGCGGTGAGCGCCAAGCAACGGGTGCCGGACGCGTTGGTGGTGGACTTGCTGCCCGCGGGACTGGAGCTGGAAAACCAGAACCTGGCGCAAAGCGCGGCGAGCCTGGAAAACGCCAGCAGCCAGGTCAAGGAGTGGCGTGAGTCGATGCAGAATGCATCGCTCAAGCACCAGGAATTCAGGGATGACCGCTATGTGGCGGCGATGAACCTCGACGGGTATGGCACCACGCACCTGCTGTACCTGGCACGGGCAGTGACGCCGGGGACTTACCGGGTGCCGCCGCCGCAGGTGGAGTCGATGTACCGGCCGAACTGGCAGGCGGTGGGGGAGACGCCAGCGGATCTGGTGATCAAGGGGCGTTGAAGGTCTCGACCTGAAAGGCGCACTCAATGTGGGAGCGGGCTTGCTCGCGAAGGCGTAGTGTCAGTCAGCGTATTGGGTACTGACCCAGCGTCTTCGCGAGCAAGCCCGCTCCCACAAGGGTTTTTGGGTGTTTTTGGCTCAGTGGACGACCCAACTGAGGAGCCACAGGCCGAGCATCAGCCAAATGATGCCGAAGATGATCGAGGCGCGCATGAAGGCGCGTACGGCTGAGTACAGGAAGAGCAGGCCGACGATCAGGGTGAGGATGCTGATGATCGACGTGTCCATGCCCAGCGTGCGCGACAGGCCTTCGATAAAGTTGCCGCCCGCGTGGGTCAAGGCGCCGAACAACCCGCTGAGCCCGTCGACGATAAAGCGGATGACGGAGCCGAGCGCCTGGCCCAACCATTCGAAGAAGCTTTCTACCTGCATGTGTGTGTCCTGATAAGAAGGTGGGCGTATCTGTGCGTTGGTTGTTATTGCGACAGGCTAGTTCCGTGAAGCATAGAGGTTTGCAGGTTTAATAATGGGTTTCCTTTGTTTTTGGTGTACGCATTTCAGTATGGGAGCTGGCTTGTCGGGTCGCTGCATTGCTGCGAGAGCGGTGGGCCTGTGACGCATTTACCCACTGAACCACCGCTATCGCCGGCAAGCCGGCTCCTACGAGTGTTGCGTTGGGGCTTGGGCGCCGTGGTGTTGCTGGTGGCGCTGCTGTGGCTGGCGGATCGGATCTGGCCGTTGCCGCTGCCCGAGGATGACCTGGCGCGGGTGGTGCTGGCTGAGGATGGCACGCCGTTGTGGCGGTTTGCCGATGCCAATGGTGTATGGCGCTACCCGGTGCAGACCGCCGAAGTGTCGCCGTATTACCTGGACGCATTGCTCACCTACGAAGACCGCTGGTTTTATCAGCACCCCGGGGTGAACCCGTTGGCGCTGGTGCGGGCGACGTGGCAGAACCTGACGGGCGCGCGCGTGGTGTCCGGCGGCAGCACCTTGTCGATGCAGGTCGCGCGCCTGCTCGACCCCCACTCGCGGACTTTCCACGGCAAGCTGCGCCAGTTGTGGCGCACGGCGCAGTTGGAGTGGCACCTGTCCAAGGAACAGATCCTCAACCTGTACCTGAACCGCGCGCCGTTTGGCGGCACGTTGCAGGGCGTGGCCGCCGCCAGTTGGGCGTACTTGGGTAAATCGCCGGCGCAACTGACGCATGCCGAAGCCGCCCTGCTCGCGGTGTTGCCCCAGGCACCCAGCCGCCTGCGTCCCGACCGTCACCCGCAGCGCGCCCAGGAAGCCCGCGACAAGGTGCTGCGTCGCCTCGCCGAATTCCAGGTATGGCCGCAGCCGGCGGTGGACGAAGCCCTCGAAGAACCGTTGCTGCTCGCCCCGCGCCTGGAACCGAGCCTGGCGCCCTTGCTCGCTCGACGCCTGAACCGTCCGGACAGCCCGCCGCTGATCCGCACCACCCTGGACGCCACCCTGCAACGCCGGCTCGAAGACCTGCTGCTGGGCTGGCGCGCGCGCCTGCCGGAACACACCTCCGCCGCCATCCTGGTGGTGGAAGAGGAAACCATGGCCGTGCGTGCCTACCTGGGCTCGGTGGATATCAACGACACCAAGCGCTTCGGCCATGTGGACATGATCAGCGCGTTGCGCTCACCAGGCTCCACGTTGAAACCCTTCCTGTATGGCATGGCCCTGGACGACGGGCTGATTCATTCCGAATCGCTGTTGCAGGACGTGCCCCGACGTTACGGCGATTACCGGCCGGGCAACTTCTCCATGGGGTTTACCGGCGCGGTGCCGGCGAGCACGGCGCTGTCCAGCTCGCTGAATTTGCCCGCGGTGCAGTTGTTGGAAGCCTACGGGCCCAAGCGCTTTGCCGCGCAGATGCGTATCGGCGGTGTGCCCTTGGCCTTGCCGGCGTTGGCCGAGCCCAACCTGGCGTTGATCCTGGGCGGCGCGGGCAGCCGCCTCGAAGACCTGGTCAGTGGTTACAGCGCCTTCGCCCGGGATGGCAAGAGCGCCACTCTCCGTTTACAGCCGGACGATACGCTCAGAGAGCGGCCAATGTTGTCGCCAGGATCCGCCTGGATCATCCGCCGCATCCTCAGCGGCCAGGCACGGCCCGACCGTGACCCGCGCGCCGAACTGGTGCAGCGCCCGGTATTGGCCTGGAAAACCGGCACCAGCTACGGTTTTCGCGATGCCTGGGCGATTGGTGTAGGGCCGCGCTATTTGATCGGCGTGTGGATTGGCCGCCCGGACGGCACGCCGGTGCCGGGGCAGTTCGGCCTCGCGTCGGCGGCGCCGTTGATGCTGCAGGTGCACGATGTACTGACCAACCGCGACAGCCAGCGCGGTATCAGCGCACCGGTCAAACCGGTGCCGGCCAATGTCGGCGTGGCCGCGATCTGTTGGCCACTGGGCCAGCCCATGAGCCGCAGCGACCCTAATTGCCGTCGCCAGCGGTTTGCCTGGACGCTGGACAACACCACGCCGCCGACCTTGCAGGCGTTGGATCAACCGTTGAGCGTGGGCTTGATGGAAAGCGTCTGGGTCAATGCCAAGGGCCTGCGAGTGGATGCCCATTGCCCTGGCGCGGTGGCGAAAAACATTGCCTTGTGGCCGGCGCCGCTGGAACCCTGGCTGCCCAGGGCGGAGCGTCGTGAAGCGCGGATTCCGCCGGCCGACCCTGATTGCCCGCCGCCGGCCTTGGCCGCTTCGTCGCCGCTGTCCATCGTCGGCGTGCGCGAAGGTGACCAATTGCGCCTGCCGGCCGCCAGCCAGCAAGCCCTGCGCCTGAAACTCTCCGCCCTGGGCGGCAGTGGCCGGCGCTGGTGGTTCCTCAATGGCGCACCGTTGGGTGACAGCGCCAACCAGGAATTTATCAATGCCAGCTTCGAGCACCTGGGCCGCTACCAGCTCAGCGTTCTCGACGAAGCCGGACAGACCGCCCGGCTCGAATTCAGCGTCGTCGACTGAACCGCCATCGCCGGTAAGCCGGCTCCTACAGGGGAATGCATTCCAAACCGTAGGAGCCGGCTTGCCGGCGATAGCGCCCCAAAGGTTCACTTGCCTTCAAAGCCATTCCCCCCGAAGCTATCCACCTTCAGGAGCCCCCGCATGAACCTCGAACACCTCACCGAACGCCTGCACCGCATTCGCGATACCAACGACTGGAAGCAGTTCCACAGCCCGAAAAACCTGGCCATGGCCGCCAGCGTGGAAATGGCCGAACTGGTCGAAATCTTCCAATGGCTGACCGAAGACCAGTCCCGCCAGTTGCCTGCCGACGCACTCGCCCACGCCGGGCAGGAAGTCGGCGATATCGTGCTGTACCTGTTGTTGCTGTGCAGCGAGCTGGGCCTGGACATGAACGAGGTGGTGCGCGCCAAGCTGGCCGACAGTGAACGGCGGTTCGCCCATGAGTGACCGCCATTTCGACCAGTTGGCCACGCGCTTCGCCGAAAAGATCTACGGCGGCGCCAAAGGCGCGATTCGCCTGGCGGTACTCCAGGCCGACCTGGCCGAAGCGCTGCCGGACCGCCCGCTGCGTGTGCTGGATATCGGCGCGGGCCTTGGGCACATGTCGCTGTGGCTGGCCGAGCGCGGTCATCAGGTGACCCTGGCCGAACCCGCCGAGCCGATGCTCGAGGGCGCACGCCAACGGTTTGCCGAGGCCGGACAAACGGCGACCTTCATCCATGCGCCCTGGCAAGACCTGCTGGGCCAACTGACCGAACCCTACGACCTGGTGCTGTGCCATGCCGTGCTGGAGTGGTTGGCCGAACCCCACGCCATCCTGCCGGTGCTGCACCAGCTCACGGTGCCTGGCGGCTGGCTGTCGCTGGCGTTCTACAACCGTGATGCGCTGATTTATCGCAATCTGCTCAAGGGCCACTTCCGCAAAATGCGCAAGAATGACCTGGCCGGCGAAAAGCAGAGCCTGACCCCGCAACAACCCCTGGACCCACGTGAGTTGGCGGCGCAACTCGAGGGGCTTTGGCAGGTCGAAAGCCAGAGTGGCGTGCGGGTTTTCCACGACTATATGCCAGTGGAATTCCAGGCCCGCGCGGATTTACAGGACCTTGTAGAGATGGAACTCGCTCACCGTCGTCACCCAAGCTTTGCCGGACTTGGGCGTTATTTGCACTGGATCTGCCGTCCGGTATAAGCGGCCCAGTCTGCGGAGGTCGAAATGCGTCGTCTCTGTTTGATCCTGTTGTCCCTTGGGCTGGGCGCCTGTTCCAGTCCCAACCCTTATGTGGCTGCTTCAGCGCCGATCCCGCCCGCCCCCGCGCAGGCAGCCAACACCTTCGATGCCAGCGCCTACCCGGCGCCGGTGCGTGACTATGGCGCCTACCGCAATTGGGCCTGGCGCAACGGCCAACTGCCGGCCGGCACAGCCTGGGCGGATTCGGCGCAAATTGCCGAGGCGGTCAGCGGCGCCCTTGACCAGCGCGGCCTGCGGCCCTTGCACGACAGCCGTCCGGCGGACCTGTTCGTGAGCGCCGATGTGCGCCTGGAGAAGCGCCTCAAGCAAGTCCAGGATGACTACGGCTATGGTTACGGCGGCTACAACCGCTATGGCAATGGTTACGGCATGTACAACTCCGTGCCGATCGTGCGCACCTATGAAGTCCAGGTGGTGGTGGTTCGCGTCAATCTGTTCGATGCCCGCACGGGCCAGCCGGTGTGGAGTGCAAGCGCGGAGACGGGCAGCCAGGGAAGCCTCAGTGAGCGGGGAGATGCCTTGCGCCAGGCGGTGCAGAAGGCAATGACGGCCTATCCTCCGAGTTAACAGCTATTCTCATTTCAAGTGCAGGTCGCTCTTTGGAGAACAACCATGTTTCGTCGTATCGCTACGCTCGCGTTTGTTGTGCTGCTTGGCGGTTGCCAGAATACCCAGGTCAACCACGATTTTGATGCCAGCCGGGACTTCGGCGCCTACCGCAGCTGGGCCTGGAAAGACCCGGCGCTGCAATACCGCCCGGATGATCCACGGATCAAGAGCGACCTTACCGAGCAACGCATTCGCCAGGCGGTGGGTGAGCAACTCGACCAGCGCGGCCTGCGCCCGGCTGCGGCCGGCACCAAGGCTGACTTGAGCGTGCAGGCCTATCTCATCGTCGAGGACCGCCAGCAGCAAGTCACCACCAACTACGGCGGCGCCTGGGGTGGCCCCTGGAATGGCTACTGGGGCGGGCCGATGTACAACGAAACGCGCAACGTGACTTACAAAGTCGCCACCATCCAGATCGACCTGCTCGACGGCAAGGACGGCAAGCTGGTGTGGCGCGGCAGTGACGAGCAAATGATGGCCACCTCGCCCAACCCGCAGGATCGCGACAAAGCCATCCGTACCACGGTCAATCGCGTCCTCTCCAGCTATCCCCCTCACTAAAAACCACCACCTACCTCATGTGGGAGCAGGCTTGCTCCCACATGAGGCCTGCTGCAGCCGGTGAATTCCCGTTAGTCACCCGGGTGGCGCCGGGCCAGCGCACCCTCCAAGCCTTGTCTACACTTCAAACCAACTACGGAGAGTAAGCGCTAAGGAGTGCCTGATGTCTCCCCGACTTGGTTCCCGGCAGCGTGGTGCAATTGGCTTGATGGCGGCGGGTACCCTGGCGGTAGCCCTGGTGTTCATGCTGCTGGCAGTGGACAGCGGTCGCTTGTATATGGAAAAGCGCCGGCTGCAGTCCATCGCCGACACTGCTGCCCTGGAAGCCGCCGGCCGTGGCGGCCTGTGCACGCCCTCGACTACCGCCAATGACTATGCGGTGCAGAACGCCACCCGCAATGGTTTCACCGTGGTTGCGGGCGACACCAGTCGTGGCTTGGCAGTTACCTGCGGCTCGCTGGTGACCAATGCCAGCAATGTCCGCGTGTTTAGCGCCGACCCCACAAAAAACGATGCCGTGCGGGTGATCGCCACGCGCAGCGTGGTGACCAGCATCGCCAGTGGTCTCTGGAACATGTTCAGCGGCGTGCCGGTGTCCACCCAGATGACCTTGAGCGCGACCGCCGTGGCTGCGTATGCACCGCCGGTGGCACAGCTGACGATCCGCAGCAGCCTGGTGTCGGTGGATTCCACGAAGTCACCGCTATTGAACCTGGTCATCGGCAATCTGCTGGGTGGCAGCTTGTCGATCACCGCAGCCGGCTGGAATGGCATCCTTCAAACCAATGTGAACCTGTTGAGTTACCTCAACCAGTTGGCGATCAACCTGGGCGTGACAGCGGGTGACTACACCACGTTGCTGAACACCGCCGTGTCCGCCACCGACCTGATCAATGCCGCGGTGATGGTGCTGCAGCAGAATGGCTCGGCGGTCCAGGCGGTCGTCAACGACGTGCTATCAATCAAGGCCATCGCCCCCAATAGCAAGGTGCTGACAGTCGGCAGCCTGCTGAATGTGGCGACCGGTACGCCGGCGGCCGCGTTGAATTCCAGCGTGCAGCTGTTTCAACTGCTGGAGACGGTAGCGCAACTGTCCAATAGCAAGACCGCCGTCAGCGTGGCTACGCAGGTGAACATTCCCGTCGTGGGGAGCGTCTCGATTCAGACCCAAGTGATCCAGCCTCCGCAAATGTCGGCGATTGGCAATCCCTTGCTGGCGAAGGCCGGGCTGGCCAACACCCCCCCCACCAATCAGATTTTTGTGCGCACCGCGCAAGTCAGGACATTGGTGGTTGTGCAGGCGCCGATACTCAAGGTGGTCTCCGGGGTTTCCTCGATTCTGAGCGGGCTGACGACACCGGTATCAAAGGTTGTCGGCGGGCTGCTGAATCTGAATCTACCGGCAGTGGTCGGGGGCGTGTTGTGCCTGGTGGCGTGTAATGTCACTGACGTCGATATCACTCAGTCCTTGTCCATCTACATCGAGGCGGCCAGCGCGCAAAGCTACGTGACGGACTTCACCTGCACCACGCCGGCTACCAAGTCGTTGACGGTGAAGACCACCACCTCACTCGCGACCCTGGGTGTGGGCTATGTTGACCCGGTTGCGGCGTTTTCCTCAAAGGCACCGGTCAACGTGCAACCCATCAGGCTGATCGATTTTGGCGAGCGCTATTGCGTGGTCCTGACCCTGCTCTGCGGCCCGCGTACCGCCGGTGTAGGCGGGGGCCTGAATTTAATGGCGCTATCCACGGTGGCTGCGCAAACCAACTCGATGGTGTTTTTACCGGTGGCCGAAATGAACGCGACGCCGACTTACCAAAACGCCCCCGGCACCACCAATATCATCAATAGCTTGGGGGCGACCTTGAGCGGCTTGCAGGTTACCTATGTGCCACCCAGTGGCAGCACGCCCGGCGCGGCGAACGGCACGGTCACCACTGCCCTGGCGAGCATCGTCAGTTCGGTGATCAGCCTGGTCCAGACCGTGTTGGCACCAGTCCTCGACCCCATCGTCAACACGCTGCTCTCGGCCCTCGGCATCAGCCTGGGCAACGCCGAAGTCGGCGCCAACCTCACCTGCCACATGGGCCGCGCCTACCTGGTGATCTAACCTGGCTGGACCACCGGCAGTTCCACACAAAACCGCGCGCCTTGCTCGCCATTGGTGACGCTCAGCCGTCCGCCCATGTTTTCCACAATCCCATAGCTCACCGACAGCCCCAAGCCCGTGCCGACGCCAATGGGCTTGGTGGTAAAAAACGGCTCGAAAATCCGCTCCAGCAAGCGTGGGTCGATGCCGCCGCCGTTGTCCTCGACCCAAATGCGTACGTGCCGGCTGTCGTGCTCGCAGTGCACGGCGATCCACGGGCGGAACTGCGGGTTGTTTTCACGTTTGCCCAGCAGCGCATCACGGGCGTTGACCATCAGGTTGATCAGCACCTGCTCAAGCTGGTCGGCGTAGCCTTTGACCTGCACGCTGAAGTCCGCCGGGGTGACGCGCAGGTCCACGCCCTTGCCGCGCAACCCTTCGCCGAGCAGCGACAGCGTGCCCTCCACGGCCTGGGAGGGGGCGAAGGGCTGCTGTTCGATTTCCGAGCGGCGGCCAAACACGCGCATATGATCCACCACACGCGCCGCGCGTTGGACCTGGGCGTCGATGCGCTGGAGCTTTTCCGTCAGGTAGTCGATCTGCGCGTCGCCGTTGCCCAGGCGCTTGAGCACATTGACGATGGCCATGCGCATCACATTCAGCGGCTGGTTGATCTCGTGGGCCAGGCCCGTGGCCATTTCCCCGAGGGTGGCCATCTTCGCGCTCTGGGTCAGTTGTTGCTGGGAGCGACGTACCTCAGTGTTATCGCGGCCAACGGCCTGCACTTCCACCAATATGCCTTGCTCATCGAATACACCACGGTCGGACCACACCCACCAGGCATGTTCACGACCCGGCAGTTGCAGGCTGATTTCGGCGGTGCTCACCGGGAATTCCGGGGTCAGTTGGCGGATGCGCTGGATAAATGCCTGGCGCTGTTCGTCCGACAACCAATCACCGAGGTGAAGCCCCGGCAGTTGCTCTGGCCGGCACTCCAGGTAGTTGGCCAGTGGCGTGTTGCCGAAGGTCAGGGTCAAGTCCGGGCGATAGCGGCAGATCATCGCCGGCGAGTCTTCCACCAGGATGCGATAGCGTTCTTCGCTCTGCTTGATCTGCTCGGCGGCCAGGGTCGCCTCGGTCACGTCGAGCCACAGCCCGACAGCTTCTACCGGCAGGCCCAGGTCATCGCGCAGCAACTTGGCCTCGTCGAGCAGCCAATGATAGGCACCCTGCTTGTCACGCACCCGGTAGCGACTACGCACATTGCCTTCGCGCAGCAGTTGGCGGGTGCGATCAAAGTACAGGTCGCGGTCTTCGGGGTGGATCAGTGCGGCCAGGCTGTCATGGCTGCAATCGTCCAGGGTCCAGCCCAGCACGGGCAGCAGGCTGTCGCTGAAGAAGGCCGGGTGCAACGCGCCGCCGACGTAGCGTTGTACGTAGATCACCGCCGGAGAACTGGCGATCACGTTGTCCAGGCGCGCATGGGCGGCGGCGGCTTGCAGTTGCTGGTTCTTGATGTCGCTGATGTCGAGCATGAAGCCGATCCAGCGCCGACTGTCGCCCGCGCCCAGCACCTGGCCCTGCACGCGATACCAGAGCGGCTGGTCGGCGTCGGTGCGTTGCAGGCGGACGCTGGTCAGCAGGGGTTTGCCCAGGGCCTGCAAATCCTGCAGGCGGCTGTTGAGTTCCTGGCGATCGGCGGGATGAATCAGCTCCAGCCACAGGCCCAGCGCCTGGCGCGTCGCGCCGTCTTCCTGGCCGAGGCTGCGCAGCAGGGTCGGGGCGAGTTGGATTTCCTCGGTGGCGGGCAGCAGTTCCCACCAACCGGTGCCGAGCAGGCCTTGCAGGGCTTCCATGCGTTCCAGTTGTTGGTGCGCGCGCTGTTCGCGCAGGCGGCTGAGCAACGGCGCGGCGAGGGCGGCGGCAAGGTCCAGCCACTCGCGTTCGCGGATATGCGGCTCGCCAATGTAGCAACCGCACAGCAGCCAGGCGGCAACGCCCTCGGCGTCGCGATACGGCACCAGCAACCCGTCGGCATGGCCGAAGAGGCTGAGCAGGCGCGGGTGATCATTGCGTGCCTCGGCCAGGCTCAGCGATACGTTACCGTTGACGCCGTCCAGGCCGGTGCCGAGGTGCTGGCCGGTTTGCCACAAGGCCGGTGCGTCATGGGCGGTGTATTGGCTGTAGATCCGCCAACCCCGCTCGTCGTCATCGGGCACTGCCAGGGCAACACAGGGGATTCGCCAGTGCTGTGCCAGGTTGCGCAGCTGCTCGGTGACCACGTCGGGCAAGCGACCCAGGCTGCAGACGCGCAACTGCTCGCTCATGCGGCCAGTCAGTTGGTGGTTCTGCTCGCGCTGCCCGGCCTGTTGCCTGCCGGTCAGCAAGTCACCGATGTCGAGCAAGCGCAGGATCCAGCCGTCACCCTCTGGCTCGACCCAGCCGCGGGTGTGCAGCACCTGCCCGATGCCCTGGAAATCCAGGTCGAGGCTTTGACGTTGCCAGTCGGCGGGGTGGCCTTCGACGCTCAGCGCGCTGCCGGCACACAGCAGGTCTCGCAATAATGGCCGGGCTTCGGCCACGCTCTGCGCGGCCAATTGCTGACGCAGCGTGCCGCTGAGGCTGACGACACGGCCTTGGTCATCCAGTCGCACATGCAGCCCGGCAGCCGGCACCGCTTGCGGCTCGAGAACCTGCGGGCGGGTGCGCCCCGACAGGCGCCCGAAAAGGTTATCCCCCGCGGTCAAAACTGGATACTCGAACTGGCCGTCAGGTTGGTCGGCAGGCTCGGTACGTTGCCTATGCCGGGGATCACCAGCGCCGGGAATACCGAGTTGAGGTTGGCACTGGGGTAGGTGATCGCGACGGTCAGCGTGGTGCCGGTGTAGGTGGCACTGACGAAGGAGGGCTGGAACTGGAAGCTTGCGGGGATCCAGCTCAATTGTGCGGCGACGGTATCTTTCGCGCGTTGGGTGACCTGCGTCGGGTAGGCGGTTCCGGCCGCGACCGGGTCTATCGACATGGCCTGGCGCACACCCTCGGCGGCGGCCTGGTTGAATGACTGCATCAATAACAGCGGCAGGCTATAGCTGACCAACCCATAAAACACGGCAAAGAAGATCCCGAAGACCAAGGCGAACTCGATCGCCGCAGCACCTTTTTGCTTTCTGGGGAGGCCTGTTTTCATGACTGCGTCTACCCTGACGGCTACTACCTGATATCAGCATAGAATCAATCAGCAAAAAGGGATGTTTTTTACGTGATCCATGGCGTGGTGATAGTGCTCTGGCTGGGGCTCTGTGCGGTGCAGGATATGCGTCAGCGACAGATCGCCAATGGGTTGACCTTGGGGGTTGGGCTGCTGGCCTTACTTTATTTGAGCTGGACGGGTGTCACCTGGCTGGGTGCGCCGGCGAAGGAGGGTGGCTGGGCGTTTGCCCTGGCGCTGTTGTTGGGCCTGCCGGGCTATGTGCTGGGACGCTTTGGCGCGGGCGATGTAAAGCTGTTGGCCGCGTTGGGAATGGCCACCACGGTGGACCCTTTGTTGTGGTCGCTGATCGGCGCTGCACCCGTCCTGGGCGCGTGGCTGCTTATCCATCAATGGGTTAGCGCGGGCCACGCGAACCCGGGTGTGGAGGCGTCAACAAAACAGCCTTTTGCGCCGTTTTTATTGACAGGTTTCGCGCTGTATTTATTTTGGATCCATTAGTCGCACAAGGCCTTTATCGCTATGTACATAGTCATAAAGTAGGTCTACGTTTATTGAGTAGATGTATAGGATTCTTCGTCGAAAGGGATAGGTCAATCTATTGGCTTTCCAGGCATGGAGTAGCGCGTGAACAAGCTCACATCGGCAGTAAAAGTGCTCGTGGTCGACGATCAGCCGCTGATCGTGGAAGAGCTCTGCGAATTTCTCGAAAACAGTGGTTATCGTTGTGTCCCGTGTGAGTCCAGCCGCCACGCCTTGAAGCGTTTCACCGAAGACGCCGAGATCGGCCTGGTGCTGTGTGATCTGCATATGCCCGACATGGATGGCATCGAGCTGGTCCAGGCCATGCAAAAGGTCGCCGGCAAGCAGCGCGCGTTCGAAGCGATCATGCTCACCGGGCGTGCCGACAAGCAGGACGTGATCAAGGCCCTGCGCGCAGGCATCTCCGATTACTACCAGAAGCCGATCAACCTCGATGAATTGCTCGAAGGCCTGCAACGCCAGGAAGCGGCGTTGGAGGAGCGGCAAAAAGAGCTGCAACTGGGGCACCTGAACCAGAAGCTGCAGTACCTTTCCGAGTCGATCAATGACTTGTACCAGGACCTCGACAAGGTACGTCGCAGCCCGAATGCAGGGCTGTCCGACGATGGCGAGTCAGCCGAAGAGGCCGGGCCGGTGGAAATCCCGACCATCTTCAATCAGCTCTCGCCCCGTCAGCTGGACGTGGCGCGGCTGGTGGGAAAGGGCCAGACCAACTATCAGATTGCCTGCGAGCTGGGCATCACCGAAAACACGGTCAAGCTGTATGTGTCCCAGGTCTTGCGCCTGACCCATATGCATAACCGCACCCAACTGGCATTGGCGTTGTCGCCGAACAATTCGGCAATGCGCCAGCGGGTGACGGCCCACTGACGCGTGCAGCGTTATTGACTCTTCCCGCCTTTGGATGACGCTTCGAAGAACTCCGGAATCGGATGCTTGTTGCTGTCGAGCCAACGCTGCATGGCCTGCTCCCTTTCGGTGGGCGTGGTCTTTTGCGGTGTCGGCGAGGCGGCTCGGCCATTGATCTGCAGCGCCATCCAGTTCTCCGTCTCTGCCTGCTGTGGAGACGAAGGGCCGGGTGGAATGGCCACCGCGCTCAGCGGCAGCAACGCCAGGTAAACCAGGTAATAGGCTTTCATCGTCGACTCCTTATTTGATGGTCACCGGCAGTGCATCACTGACTGCCGCGACGTTGCGTGCTGCCGCGCTGGACTCCTTGAGTTTCACCGCGCGAGCCTGGGCCTCGGTGACCTGTTCGGGGCTCAGGCCCAACTGGCTGACCACTTTGGCCGCTTGCCCCCAGTCATCCTGATAGATCAGCAGGGTCACCAGGTTCACGGCCGCCAACGGTTCGCCCTGCTTGAGTTCGATGGCCGTCATGAACTCGAAGCGCGCGTCTTCCAGGCGCAATTGGTTGAGGTACACCACCCCCAGGTCATTGCGGATTTTTTCGTCGGTAGGTGCCAGGCGTGCAGCCCTTTGCAGATGGGCCATCGCCTGGCCGTTGTCACCCTTGGCGGCGGCCAGTTGTCCCAGGCCGTGCTCGCCCTCGGCCGTCATGCAGGTGCCTAGCAGGCTGCGGTACAACGGCTCAGCCTCGCTGCGGCCCAACAAACGGTAGTTACGCGCCTTGCGCTGGCGCACCTGGGGCAAGGTGTCCGGCAGGTTCTGCAGGTTGGCCAGGCTGGCGTGCAGCTTGCCTTCGTTGGCGAGGTCATCGGACAGGTTCAACGCCAGTTCCTGGTCGGCGCTGGGCTTGCTGCAACTGCCGGGTGTGGTCAACGCCGCCCAGGGCGATTGACCGTTGGTGGCGCATCCACCGAGCATCAACAGGGCCAGGCCGGCGATCAGTACTTTCATCAGGGCTTCCTCAAAAGTGGCTCAAGGCGCGGGCGATGCCGATAAAGGCGGGGCCGCCGAGCACGATCAGCAAGGCTGGAAACAGAAACACCATCATCACCACCGACATTTTTGCCGACATCTTCGAAATGTATTCCTGCAGGCGGGTCAGCCGGCGGTCATCCAGCAATTGCTTGAGCGCCAGCAGGGATTTCATCGCGCCGCCGCCTTGCTGGATCAATTGCTGAAGGATGATGCAGGTGTCGGTGAACTCGTCCACTTCAAGCAGGCGGGCGGTCTTGCCCAGTTCTTCGCCCAGCTCCAGGCCGGAATCGACCCGGGCCAGGATCAGGCGCAGCTCGTGGGTGAGGCTCGGCAGTAAGCGCTGCGCGTCGTTACCCAGCACGCGCAGAGACTGTTCAACCGCCATGCCCGATTCGAACAGGATGCGCAGCAGTGGAATGAAGGTGGCGATCTCTCTGGCGATCCGCTGCTGGCGGTATTTGGCGGCCGCGGCGAGTACCCGCTTTGGCAGCAGGTAACCGATGCCCAGGGCAATCGCGGGGGCAATCCACACAGGGGCGGCTTGCGGGAAAAACAGCTCCTGGCCGAGGAAGGTCAGGCCCATTAATACAATCGGCACGCCGACCTGGAAGGCTGCAAACAGCGAGCGCTGGCTGGCTTTACGCCAACCGACCCGGTTGAGCAGCACCTGGGTTTCATTGTCCAGGCTGACCGAGCGCTGGGCCAGGCTGCTGCCGCCGAGTTGGCGCATGAACGCGCCGATTTTGTCATCGCTGCCGGTCCGCCCCTGCAACCGTTCGGAGACGCGGCGATCGCGCCGGCGATGCTCAAGGACCTGGCCACCCACCAGCACCAGGGCGGCAAGGAACATCAAGGCGCCAGCCAGAAGCACCATCTCAGACACTCCTCAGCATGCGCCACATGGCGAAGGTGCCTGTCAGGTCCATCGCGAGGGCGACGAACAGCAGGGTGCGCCCGGTGTCGTCGTTCCACATGGTCAACAGGTAGCCAGGGTTGACCAGCATGAAGTAACTCACCAGCAAAACGGGCAAGCCACCCAGCAGGTACGCGGTCATGCGGGTTTCACCGGTCATGGCCTTGAGTTGGCGGGCTCCCTGTTCACGCTCGCGAATCATCTTGATCAGGTTTTCCAGCAGTTCGCTGGCGTTGCCGCCGTAGCGATGGTTGACCTTCAGGCCCAGGGCAAACAGGCGAAATTCGTCCTGTTCGTAGAATTCGGCAAAGTCACTCGCCGAGTCCGGCAGGCTTACGCCCATGCGCACGTTGCGCTGCACACGGCCCATGGCCTCCTTGAGCGGGTTATCAATATTCTCGATACCGCCCAATACGGCGTCGGCCAGGGTCCTGCCGGATTTCAGGCTGCGTACGCTGTGGTCCAGCAACTGTGGCAACTGTTCGACCATGCGTTGCACCCGCCGCTGGTAACGCCAGCTGATGTAGACGCGCAACAGAATGGGCGGGCCCAGCACCATCACCGCCAGGCCCAGCCCGTCGGCGATCAGGTAGCCGAACAACGCGCCGACGATCCAAGCGCTGAGCCACAGGCCCAGGCGATCAGTCGGCTTGCCCAGCCCCGCGCGCAGAAACATGCGCTCAAGGCCGGACCAGCGAGTGGGTTCTTCGCGGGCCTCGGGTTGGCCGTCGCCGAGGCGCTCCAGCACGCGGTCAGTCTGGGCCTTGCGCAGGCCGTGCTGAAACTGCCAGAGCGACAGCCCGATCAGCAGCAGGCAAAAAAGCAGCAACATAGGTCCGGTCATCAGGCGCCCCCTATAACGGCAAGGCCGATTCGCGGCGCAGTTTGTCACCGGCCGGGTTGATGGCTTCGCGCAGGAAACCGAAGCCGGTGCGCCGGTCCAGCCGGAACAGGGTATTGGTGACGTACACGTCGTCGCGCACGCCCACCACCTCGACGACTTCGCTTACGCAGCGGCGGCCATCGGGCATGCGTGTCAGTTGAATCACCACGTCCAGGGCGGCGCAGATCATCTGGCGCAGGGTTTTTTCCGCGATCACCCGGCCGGTCAGGCCCACCAGGGTTTCCAGGCGCAGCAGGGCATCCTGGGCATTGTTGGCGTGTACGGTGCTCATGGAACCGTCGTGGCCGGTGTTCATCGCCGTCATCACATCGAGCACTTCCACGCCTCGGATTTCGCCGAGGATGATGCGGTCAGGGCGCATCCGCAGGGCGTTGCGGATCAGGTCGCTGGACCGCACTTCACCATGGCCTTCGGCGTTTGGCGGCCGGGTTTCCAGGCGCACCACATGGGGATGGCCCAGTTGCAGCTCGGCGACGTCCTCGATGGTCACCAGGCGCTCGTGCGGGTTGATCAACTGGCTGAGGATGTTCAGCAGCGTGGTCTTGCCGGTGCCGGTACCGCCGCTGATGAGAATGTTGCAACGCTTGCCGACGGCCTCCTGAAAGAACTCGAAAATGCTCTGGTCGATGGTCTGCATGGCGACCAGGTCGCTGCTCTTGAGCATGTCCTTGCGAAACTTCCGAATCGACAGGCACGGCCCGTCCAAGGCAATCGGCGGGATGATCGCGTTGACCCGGCTGCCGTCCGGCAGGCGCGCATCCACCATCGGCGAGGACTCGTCCAGGCGCCGTCCCAGCGGCGCGAGAATCCGCTGCATCACGCGCTCGACGTGGTGATCGTCGATAAAGCGCAGGTCGCTCTGATGCAGCAGGCCGTCGCGCTCGATAAACACCCGGTGCGGCCCGTTGACCAGAATCTCGGTCACCGAGGGATCGCGCAGCAGCACTTCCAGCGGGCCGAAACCGGTGAGCTCGTCGACGATTTCTTCGGCCAGGCGTTCCATTTCATAACGCGAGATCGCCAGGCGCATGCGCGTGATGTATTCGGAGACTTTGTCGGTGACAAACTGCGCCAGCGACTGGCGCGTGCCTTCGAGCAGGTTTTTGCCTGACTCCTCGATGGCGTCAATGATGTAGCGGTGCAGCACCAGCTTCAGGCCATCATGGTCGCTGTTGCCGCTGACGCTGCGGGCCGGGCCGCCGAAGAGTTTTTCGCTGGTCATCGTCCCGACCCCAGGAAGCGTTCAAACCAGCGCATCGAGGGTTTTTCCAGACCCTCGGAGCGTTTCGCCAGGCGTTCGCCCAAGGTCCGCACGGCTTGGGTCAGGGGTTCGCGTGGGGCCAGGGCGAACAGGGTCTGGCCCTGGTTCTTGACGTTCAGGCGCAGTTCGGCGCTCAGCGGCAGGACGGCGATGCACTCAAGGCCGAAGCTTTTTTCCAGGGCTTCGGTGTCAGGTGCACAGGATTTGATATAGCGGTCGACCACCAGCTTGGCGTGCTCGAGTTTCATGCCTTTGTCGCGCCAGCGGTTGAGCACCGCCAGGTTGCGCCGACAGTCGAGTACGCTCTGGTCGGTGCACCACAGCAGTTTGTCGCAGTGGCTGACAAAGGTACGCAGCGCCTCGCTGTCCGGTTGCCCGGTAATGTTCACGACGATGTGCTGGAAGTGTTGGCGCAACGCGCTGAGCAGCATGTACAGCTCGGCGGCGCTGGTCAGTTTGAGCGGTTCGTCACCGGTGGCATAGGCCAGGATGCGCAGGCCATCCAGGGCTGTGGTGAAGGCGCTGTTGATCAAGGTGGTATCGAGACGGCGCAGGTGCCGCAATGCATCGCCAAAGTTGAACGTGCTTTCCAGCCCCAGCAGCGCCAGGCTGTCACTGCGCGGCAGGCCCAGGTCGAGCAGCAGGGTTTGCTGCCCGCTTTTTTGCACCACCAGCGCCAGGTGCGTCGCCAGCATCGCCCCATCGGCGTTGCTCTGGGTGCCAAACAGCACGGTGAGGCCGCCCAACTGCGCACTCGAAGTCACCGGCGGCAGGCGCTTGCTCAGGCGCCGCACCAGGCCTGCGACTTCACTGGAGCGCGAGCCATAGGCGACGAAATCGCGGGCGCCGGCGCGCATGGCATTGAGTACCAGTTGGTTGTCCATGCCATCGCCGAGGGCGACCACCGCGAGCATCGGCTTGGCCTCCAAGGCCCCTTCGATCAGCGCACTTTGGGCCACCACGTTTTCACGGTCGAGCCCGACGAACACCAGGTTGGCGAACGTCACGTCGACCAGCGCGAGCAACTCATCCAGGCTGCCACCGCCGGCACTGACCACTTGGCCAAGGGGCGCGAGTGCGCCCTGGAGCCATTCCAGGTCGGTGGTGTTGCGGGTAATTGCCAGAAATGTCTGGCTCAGGCTATCGCTCATTGGGAAAGTCCACTGCGACGATCGAAGTTGCCGTTTTCCAGGAAGAACAGGCGGTACCAGTTCGGGTCGTAGGTGCGCAGTTTCTCGCCGGGCAGGGAAGGCAGTTGCGCATTCGCGGCCAGCGGCTGGACCAGGTGTGGCGTGACGATCATCAGCAGCTCTTTTTCTTCGCGGCTGATGTTGGAATCGCGGAAAAACGCGCCGAGGATCGGGATGTCACCCAGGCCTGGAAACTTGCTGATGGTGGAGCGGTTGGTGCTGCTGATCAGGCCGCTGATCACGAAGCTTTCGCCATCGGCCAGGGACACGCTGGTGTCGGTTCGACGCACGGTCAGGGCGGGCACCTGGATCCCCTGGATCTGCACGGCGTTGCTGTAGTCGAGTTCGCTGACCTCCGGCGCGACCTTGAGGGTGATGCGATTACGGTCGATCACCGTGGGGGTCAGGGTCAGGCGGATGCCGAACTCCTTGTACTCGATGGAGATACTGTCGCTGCCGCTGCTGGGCACCGGAATGGGCACTTCGCCGCCGGCCAGGAAGGTTGCGCTCTGCCCGCTCAGGGCTACCAGGCTGGGACGCGACAGGGTATAGGCGAAGCCGCTCTGTTCGAGGGCGTTGATCATCGCCGAGATCCGCCCGCCACCGAAGCCGATGTTGAAAAAGCCATTATTCACCGCCTGCCCGCGAAAGCTGTTGGCGGTGGTGGCGGGGATCGTGCCATTGCCCGGGCTGCCGAACAGGAAATTGCCACCTTGGCCGAACAATGAGGTACTGGCTTCCTTGAGCTTGGTACGGCTGACCTCGACAAAGCGAATGTCGGTCTGCACCTGGCTGGGCAGCAGTGGGTCCTCGGAAGGCGACAGCGACAAGCTGGTCAGCGCCGAAGTGGCCTTGCCCTTGACGAACACCATGCTCTGGCGCGGCGCGCTGGCGCAGGCGGTCCACACCATCAGGCTGGTCGCGCCGACACCGACGCCGGTCAGCAGGAAGTTACGGTCGCCGTTGACGCGCACATCGGCGATCTTCGGGTCGCCAATCGCCAGGCGGGTTATTGCCACCGGCGATTGCAGTTCTTGTTGCAGGCCTTCTCCCACCTCGACCACGGCGGGCAACTGGCCCAGGGCGCTGCAATTACCCGGCGCCGCGAAGGCCATGCCCGCCGGCAGGCTCGACAGCATCAGGGTCCAGGCGAGGTGCGTGAACATGGCAGTGTAGCGATGGCTCATTCAAGGCATCCTTGCTCAATCACGGGGTTTGTGGGGCTGCTTGGGCACCGCGAATCACTTCAATGCCACGACGTGCGCCGGGCTCGCCCGCGACTGTGGCTACCCGCTTGGGCGGGCCGATCAGAGCCAGTTGGGTGAATTGATAGAGGTCGCGGTTGGCACTTTCCAGTTTGTCCGGTGCGTCGCTTTCGCCGGCCCAGTAGCGACTGAGCAGCTGTTCGTCGGCGCTGCGCACGGCCAGGCGCAGGGTGCCGGCCTGGGCCGCGAGCATCAGGCGACTCAATAAGGCTTCCGGTACAGCCAGGACTACGGTGCGGGCACCGGCACGGCGTTGCGCGGCCTGGGCGCGCTCTTCAGGCGTGGCCGGTGGCGGTACCGCAGGCGTGCCGTCATTGGCCAGGCCCATTTGATCGCCGACGCTGAGCAGGCGCATGGCCGGCAGGACGATTTGGGCTGACGGCTCGGTATTGCCGTTGTCCTGGCGCAGGAACAGCAGCACGTCCACGTAGTCGCCTGGGCTCAACTGGCCGGCGACGCCGATGACTTCATCCACCGCGACGGCCAGCGCCCGCTCACCTGGGCGAATCATGCGGGCCAGCGGGCCGCCGGCGTTGAAGCTCTCTTCGTTGAGCCAGGTGCCCGCAGCCAGCATGCGCAGCGGTTTGCGTCCGATCGCCTGGTCCAGTTGCGTCAGGCTGCCGGCGGGTACGGTGCGCAGTTTTTCCACGGCCAGGTCAGCAGCGGTCAGTGGTACGAAAGCAGGGACGTCATGCACCAATACCACGACGGGGGTGCGGTTCTGGTCTTCGACGGCAGCGACGGTTTTTTCCACGGAAACGACAGGTGCGGTGGGTGCCGTGACGGGCTCCGGCGAGCGACTCAGTACCAGCCCCCAGTACCCTGCAATCAATGCCCCGATCAGCAACAAGCCGGCCAGGACCATGCTGATACGACTGTTCATGACGGCTCTCCCTTTCCCGTTGCATTACACACTCGTTAATCCAATCGAGTTAATTCGCAACCTGGCTGTGATGAACAACTAACGATTTGGCTATTTGAAGGTAGCTCAGCTAGGACGAAATGCCATTACCTGACAGAAAATTTATCTGCATGCCAAGGCGTTGCCTTTTGAACAGCGGGTTTATGGCGCCAACGTTGTGACTAATACTTTCTGATTAATGCGTTATTACAGTTGTGAGCCTGGGGTTTGTTGACAATGCTCTAGTGGCACGCCGTGATTATCTGGATCTAGAGCCCTTCGGCTTTCAGTGGCGTTCTTAGGGAGAAGTCTTATGTTCCTTGACCTGATGTTGAAGTTCTACGTTCAGACACAACTATTCTTCAAACGCAAAGAGGGCGCGTCAGGTATTGAGTACGCCATTATCGTGGCGCTGGTGGCGATTGTTATTGTCGGTGCAGGCTCGGGGCTGGGCACCAAGATCGCCTCGGTGTTCAACGGTATTGCCAATAAGATGACCACGGTGACCTGAGTTAAAGTGTAAAGCCACCCCCTTCATCCTCGGGCAGGTACGGTCATGAGCGCATCTTCTTTGGTTCGCCAACAAATCTTATTGGTGGACGATGAAGAAGACGCCTTGATCGAACTTGCCGAGTCCCTCGGTAACGAGGGATTTGTCTGTTTTACCGCCAACTCTGTCACCTTCGCCCTGCAAGAATTGACACTCCACCCTGACATTGCCCTGGTCATCACTGACCTGCGCATGCCCGAGGAAAGTGGCATTTCCTTGATCAAGCGTCTGCGCGAACACACCTCACGCTCGCACCTGCCGGTGATTGTCATGTCGGGCCATGCCGAGATGGACGACGTCAGCGACATGCTGCGTCTGCAAGTGCTCGACCTGTTCCGCAAGCCGATCTACCTGGTGCGGTTGATCGATACCTTGAACAACCTGTTCCCTATCGCAAAGAAACCCACTGAGTAGCGGCCGCTTTGCCGGCGCTGGCGTCCGTGAGATCGCCCGCGCGGCTGGTTGCGCCCACCCGGTAGGTGGGCGCAGTGCGAGGTTCAGAGTTGGTAACTGAAGCTCAACGTGTAGCGCGGACGCCGATCAAAGTTGTCGAACGCCACTTCCGACATCGGCTTGGCCGCTTCCAGGGAGATGTTGTAGTACTTGGCGTCACCGAAGCGCAGGCCGACGGCGGCCGATGACATGTTGTTGCCCTTGATCGGCAGGTCGTTGAACCAGGTCTTGGCGCGGTCGAACACCACATAAGGCTGCAGGATGCGCACCCATTCGCCGGCGCGGTTGTAGCTGTAGTTGACCTCATACGCCACGCCCCACCCCTTGTCGCCCGAGCCCTGGTCATCGGGGTAGCCACGGGCGAAGTTCTGCCCACCGAAGGTGGCGCGCTCGCTGTCGGGCAGGGTGTCATCGCTCCAGTAGAGCGCGCCGGACAGCACGCCTTGCCAGTTATCGAAGAGCTTGTTGCTCTGCACGCCGGACAGGCGCAGGCGGAAGAAATCGAGGTCCGGCTTGAGGCCGCCGAAGTCACTGCGGGTCTTGGCGCCCATGCCGTTGATGCCTTGGTACAGGCCAGCGCTGAGGATGCGCAGTTGCGTGGTATCGGCCTTGCGCCAATCACCTTCGAACGCCAAGGCGCGCAGGTCGGTTTGCAGCTCCAGGCGCTGGGGGAAACCTTCGAGTTTGTAGCGGGTGGTCTGGTCGACCGCGTAGTAGCGGGCGCCGAGGCTCAGCGACTCGTTGGGCGAGGCGATCACGGGGTGGCTGAAGCCGATGGAGTAGCGGTCGATTTCCTGGTGCGGCTTGAGTTCGAAGCCGTCGCCCAATTGCAGGCTGGTGCGTGGGTCGGCGCGGTAGCGCTCGCCCGACAACACCAACTGCGTGCCCTCGGCATTGATGAACTGGCTGTAGGCCGCACGGTAGTAATGCTCTTTGTCGTCGCCCGGTGGGAACAGCCCGCTGAGGCTCAGTTGTTCCCCCATGGATGTCCACGAATTACTGGTGGCCGTCAGCAGCGCTTGAGTACCGCCACGGCTGGCCTCGTTCAGGCTCATGCTGGTGGTGAACGGTTTGCGGCTGGCGGTGATTTGCATATGGGTGCCGCCATCGGTGGTGCCGGGCGGCGGCACCTGCGCCTGCAGGGTCACCCCGGGGATGGCGCTCATCAGCGTGGTGTAGCGCTCGAAGGTCTTGCGGGTGAGCGGGCGTTCGGCCTTGAGTTTTTCCGCGAGTTTGTCGACGTAGGCCGACACCGAGCCGATGTCGCCTTGCAGGTCGTAATCGCGGATATAACCCTCGACCAGCACCACGTGCACCAGGCCGTTTTCAAAGCGTTGTTCCGGCAGGAAGGCGTAGGACAGCAAGTAGCCGTCTTCCTGGTATCGGCGGGTGATGCTGCGGGTGGCTTCGATCAATTGCGCTAGGTTGGTTTCATGGCCGATCAGGGGTTCGAAGGCCTGGGCGACTTCCTTCAGCGGGTAGACCGTGCCGCCGTCGATCTGCAGCTTGCGAATAGTCACCTTGGTGTCCATCAGCAGGGGTTGCGCGGCGGTGGCAGCGGGGGTGGGCAACTGGGTCTGCGGGGTCGCCGGTCGATACGCATCGGCGGGCAGGTTGGGCACGGGCAGGTTGCGAATGGTGTCGTTGCTATTGAGGAAGCTGGGTAGGGTATCGGCGTGGGCGTAAGCACTGAGGGTGAGCAATAACAACGGCGTCAAAGCGCGCATAGGACACTCCATGGTCAAAACTGCAGCAGCGTATTGCAGGGTCCCGCCGGGCTCTGGAGGCGCGGTTCGGGTGTTTTCAGGGATCGATCATTGACCCATAAAAAAAGACGAGAGACTTATTGGGGTCTCTCGTCTCAACCAAGCGTAGGCGCTGTAGGTGAGGCCGTCTAATCGGCCAGGTGCAATTCTATTTTTTGCCGGTAAGGCCACCGATCAGACCGCCCAGCAGACCCCCATTTGCACTGGCACCTGCACCTGCGGAGGCGGATGCGCCGGCTCCCAGGTTCAGGCCACCGCCGAGCAAACCACCGCCGGTGTTGGTGCCGCCGGTCACCAGGCCGCCGATCGAGGCCACGGTGCCGCCTACTGCGCTCACGGTTCCGCCCAAGGCGTTGGTGACCGGGTTGGCGTTAGTGCCGCTGATTTTGCCGCCCAGGCTGCTGACGGCGCCGCCGACATTGGTCACCAGGCCGTTGACGGGAGCACCCAGGCCGGTGGCGTTGCCGACGGTTTGGGTCAGGCTGGTAACGCCGCTGGTGATAGGGTTCAGGGCGCCGCCGACCTGGTTAGTGAGGGCAGCAACCGGTGCGCCTGCCGCGGTGTTCGGTGTGCCGCTGCCACCCAGCAGGGTACCCAGCGATGCCACGGTACCGCCCGCTTTGACGCCAGTGACGCCGGTCGCGCTGACCACGCCATTGCTGCTGCCTGCATCCAGGCCGCTGCCGGCGCCTGCGATCACACCACCGATGAGTTCCGCCAGGCCCAGTTGCCCGGTGCCACCGCCAGTGCCACCACCCGTGCCGCCACTGCTGTCGTCAGCCGGGTCGACATAGCCGCTGGCTTTACCGACCACGGTGCCCACGCCATTGAGCACATTGCCCACAGCGCCAGTGACAGGGTTGCCGGTGCCGCCGGCATCGGCGACTTTATCGCCCAGGCCGTCAACGGTATCGCCGACTTTTTGCAGCAGGCCGCCGACAGGCGTATCCAGGCCAGTGGTGGTGCCGACTTTGCCGGTGGTTTTTTCCACCAGGGACACCACGGGCACCAGTACTTTCCCGCCGACGGTGTTGGTGACCGAGCCCAGTGGGCCGGTGGTGCTCGCCGTGCTGAGTGTGTCGCCGAGCATGGTCACGGCGTTGCCGACCTTGCCCACTACATTGCCGACTACGGGGGCGGCACCGCTGACCACGGGCACTTGCCCCAGCAGTGTCGCCACATTTTGACCGGTCGTGGAGACACCGGTGCCGAGATCGGCGACTCCGTTCGCTACGCCGGCAACAGTTTTGCCCAGTGCATTGCTGTCGGTACCCAGTGTGCCCAGGCCATCCGAAACGCCCGTGCCGATGCTGCCGACAGCGGTGCCGACAGAGGTCACCAGGCCACCTGCGGTAGCCCCCACGATCGGCAGGCTGCCGAGTGTGGTACCGAGGCTGCCGACAGTGCCGCCGAGGCCGGTTACGGTATCGCCGAGGGTATCGGCCACGTTAGCCGTGACCAGGGTGCTGGTGGTGCCGGTACCGCCACCTCCTGTGCCGCCACCACCAGTACCCCCGCCGCCGGTACCGCCACCGCCAGTGGATGCGTCCGGTGAGGAAGCGGAGCCGCCACTGTGATGCCCACCACCACCGCTGCTGCAGCCGCCGAGCGTCATTGCTACTGCCAGGGCCAGCGCGGTACTTGCTTTCCAAAACACTACTTGAGCTTTCATGATTGAGTTCCTTGCACCTGTACAACCTTGGTTGTCTCAAACGCTCGCTATTTCTAGGGATAGCGATGCGTTTGTCCGTGTGGCTATAACAAGCCCGGGCGCTCTTTCTCACAATGCTCTACTTGGTATTAACGATTTATATACGGCGCGGATGTACCGGTTAAGCGACTAATACCAAGGGTATAAGGGGTGGATGTATCAAGATATATATGTATTAAAAATCAAAGAGTTGAATAAAAAAGCGGACTTGAGAAAGTCCGCTATAACCCAGGATGTATATATACAATTAATCAGTGGTTGTTCAGGCGATCGGCTGCCATTTGCCCACCATGTGTTCAATGTCACCCGCGCCTTTCAACACTAACTCCCCGCTGGAACCGGGCGCACTGGCCCATAAGGTGACCTCACTGGGCAGGCGTACCGGCTTCTTGAACTCGACGTTTATCTCGATGTTCGCGGCCGGCAGGTGTTCACCCAAGGCCGCCACGGTGCGCGCCTTGTTCCACAGTCCGTGGGCGATGGCCTGGGGGAAGCCGAACAGCTTGGCCGTGAGCGCGCTGAGATGGATCGGGTTGTAGTCGCCGGACACCCGCGCATACCGGCGGCCGATATCGGCGGGGGCTTTCCAGTGGCTCACTTCGCTGACCTGGGTGGGGGGCGATTGCGCCTCGTCGCTCGCTGCGCCTTCCAGTTTCACGCCGCGACAGAGCATGCGACTCTCGGCCTCCCACAGCAGGCCGAGGGAGTCCTCGACGGTGGTCACCAGGTCAAACGTTGCGCCCTTCGCATGCGGCTTGAGGTTTTGCGCATGCACACCAATGAACAGGTCGCTGACACCGCCGAGCGGACGATGAATACGGATGCGATTGCTCAGGTGAATCAACCCCAGCAGCGGAAACGGAAACGATTTGGCCGTGAGCAACTGCATCTGCAAGCCGAACGCGAGGATGTGCGGATAAGTCGCCGGCAGCACTGCGCTGTCGGCAAACCCGCAGACCTTGCGATACGCTGCGACCGCTTTGGGATTGACACTGACCCGGCAGCGCAAGCCCTGCTCGGGCAACGCAGTGCCGGTGATCTTGCGCTTGAGCGCGGCGCGCCAGTACAGCGGCGCGAGAAACGGGGGACTGCCCACTGTCTGCCATTGCATGCTCATGCTCCCAATAGACTTTGCCCACACACCCGCAGCGCTTGCCCACTGACCGCTCCGGAGCCCGGCTGGCCAAGCCAGGCGACGGCTTCGGCGACGTCTTGTGGCAAGCCGCCCTGGCCGAGCGAACTCATGCGGCGCCCGGCCTCACGCAGGGCGAACGGAATATGCGCGGTCATCTGGGTCTCAATAAAGCCTGGGGCCACGGCGTTGATACTGATCCCCCGTTCTTTGAGCAGCGGCGCCCAGGCCTGGGCCAGGCCGATCAACCCGGCCTTGCTCGCGGCATAATTGGTTTGCCCGCGATTGCCGGCGATCCCACTGATGGACGCGAGCAGCACCACGCGCGCGTTGTCATGCAGGGTGCCGCTGTCGAGCAGCGCCTTGGTCAGCACTTGCGGGGCATTCAGGTTGACCGCCAGCACCGCGTCCCAGTATTCCGGGGTCATGTTGGCCAGGGTCTTGTCGCGGGTGATCCCGGCGTTGTGCACCAGGATGTCGAGGCCGTCGGGCAGGTGTTCGATCAACTGGCTGGGGGCGTCTTCGGCGCAGATATCCAGCAGCACGGAACGTGCACCCAGGCGCGCGGCCAGGGCTTCGAGATCGGTCTTGGCCTGGGGCACGTCCAGCAGGATCACCTCGGCCCCGTCGCGGGCCAGGGTTTCGGCGATGGACGCACCAATGCCACGGGCGGCACCGGTGACCAGCGCCTTGCGCCCGGCGAGTGGGCGCGTCCAGTCCTCGACCGGCGTGGCACAGGCCTGCAGGCGGATAACCTGGCCGGAGATGTAGGCGCTCTTGGGCGACAGGAAAAACCGCAGCGCGCCTTCCAGCTGGTCTTCGGCGCCCTCGCCAACGTAGAGCAATTGCAGCACGCCACCGTTGCGCAACTCTTTGGCCAGTGAACGGCTGAAGCCTTCGAGGGCGCGCTGGGCGCTGGCGGCAAACGGATCGCCGAGGCTTTCCGGCGCGCGACCGAGGATCACCAGGTGCGCACTGTTATCCAGGTTTTTCAGCAGCGGCTGGAAAAACTCACGCAGTTGCTTGAGCTGGTCGGTGTGCTGCAAGTCGCTGGCGTCGAACACCAGCGCCTTGAGTTTGGGCCCGTGGCCAGGAATCCACGCCGGGGCGGTCGACGCGTCGGTGCCGTAGCTGTAGATCGCGTCAGTGAGTTTATTGGCAAACGGCAGCACCTTGGCCGCCAGCGCGCCGCCACCGAGCAACAATGCCCCTTCTACCGGGCGCAGGCGCCCGGCTTGCCAGCGTTCGAGGCGTACCGGTGACGGCAGGCCAATGGCAGCGACCAGGCGATGGCCGAGGCTTGAGTTGGCGAAGTCGATATAACGGTCAGACATGGAACGCTCTCCGAAGACTGGGGTTCAAAGGGTTGACCATCCCAGGGTAGCAGTCGTTCGACTAGGCTCTGTTATCCAGCCCACAGCAGCCAGCCCATAACAGACCGAGGGAGCTTTTCATGACTCAATTGCGCCGTGTAGCGATCATTGGCGGTAACCGTATTCCTTTCGCCCGTTCCAATGGCCCGTATGCCACGGCCAGCAACCAGGCGATGCTGACGGCGGCCCTGGAGGGCTTGATCGAGCGCTACAACCTGCACGGCCTGCGCATGGGCGAAGTGGCTGCCGGTGCGGTGCTCAAGCATTCGCGCGACTTCAACCTCACCCGCGAATGCGTGCTCGGCTCGCGCCTGTCGCCGCAAACCCCGGCCTACGACATTCAACAGGCCTGTGGCACCGGCCTTGAGGCCGCATTGCTGGTGGCCAACAAGATCGCCCTGGGCCAGATCGAATGCGGGATTGCCGGCGGGGTCGACACCACGTCCGACGCTCCGATCGGCGTGAATGAAGGGCTGCGCAAGCTCCTGCTGCTGGCCAATCGCAGCAAGTCCATGGCGGACAAATTAAAACTCCTGTTACAACTTCGTCCTCATCACCTCAAGCCCGAACTACCGCGCAATGGCGAACCGCGCACCGGTTTGTCCATGGGCCAGCATTGCGAGTTGATGGCGCAGACATGGCAGATCCCACGCGCCGAGCAAGACCAACTGGCGCTGGAAAGTCACCAGAAAATGGCCGCCGCCTACGCCGAAGGCTGGCACAACGACTTGCTGACGCCGTTTCTCGGCCTGACCCGCGACAACAACCTGCGCCCCGACCTGACCCTGGAAAAACTCGCCGCCCTCAAGCCTGCCTTCGAGCGCAGCGAAAAGGGCACGCTCACCGCTGGCAACTCCACGCCGCTCACCGACGGTGCGTCCCTGGTGCTGCTGGGCAGTGAGGCCTGGGCCCAGGAGCGCGGCTTGCCGATCCTCGCGTATTTGCGCGATGGCGAGGCGGCTGCGGTGGATTTCGTCAACGGCGCCGAAGGCTTGTTGATGGCGCCGGTCTACGCAGTACCGCGCCTGCTGGCGAGGAATGGCCTGACGCTGCAGGACTTCGATTACTACGAGATCCACGAAGCCTTCGCTGCCCAAGTGTTGTGCACGCTCAAGGCCTGGGAGGATGCGGACTACTGCAAGACCCGCCTCGGGCTGGATGCGCCGTTGGGCGCCATCGACCGCAGCCGCCTGAACGTCAAGGGCAGCTCCCTGGCAGCCGGCCACCCGTTTGCCGCCACGGGCGGGCGTATTGTCGCCAATCTGGCCAAGTTGCTCGACGCGGCGGGCAAGGGCAGGGGGCTGATTTCGATCTGTGCGGCGGGCGGGCAAGGGGTCACGGCGATCATCGAACGCTGATTGCGATAAAAATTGGCATATTGGATGCATTCTTGACGGGTCAGAGGTCGGTAGCCTCTCCCACCGGCGAGCCGATTGCCGTATAACGAGGGACATACGCGTATTTGGTAATAAAGGAACCACAATAAAAGCTGATGAAGACTCCTCAACGCATT
>Ga0153921_1000241_pt1 | contig 36731 bp, 37 predicted proteins | sample TSNJ005MetaG_FD_104691 | JGI IMG/M metagenome (GOLD analysis project Ga0153921, IMG submission 104691) | Attine ant fungus gardens microbial communities from New Jersey, USA - TSNJ005 MetaG | ecosystem: Host-associated > Fungi > Mycelium > Unclassified | place: USA: New Jersey, Brendon T. Byrne... | reverse complement strand
CAGCTCCATTTAATATTATCAATTGAAAAGTCATCAATTATAGTTTTTGTGATAATTGGGAGAACTAAATTTATTAAAGTGGAAAGTATAGATAAAGTAATACTAATAATTAACATTTTCTTTGGCCAATTAACTAATTTAAGTAAGACTATTAGGTGATTTTTTTTCAATTTTTTAATGTCCTTTCTCTCAAGCACTCATTAAAAAAAGACTTTCCCATTTGGTGAAAGATTTTCTTTTGATATAATACAAAAGAACTAAGTATATTCCAGAATTCCCAGTTAGCAGCCCTGTCTTATTAAATTTGTATTTTTCATTATTAAATTCTTCTATATTCTTAAAGCCAAATTTTGATTTTTCATCATATCTTTTAATAAGTTCTTCTATAAAAAAACTTTCCATTTCTTCAAAGATTGGAATTTTTGTATCTTCATTCATTATTATTATTAAATGTAATAATCCTGCTATTCCATGACAATAACTAGGGGATATTAAATTATAATAATATTCCCTTCCACCTACTCTCTTTGAAGATAAATATTATTTTTATAAATTCAGTATAAAATGCCTTTTGCAAGATGAAAAGTGTATATTTTTTGAATTTTCTATGAACAAGGATGCTTTATAAAATAATTTAACAATAGATATAAAAAACCTATTGTGGCAAGGTATCTATTTATCGCTGAAATATTTATAGTCTTAGTTTTTCTCAAGGTTTAATCTTCTTTCTAATAGGGACGCTTACTGTTGTTTTGGGCATTAAAGAAAACAATAAGCTTTCTTAACTATTTATAGAAAATAGCTTAGAGCCACCTTATTAGGTAACTGCGTTATTATTTCAAATAAAATTAATAAGAAAAGCCGATTAAAAGGTTTAGCGCATCTTTTAATCGACTTTTCCTAAACTATATATTAGAAATTAAAAGTAATCTCGACTTCCTTCTCAAACAATTTCGCCTGAATGACATTTTCTCCTGACTGCACTTCCCCGAACAAAATATCATTTAACAATACATTGGCTTTTAATAAAGCAGTATAGTGTTGGATGATTTTCTTCGTTTCAGCATCTGCAGAGATTGAAATTGAAATATATTGTTCCACAGGTAACTGCCATTTTTTGCGGGTTTCTTGAATCGTACGTATTAACTCTCTTATTTGACCTTCCTGAAGTAAGTCTTCTGTTAACTGTGTATCGAGTAAGACACGACATCCATTCTCTTCTGCTAACACATAATGATCTTTCACGATGGACTCTTTTATCACATGTGTTTTTAACAGAGTAAGTTTTTGATTATCAATGTCTAATTCAATTGAGCCATTTAACTGAAGTGTCATTTTTTCCGCTTCACTGAATCGCATTACATAATCTTTTACTTTATGCACTTGTGGTCCAAATACCGCACCAGCTGTTTTGAAGTTTAATTTGTAGTGAATGGTTTCATAAGCAGTAAAGTCATGTGTCCACTTACATTCCTTCACATTTAATTCATCTCGAATAATATCATTATACTGTGCGTAATCTTCCACTTCTCCAACTACTGACATCACCATTTCCTTTAATGGTTGCTTCACTTTAAGTCCTTGACTATTACGAATACTTCGACCTAGTTCAACTACTGCAAGGACATTTGCCATCTGTTGTTCAAGTTGTTGGTCTTGTAGTGTTGCATCGTGCTTTGGATAGTCTTGTAAATGGACACTTTCGCCACATAATTTTCGATATACATCCTCCGCAAGAAACGGCGTAAACGGAGCCAATAATTGACTAACAGTCGTTAAAACTTCGTACAACGTACTGAAAGCTCCTCGTTTATCGTCTGATAGACCGTTTGCCCAAAAACGAGTGCGTGAACGACGAATATACCAATTGCTTAGCTCCTCAACAAGTTTAGCAATTTCTCTCGTTGCTTGTGTCATTTGAAAATCATCCATATAGTTTGTCACAAGTTGAATCGTATGGTGTAAACGAGATTTTATCCAATGATCTAGCTTTGTTCGTTTACCAGTATTTTCGGCATCGTAGCAAAAGCCGTCTATAGCTGCATATAATTGATAAAATTTCAATGTATTATCCAATGTATCCACGAGTTTAGACTTTGCCTCCATCACTATTTTCTTAGAAAACCGCTTCGAATTCCAAGGCGAACTATCGACTAAAAATGCCCATCTTAAAGCATCCGCTCCATACTGTTGGATTAACTCAACTGGCTCTAATGCATTGCCTTTACTTTTCGACATCTTTTGACCGTGCTCATCTAATACATGACCTAACGATAGTACATTTTTGTATGGTGCTTTACCTGTAAATAATGTGGATACTGCTAATAAACTATAGAAAAAGCCGCGTGTCTGGTCGATACCTTCTATGACAACATCTGCAGGAAACTGTTTGGAAAATGCATCGATATTACCAAATGGATAATGATGCTGAGCAAATGGCATTGAGCCACTATCAAACCATACATCAATCACTTCAGGTGTACGGTGCATATCCCCATGACATGATGGACAAACACAAACAACCTCATCGATATACGGTTTATGCAGTTCCATGTTGTCAGGCACTATTTCTTTTGCTAACTTGCTTAGTGCAGCAATACTATTTGGTGCTTCTTCATGACCACATGCCTCACAAATCCATACGTTTAACGGTGTACCCCAGTAACGATTTCGACTTATGTTCCAATCTACGATATTTTCTAAGAAATTGCCAAAACGTCCGTCTTTAATATGGTCAGGATACCATGTTACTTGTGCATTATTTAGTAGCATTTGCTCCTTCAATGCCGACATTTTGATAAACCAGCTATCTGTTGCATAGTAAAGTAACGGTGAATCACAGCGCCAACAATAAGGATAACTATGTTCATATTTTTCTTTCGCAAACAGCAGCCCTTTTTCCGCAAGCATTTTAATAATGTCGACATCACAGTCTTTAACGAACTTACCTGCAAGCTCTGCCACTTCTTCTGTATAGCAACCTTTGACATCCACCACATTGACAAAGGACAGCTGATGTTGTTGCACTGTTTTATAGTCATCTTCTCCATAAGCTGGAGCGGTATGCACAATGCCGGTTCCACTTTGATCGGTTACGTAATCGGCTAATACGACCACATGCCCTTTTCCAACCGTTGCATATGAAAATGGTGGAAGATACGCTACACCAGCAAAGTCTTGACCCAAATGCTCACTTAACACTTCAACTGTTTCAGAAAATACCTTTTCAACAAGTGTTTTGGCAAGGATGTATATCGTATTGTCGTGCTTCACCCTTACATATGTGATTTGAGGATTCATGGACAATGCTACATTAGCAGGCAATGTCCATGGCGTTGTCGTCCAACCAAGAAAATACTCTTCTTTATCTTTACGTTTAAACATTGCCGTTACCGACAAATCTTTTACATCCTTATAGCCTTGTGCTACTTCATGAGAACTTAATGAAGTTTGGCAACTTGGGCAATAAGGGGATACGCGATGTCCTTTATATAACAGCTTTTCCTGATGCACATGACTTAAAATATGCCAAACCGATTCAATATACTTAGTACTTAACGTTAAATAAGGGTCATCCAAGTCAATCCAGTAACCCAATTGTTCTGTAAACGTACGCCATTTCTTTTCGTACGTAAAGACGCTCCCTTTACATTCCTTAATAAATTGTTCGACACCATAGTTTTCAATTTCTCGCTTACCAGATATCCCCAATTTTTTCTCCACACCTAACTCAACCGGTAACCCATGTGTATCCCATCCAGCTTTTCGTTCAACGTAGAAACCTTGCATTGTTTTATAACGTGCCACCACATCTTTGATCGTTCTACCAAAAGCATGACCGACGTGTGGTAAACCATTGGCTGTTGGTGGGCCTTCGTAAAATACAAAAGGTTTACTAGTTGCACGATTTTTCACCGAAGATTGAAACGTGCTCTCTTCGTCCCATATTTTACGAATCCTTTGTTCTCTTTCTACAGTTGACTCTGTGTTCTTTTCGACTTGCATGTAATCTCCTCCTATACAGTTGTATAAAAGGCATACAAAAAACCCCGTCCCAAGTAAGGGACGGGGTTAACCGCGATACCACCCTAATTCTATTGAAAACCGCTCAATAGCACTTAGCAACGTACAATCATACGTGTTCTTTTTAACGGTAGACACCCGAATTAGCCTACTTCTTTCAGCTAATCTTCTCAGAGAGGATCTTCATGAAACATTTGTACACCGACTTCCACCAACATGTCGGCTCTCTGTAGAACAAAATGTAACACTACTCTTTCTCATCAACGAATTTGTATGCTTTTATTGTGACCCATCGTAACAAATTGCCATTCACTTGTCAATATTCAGACATTCCTTAATGCTTTGATGTAGCACCGTATATTGAGCTTTATCAGCAGTTTGTATATAAAAACTTTTTAAAAATGATTTCCAGTTAAAGCGTAATATTCGATAGTGCTGGACATCAAGTTGTGTCTTTTGTGCAGCTATCGTTGCCATCGTTTCATTTAGTAATGTGATAACTTCTTTTTGCTGCAAACCTAGTTCTAGCATGGTGAATAGAGGTACTAAAAGCCGTTCATCTTCATCATGAATAAAGGCATATTCTGTTTGTAACAGCATGTTCCATAAAGGACGCAATAAATCGATAAAGGATGCTTTATTAAATTTAGAGCTTTTCACTAATTCATCCACTAAATCTGACACATGGGCCACACTATGTGCCCATCCTTTATCTGGCACATAGCCTCTTACATCTTTTTCAGCTAGCAAATAGGCAATTACCTTATTAGAAAGTTCCTCAATCTTGTACGCTTCAAGAAAGTCATTTTCATTATCGCGATTTAATATAAGGGCGATTAGTAGTGATGTAAAGGTTCTTGTAAAAACTGAATCATTTTGATTTTCTCCAATGCCTTTACACAATAGTTGCGTTAAGGCATTGTCCAACATCTCACTTAACATAGTCGCACCCAACAAATTTTCTTGTAAAATCATTGTATAAAAGGAACTATAGATTAATCCGTCTCGCAGTTCACTATCTACTGAACCTATATGCGTTAACATGGACTGTATGACCTTATTGTGATTTGCATGTTGCCATGTGTTAGGGTCATTTAGGAATGCTTGCAGTTCAACTTTTAAATCCGTTTCAGTTAATAATTGTCCGTGTAATATCATATGCAGTTCTCCCCTTTTGGTATTGCTTATATTTCTTTTCTAGAAATCTTATTCATTTCCTATCAAGTTGTTTAATCGCCAACATTGAATGATCCTGTATAATGCCTGTATCTACAAAACCACATGATGCGTATAATGTTTTCGCTTTATTATTACTTGTATGGTAAAAGAGTGATACATACTCTGCTTCCCCATAAGGCATCTTTTCAATATCCATTAACATTTTTCAAAGGCAAGTTTGCCATATCCTTTGCCCTGATAACGCTTTTCAATCATTATATGCCAAACAAAATAGCTCTTCTTTCCGTAAAAAACTTCCTTTTCAAATGATTCATGATCTAACGTATCATAAATATACATTAAAAATCCTACCGCAATCCCATCGGCATAAATGGCGATAGGGTTTGCTGGTATCCCATCAGCATTTAACATATGAGCATCAGCAAAGCTTCTGAGGTTAGTAGTTTCTAGATAGTCTTGCTGATTTTCTGCCACTTCAAGGGCTATGACTTCCTCAATGTTCTCTCCTGTAATCTTCCGTAACTCAATCATTTTTCACCTCTCCTAAGACAATCACCCTAAAACACATCAAACATAGGATGCACTATCATTATCATTCTTGATTTAAATGCCATAATTTTTCCAATGGAATGTCCGCTAATTTATGGCCATACTTATCAATAAGCAAACGATCAATAGCGATTTCTGGCCGCTCTGTATAAAATTTCGTAATTACATCACAGTGCGCCAGTGCTAAATGTTCCGTCAATTGCTTTGCAAAATCCGCTAATGGTTCAATATGCTCGTCTTGTACATCACTTTCAGAATAAATGCTAGTGGATATATAATTAGTCCGTTGCTCTTCCTCAACCTTGAAATATTCAGGTATGTCCAATTCTTCAATTGTAGCCTGTCTTCTTTCATCAATAATAACCAAACTATAATGAACGCGTTGAATACGTATTGTCCATACTTCCAAATCTGTTAAACGCAATGTCCGTTCGAAATAATCAATCAATGATAAATCTCCTTATTCATTTCTTACAATAATTGTATCTTATTCCAAAAGAAAAAACAGCTTAATCTTTTAAGAAGCCTTCATTTGGCTGTATTATTTATTGTTTTAAAATAATATTGCAGTTAGAATATTACTAAACGCCAAACATGGATAATTGTGTTAATTAAAGGAGTGTCTAAATGAAAAAATTTTTATTACGTTTAAGTTTCATAATCTGTTTAATTGCAATATTTGGTTGTAACGAGCAGAGCAAGGCAGTAAATGGTGAGTTTAGTTTGATTAACTTTGGCGCTGATTGGTATGCAGAAACTTATTATTTGGTTGTACCGATTCATTGGTCAGGCAAAGCACCAGTAACAATAGAATCTATTCAATTGATAAAAAAAGATGAACAGCCTATTACATACGAGGAAGATAGTATAAAATATACATTCTTTGGCGCAAACCGATTTAAGAAATCAGGAATATATAGTGAGTCAGATGTTGGAGATTTAAAAAATTTAAAAGATGTAGAAATAAAAGGTGATGGCAAAATTACCCTTAAATTAGTGTTGGGAGAAAAGGTGAAAAAAGACAGCGAACGCAGATTGAAAATTCGTTTTAGCGTCAATGGAAGAGAAAATAAACAAATAGTTGAATGGAACACACTTGAACAAGTTACTACGATATCACAAAACAACTCCATTACTCCCTACACAAATTAATAAAGAACAAACCTAATTTTGTCCTTATACCGAAAAGCCACGAATGTTGTCCCATCAACGTTTTCGTGGCTTTTCCCTACATATTTTTATACACTTTACCATATTTCTGAAACGTATTAAATCCGCATTTTTGAACGCACTCCGCTATTATAAGCATTCCTACTCTGAAATTTCAATCTCATCCAAATTCCCAACAAAATCATACTGATTTATTGCTTCTTGCAAACTATAGGTAACATTTACGTTTTGCCCAATTGTGATTTTCTGTTGTACTTCGTGAAGTGGAAACCATACGCCATTCGTATGCTTATTAATCATTTCTTCATTTGATAAACGTCCAATCTCTTCAGGTAATGCCCCTGTAACAACTAAAAATCGATCTTCCTCAATGGCAACGACCGTACCATATTTGTATTTTGCCGCTAAAATCGTTTTCGACACATTGTATTTGTTTTTTAAATAAGCAATTTGTGTACCATATTCCGCAGTAAAATAATCCATCGCTTCTTTTTTTACAGCCGAGTATGCATGTATTTGAAAACTGCTTTCGTATTTTTGATAATAGTCCTTCTTTAGTTCTGATTTGGCAAGCGATTTAACAGCAAATGCCTTCATATATTTTTCGTAAAATTCGTCTAGTGTTAGATTAATTTTTGAAAATCCATCTTTAATTATTGTACTTTCTTTATATGAGCGTTCCCATTGCTCTCTTTCTGAACGCTGTCGCTCTGCAATTGCCGCCTCGCTAAATTTTATGCCTTTACTCACAGCATAGACATAATAAGCATCCATTTCGATTAGTGTTTGAAAATTCAAATTAATAAGTTCTTGACTATCATTTCTCTCAATCGCTTCTTGAATAACCATATCATACATTTTTTCATCTAATATTGGTACAGCATTTGCTGATAACTCGTCCCTATTGTTAATTTGTGCGTATATAAATATACCGATACATACAGTTAGTATGATTGTAAACATACTTAGCTGCCAGCGTCTTGAATGTTTAGGTATTGCGCGTTGTTCTATTTGCCTTACTACATTTGTCATGACCCGATTTTTACTGGCTTGTAAGTCTTTTAAAGCTTCTACTTCGTATTTACTCATGTAGCAGTACCTCCCATTCAATATGCTGTAGCTTAGGCTTTAACAATTCACGCCCCCTGCGTAGTCTTGTTTTCACTGTACTGTCAGGGATGCTTAGAAGCTTGGCAATTTCTGCAATAGGCATATCTTCAAAGTAAAAATAACTCAGTACCTCCCGTTGCTTTAATGGTAGTGCCAATATAGCATGTTCAATTAACGTTTGCTCATCTTGCTGTATGAGCATGTCCCTTCTCTTAATCGTTTGCTTAGCGAAAATTTTCTTTTGCACCTGTATTTTCCGATAGCTCCAACTGCGTAAATAGTCTTTACTTTTGTTCATGACAAGCCTCGATAAATAGGCTTTTAACTCTCCACGTTCTTCATATTTTTGCTGATTGTCGTAAAACTTAATAAAGACATCTTGTACAATATCCTCTGCTTCCTGTAAATCTTTTACATAATAATAAGCAAGACGAATAAGTCGTTCCGTATGTAGCTCCATTATTTCTTCTAGTTCCTGTACTAGCAACGTCTCGCCTCCCTTCTCTACCCTATAAACGGTGCTCAAGATACAAAGGTTTGTTTTTTTAGAAATTATTATTATTTTTCATCGAAATAAGGAAGAATCATTGATTTTTCACTGGAAGACAGCACAATATTTGTAGAAGGTGTACCGTATGGCATTGCCTCATCAATAAACTGTTCTAGTGTTTCAACTGAGTACGTGGCAAGTTTGACAATATAGCTAATTTCACCAGCTACCCGATAGCATGCCAGAACATCCGGATGGGCGTTACAAAAATTTGAAAGACTTTTACAATCAATGGACTTAAACAACACGATTGCTTGAATAGAACGCTCCATGTTTTTTAAATTTACTTTTGTTGTATAGCCTTCAATAACTCCTTGTTCTTCTAGCTTTTTCACTCGTTCTATCACTGCTGGCGAGGATAAATGAACGATGCTCGCTAATTCCTTCATGGAGATTTTTGCATTTAATTGTAATTGGCGTAAAATTTCTGTATCGATTTGATCCATGTTGAAACCACCTTTTTTTATAAATTAAATTCACTGTAATTCCTTTGAATATTAAGAAAATAATCTATTTTACATTATAGTACTTATGTTAATCACTGACATCATTTATTACAATTAGTTCTATAAAGGAGGCATTAATACATGAAAAAAACATTATTACTATTAGCAAATGGCTTTGAAGCGGTGGAAGCAAGTGTCTTTACAGATGTGCTAGGTTGGAATAAATGGGAGGGCGATGGCACAACAGAAGTCGTGACAGTAGGCTTACATAAACAACTTCAATGTACTTGGAATTTTCAGGTTACACCGGAAAAATTGCTACATGAAATTGCACTAGAAGACTTTGATGCTCTTGCTATTCCTGGGGGTTTTGAGGAAGCGGGTTTTTATCAGGATGCTTTTAGTGAAGAATTTCAGCAAGTTATTCATCACTTTAACACCTATAAAAAGCCGATAGCAACGATATGTGTAGCTTCTCTTGCTTTAGCTCATTGTGGTATTTTACAACACAAAAAGGCGACAACTTACAATCATCCAACGAGTAAACGATTAGCTCAACTACAATCTTATGGTGCAGATGTTGTCAATCAACGTATTGTTCATACAGAACACATTATTACATCATCGAATCCAGGTACTGCTTTCGATGTCGCTTTTGCCTTACTGGAAGTGCTAACAACTTCTGAAAATACATGGAGAGTAAAGGAATTAATGGGATTCAATTAATAACAGAGGGTTTTGAAACTTGTACTATGTTTCAAAACCCTCTTTAGTGTTGTTGTTATACAAAAAAACCGACCTCCTAAGAGATCGGTTTTTATTAAATAATTATTCAGCAGCTTTCGCGCGAAGAACCATTTGTAGGATACCACCGTGACGGTAGTAGTCTACTTCTACTTCTGAGTCGAAACGAGCTAAAGCTTGGAAAGTTTTAACTGTACCGTCTTCAGATTTAGCAGTAACTGTTAAGATATCACGTGGTTTAACATTGTCAGTAATGTTAACAGAGATTTCTTCTTTACCAGTTAAACCTAGAGAATCAGCAGATTCACCGTTTAAGTATTGTAAAGGAAGAACACCCATCATTACTAAGTTAGAACGGTGGATACGCTCGTAAGATTGTGCGATAACAGTTTTCACGCCAAGTAGGAATGTACCTTTCGCAGCCCAGTCACGAGAAGAACCCATACCGTAGTCGTTACCAGCAAGTACTACTAAGCCAGTACCTTGCTCTTGGTATTTCATACATGCGTCATAGATGTACTCTACTTCGCCTGTTGGCCAGTAAGTAGTGAATCCACCTTCTGTACCAGGAGCTACTTGGTTACGGATACGGATGTTAGCAAATGTACCACGCATCATAACTTCGTGGTTACCACGACGAGAACCGTATGAGTTGAAGTCACGGATTGCAACACCGTTTTCGATTAAATATTTACCTGCAGGTGTATCTTTACCGATTGCACCAGCTGGTGAAATATGGTCAGTTGTAATTGAGTCACCGAACTTCGCCATAATGCGTAAGCCGTCTAAGCCTTTAATAGCTTCTGGCTCTTTTGCAAGACCTTGGAAGAATGGTGGGTTTTGGATGTAAGTTGATTTGTCATCAAATGTGTATAGAGACTCAGTTGATGTTTCAATTGCATTCCATTTTTCGTTCGCTGTGAATACAGTTTCGTATTCTTTTTGGAATAATTCACGGTTAACTACAGTACCTAATACTGCGTTAACTTCTTCAGTTGAAGGCCAGATATCAGCGAAGAATACTTCGTTGCCATCTTTGTCTTTACCGAATGAATCTTTTTGTAGGTCGATATCCACAGTACCAGCAAGTGCGTAAGCAACAACAAGTGGTGGTGAAGCTAAGTAGTTAGCTTTTACAAGTGGGTGTACACGGCCTTCGAAGTTACGGTTACCAGAAAGCACAGACGTTACGAATAAGTCGTTGTCTTTGATAGCGTCTTCGATTTCAGGAAGTAATGGACCTGAGTTACCGATACATGTTGTACAACCGTAACCTACAGTGTTGAAACCGATTTGGTCAAGGTATGTTTGTAAACCTGAATCTTCAAGGTAACCCGTTACAACTTTAGAACCTGGTGCTAAAGAAGTTTTTACCCATTTAGGAACAGTTAAGCCTTTTTCTACAGCTTTTTTCGCAACTAAACCAGCAGCGATTAATACGTATGGGTTAGATGTATTTGTACAAGAAGTGATTGCAGCGATTGCTACAGCACCTGTTGGGATTTCTACATCACCTTCAGCAAATTTAGCTACAGAAGTTTTTTCGAATTCAGCTTCAGTTAAACCGAAACCTTGAGTACCTTGTGGAGCCACTACTGCTTCTTTGTAACGAGAACGCATTTGAGATAGTGGAATTAAGTCTTGTGGACGTTTAGGACCAGAAAGGTTTGGTTCGATATCAGCTAAGTTTACTTCTAATACATCAGTGTAAACTGGCTCTAATGTTGGATCAAAGAACATTTGGTTAGCTTTTAAGTAAGCTTCTACAACCGCGATGTGCTCTTCGTCACGACCAGTTAAACGCATGTAGTTTAATGATTCTTCGTCAATTGCGAAGTAACCACATGTAGCACCATATTCTGGAGCCATGTTAGAAATTGTTGCACGGTCAGCTAGTGGTAATTTAGATACGCCAGGTCCGAAGAACTCAACGAATTTACCAACTACGCCACGTTGACGTAAAACTTGTGTTACTTTTAAAGCTAAGTCAGTAGCAGTCGTTCCGTTTGGAAGATCGCCAACTAATTTAACACCGATAACTTCAGGAATTGGGAAGTATGAAGGTTGGCCAAGCATACCTGCTTCAGCCTCGATACCACCAACGCCCCATCCAAGAACGCCGATACCGTTGATCATTGTTGTATGTGAGTCAGTACCTACTACTGAGTCTGGGAATGTTTCGAATGTACCGTCAGTATTTTCGTTTACGTGTACAACTGGAGCTAAGTACTCTAAGTTTACTTGGTGAACGATACCTGTTGCTGGTGGTACAGCACGGAAATTATTGTAAGCAGTTTGAGCCCATTTTAAGAAGTTATAACGCTCAGCGTTACGTTCGAATTCAAGGTCCATGTTTGCTTGTAATGCACTAGCATTACCATATTTGTCAACTTGTACTGAGTGGTCAATTACAAGGTCAACTGGAATAGCAGGGTTGATTTTGTTTGGATCTCCGCCCATTTCTTTCATTGCTGAACGAAGAGATGCAAGGTCAACTACTACTGGTACACCAGTAAAGTCTTGTAATACTACGCGAGAAGGTTTGAATGGTACTTCAGCTTCTGGATCAGCACCGTTACCCCATTTTGCTAATTCGTTTACGTGCTCTTCTTTGATTACATACGCATCATATTGACGTAAAACAGATTCTAATAATACTTTGATTGAGTAAGGAAGGTTTGAAACTTTTGCAACGCCAGCTTTTTCAATCGCAGCTAAATCATAGTAATTGTAAGTTTTACCATTAACTTCGAATGATGCGCGGCTGTTGTGTAAATTACCTTGTGCCATTTGCGGATCCCCCTAAATATCTTTTTGAAAAGGCCTATGTAAAGCATCTTTTCTCCACCACCCATGATAACGTATTTATATTCATAAGTAAATTACATTAATATTATCTTTTTCGATAAGTATTTCTTATGACAGGTAATGATTTTTGTTTATTTTACATGAATGAGCGAATTTGTGACGAAAATGACATATTTCAGCCTAATTTATTATGAACTTTTCGCAAAAAAATATTCATAGATAGTTTTGAACAATAGTAAAATTAGTTGTTTACTATAAAAATACAAGGAATAAATCCTTTATGCACCAAATTCTTACATGAAAATTACAATAAAATGTTTTGGTTGCGCTTTCTTTTGTTACAAGTGCTAGTTATATTGTTTAGCACTCGATGGACTTTCTATGTTTAATAGTACTCTTTTATTAAAGATGAATGGACATTCACTTTGCGTTTCCATTATTATAGAATATAACTACTGCTTTTTGTAGACAAATAATGTATTTTAGAGAAAATATAGCTTTCTTTCAAATTTGAAGGGGGATTATTTACATGGAGCGAACACAAAAAATAGAACCAAACTTTTTTTGCATTGATACACATGATTTAAATCGCAAGGAGCGTACAAGCGCATATTTATTAATTGATGAAAAAATTGCGTTAATCGAAACATCTGCCAGTCCTTCTGTTCCATATATAATAGAAGGTTTAAATGAATTACAAATCTCTTTAGAAGATATTGATTATGTTATCGTTACTCATATTCATTTAGATCATGCTGGTGGAGTAGGCCTGTTCTTACAAAGTTGCCCAAACGCAAAGTTAGTCGTACACCCACGTGGTGTGGCGCACATGGTGGATCCAAGTCGTCTGATTGCTAGTGCAAAGTCTGTCTATGGAAACGAATTCGAGCGACTCTTTGATCCAATTTTACCTGTTGAGCCAGAACGTATTATTGAAGCTAGACATGAGGATATTTTGTCATTAGGTCTTCATCAGTTAACATTTTATCATACGGAAGGTCACGCAAAACATCATATATCGATGCATTATTCAGCTACGAACGGCTTATTTGTAGGCGATACTACGGGCGTCTGTTACCCTGAAATGGCGGAAGAAGCAATAGATCTTATTATCCCTTCCACTTCCCCAAATCAGTATGATCCTGAAACAATGGAACAATCGATACAGTTATATGAGACATTAAATGTTCGAGCATTGTATTTTGGTCATTACGGTGCTTATCCAAATCCAGCCGAAGCATATCGTCAAGTTCGCTACTGGACGCCACTGTTTTTAGCTGAGGGTGAAAAGGCACTAGCCGCATCCGATATTTTATCAGAACAAGTGAAACTGCTGGATGCAGGATTACAAGCGCAATTACATCAATATCTTCAAAACAATGGTATTGCAGAAAACCATCCAGTCTATCAAACAATACCTTTTGATACAGCAGTATCAGCAATGGGTATTCTCGATTATTTACAAAAGAAAATTAATGTTTAATACAATGAAAAAGAATCTGCTTGCTCCTCATTTGAGAAAACTTGCAGATTCTTTTCATCCTTCATGATGGAGATGCTCAAGCACAGCAAGAAAATTCTGTTCCTCCCCTATTGCACGGAAATTTCTAAATGGATTTCCAACGTCTTTCATTCGCTCTAGAACAGCATGGATTGAAAACTTTTCCGGTCGAAGCTTTTCATTTACTTCATCCCAATATAGTGGTGTTGCAACTAAGCCCATTGGATTTCCCCGTGTAGAAAACGGTGCAATGATTGTTTTGCCTTCTGCATGTTGCACATAATCTAAATACAATCTATTTTGTCGATTTTTCTTTAAACGCTCAATTGTATATAATGCTGGCTTTTGTTCACATAAAAAACGACAAACAAACGCTGTAAATTGCCGCACTTGCTCATAGGAAAACGTATTATATGGTAATGGAATATAGACTTGTAAGCCTTTGCCGCCTGACGTTTTAACGAATGATTGTAGCTTAAAGTAGTCAAATATTTCTTTTAAATGAAGTGCTCCACTTACCGCCAGTGAAAATGCCTCGACGGACGGCGGATCTAAGTCAAAGACAATCTCTTTTGGTTTGTCCGTATCCATTGTTTGAAAAGGAATGTGGAATTCTAAGGCTAGCTGGTTGCCGAGCCATACTAATGTTTCGATATTATTGCATAGTATAGTCGGCTGATCACTAATCCTTGCCGTTGTAACAAAATCAGGGACATGCTCAGGACTACTTTTTTGATAGAAACTCTCTCCAGGGACACCGTGAGGAAAACGGATAAGCGTAACCGGTCGATTGTGTAGAAATGGCAAAAGAAAGGGTGCAATATTTTGTAAATAGAGTAAATAGGCATCTTTGGTGATATCGATTTCTGGCCAAACCGGCTTGCTTGGATGTGTTACTTGTACATGTTCGGGGATCGGCATCAGCTGCCGTTGCATTTGTTGCCAATTGCATGCCTGTGGTTCCAGCTCTAACCTGAATGCATGAAAACGTGGTTCTCTTAATTTTTTGCCATCAAAATCGATACATGCAACATCTACACAAATGGACGGTTCCAATTGCCATGTCTCATTTTGTTTGCGACCATTTGCTTGAAAAAATGCAATGAGTGTATTCATTTCATCCTTTTTCATGCCATGTTTAAAGACGACTACTTCTGTTAATAGTCCTTGTCGGTCAACACAACCATGAAAAAAACCATTTCCTTTATCATATTTGGTGACAATTACTGTGACAACGCGCCAGTTTTTTATTTTTATCCATTGTGTAGCCCGAACATTTTCTTGCCATTTACTATTCTTCTTTTTTGCAATAAGTCCTTCCCCATTATTGCTAATGATCACATGCCATAATGTTTGACTATCTACAAAAACATCGATGGCTTGTAAACGCCGATTATCTTCATAATGAATAGTAGTTGGCAGCTGCAAAGACGTAAAAAGAGACGCTAAGTGCTGCTTACGTGTTTTGAAATAACGATTCGTTTGGCTTTCTCCTTTTAACTGCAGTAAATCAAAGACAATTAAATGGCATGGAAATGATATTGCGTGTGCAGCAATCGCTTCTTTATTTTGCATTCTGCCTCTTTGTTGTACTTTTGAAAACTCACTTTTATAGTCATTCGTTAAATAAACGAGTTCCCCATCAAGCGTTAATGGTAAGTATGCTTTTATTTCCTCAAAAAGCTTTTGACAATACGCGATTATTTCCGGAAATAAATGATTAAGAACATTGCCATTTCTACTTATTAAAATAGGTTCCGCTTCAGCCCATTGCAAAATACAGCGGAATCCATCGTACTTTGTTTCGTACAGCCAGTCTTCACCTAAGGGCACTTCAGTTGCTTCAGTTAATAACATCGGTTTGATAATGCACACCTACTTTCTTTTTGACATACAGTTTTTACGATTTCTATTTAGCATACATAAAAACCATCAAAATATAACATAGTAAGAAAAACGAGGTGACATCATGCATACAGTTTGGAAAGGCAGTATATCTTTTGGTCTTGTCAACATACCTGTTAAACTACATGCTGCAACTGAAAATAGAGACATTAAATTACGGCAACTTCATAAAGAATGCCATACACCGATTAGCTATAAAAAAGTATGTGAAGGCTGCAACATAGAAGTAACGGATGAAAACATTGTAAAAGCATATGAGTATGCAAAAAATAAGTTTGTCGTGCTAGATGAAGAAGAATTAGAAAACTTACGTAAAGAAAATGAAGATAAAGCGGTTGAAATAATCGATTTTGTGAAACTAGGCGAAATTGATCCTATTTATTTTGAACGCACTTATTTCTTATCTCCTGATACGACCGGCAGCAAAGCATATGCGCTATTACGACAAACATTAGAGGAGTCCGGTAAAATTGGTGTTGCTAAAATTATTATTCGTTCTAAAGAACAGCTTGCCATCGTGCGCGTCTATCAAAATGCACTCGTTATGGAAACCATTCATTTTCCCGATGAAGTACGCAGTGTGCAAGACGTGCCAAATATTCCTAGCGAGCCAACGATTGTTCAAAAAGAATTGGACGCTGCACTGATGCTTGTTGACCAGTTAACCACTGTGTTTGAACCAGAAAAATATACCGATGAATATCGCAATGCTTTAATGGAATTGATAGAGGAAAAGAAAACAACAAATACAGTGTCTGCAAGCGATAAACGTCCTCTTCCTGATAACGTTACCGATTTAATGTCCGCACTCCAAGCTTCATTAGATAAAACAAAGAAGCCTGCCCCACGTAAAAGAGCAACGAAAACGAAAAAAAACGCATAGTGTTGCTTAAATAAAGACATCGACAGAAGATTTGTCGATGTCTTTTATTTGTATTGAGATATATTTTTAACAAAAGAAACATTTGTTCCCATTTTGTGCTATACTCTATTTAATATTAGGAGGTTTTAGTAATGAACAACATTCATATTGAGGAACGTATGAATCATTTTCGTGTTCAAGGATTAAGTCTATTGTTTATTGAACAAGGGCAAATCAGTAAAATTGAACATCATGGAACCCTAGAAGCCGGAACTAATCAGAAAGTAAATACTCACTCTCTTTTTCATGCCTGTTCCATAAGCAAATTTTTAACTAGCTTGCTCGTAATGTCCTTAGTCGAACAAGGCTATTTAAATTTAGATGAGGATGTCAATAAAAAATTAATATCGTGGAAAGTACCTGATAGTCGATTTACGAAGCACAATAAAGTGACATTACGGAACTTACTTTGTCATCTATCAGGAATTGTGGACCCGGCTCATAGCTTCCCACCACTAAATGCTCTTAAAGAGTATCCTTCAATGAAGGACCTGTTAAATGGGAAAACTCCTTATTGCAAAAGGGCAATTGAAGTGAGCAATGAACCATGGCATGCGTTTCATTACTCAGATGCAGGCTATTGTATTATTCAACAATTAATTGAAGACGTTATGCAACAGCCATTTGAAAATAGTATGGAAGATTTTATTTTTAAACCGTTACATATGGAAAATAGCACTTTCTCTACGTCTATGACTAACTCACATGAAAAAACATATGCATGTGGCCATCATCAAAATGGCGAATTAGTTGAAGTGAACTATCCAACATATCCTTATCCTGCTGCTTGTGGCTTATGGACTACCCCTTCTGACTTAGCCAAATTTTTACTAGAATTCATGCATGCTATAAAGGGAGCAAGTCAAATCGGTATTTCGGCCAAGCTAGCTAAAGCGGTACTTGAACCACAAGGAGGCAAGGAATGGACCGGTCTAGGTGTATTTCTTGAAGGCGCACAACATGAAGTTGAAATTTCCTCACTAGGTTGGGGTGTAGGATTTCAATGCATGCTTGTCGCCTATCCGTATTTAGAAAAAGGTTTTATCATAATGACGAATACAGATGTAGGTGTTCATCAAATGCAAGGTATTATAGGTGAACTATATCGTTCGTTTATTCCCTCTACATGAAAGAGCATGTAAGCCCATTGCTCTTTCATTTTCTCGCATTAATCAAGTTGCAGTTCCTCTATATTCACTGTTAATTTATTGCGTAGAACATATAAAACACTTATGCCAATTATGAAAGTAAGGAAATCCCCTATAAAAATTGACCAAATGATACCATGGAATCCAGCGATACTACTCATAATAAATAAAACTGGAATCATAATGAGACCTTGTGTCAAGGACATAATCATCGCTGCTTTACCTTGACCAGTCGCTTGGAAAATGCCGATGATAAGGAATGTAAAACCAGTGACGAATAAAGAAAGGAAAATGACTTTTATTACATAACTCCCTAGTTCAATTAGCTGTGCATCTGCCGTGAATATACCGACTAAATGATCGCCTGTTAAAAATACAAGAATGGCAAAGATCGCTGCGATAATCGCTACTGTTAAAGTCGTAAATGTTATCGTAGATTTCATGCGTTGTTTATTTGCTGTAAAGTTGTATGCAATAAGCGGTACTACACCTTCACAAAGACCCATAATAATTAACTCCGGAAATTGTAAAATACGTTGTGATATGCCGTAGGATGCCACTGCCGCATCTCCATAACTAGCTGCAAAATTATTAAAGACCAATGCTGTTAATCCCATTAAAGCACTCATTAGCGCAATTGGAATCCCAATTTTCAACACTTCAAAAACGACTGATTTTTTGATCTTAAAATATTTTATTGAGAAAGTTAAATACTCACTTTTTCGGACAATATGCCAACTATAATAAAGAACAGCACCGATGTTTCCAATAAGTGTCGCTATAGCAACGCCTGGAACACCCCAATGGCAAGCGAAAATAAAAATAGGATCGAGTATTAAATTAATGCCTACACTAATAAACATGCCTACCATCGATACGATGGCTGAACCTTCAGCACGTACAAGTTGCTCTAGTGAGAAGTTTAAAATAATAAATGGCGCACCAATTATCATGACTAAAATATATTGCTTCGTGTAGTCGAACGCAGCTGCACTAGCTCCGAGCCCAGAAGTAATACTATTCGTTGCGAATAGGCCGACTAGCATCGCAATAATGCCCAATGCAATGGAGGCGTAAAAGGAAAACGATGATACTTCTTTAATTTGTTGAAGCTTTTTTTCTCCAAGCAGGCGTGAAATAAATGTACCAGCCCCTACACCGATTAGGTTGCCAAGCGCCATTAATACTGCAAGGACCGGTATAGTAAGTGTAATGGCTGTCATCATTACAGAATCATGTAGTAAGCCGATAAAATAGGCATTTAATATTGTATAAATGACACTGACGGACATGCCGAGCATCATCGGTAATGAGAAATGCGCCACAGCTTTTGCAATGGGTGCTTTCTCAAAATAATAAGTGTTTTCCATAAAATAATTCTCCTTTGGTAATTCGTTAGATATCTAACTAAATAGGCAGAAGAACTGAATCAATCAGCCTTCTTAATCTAAATTTTTTATAATACGATTTAACAATTCCACTAGTTGTTCTCTTTCCTCTATTGAAAAGCCCTTTGTCATTTCGTCATCTAGCTCCTCAAAAAACAATTGAAAGTCTTTAACGAGAGCTATGCCCTTAGGAAGCGGTCGAATTATTTTACGACGTTCATCCGTTAAATCGACTTTTCGTTCAACCAACCCTTTTTTCTCAAGATTTGTTACGATACTTGAAATAGACGAGCCTCTTCGTTGAAAGACGTTCTCCATATGTTTTTGCGTAATACCCTCTTCCATATGTGACACCAAGTAATCTAGCGCATGGCCTTGTTCAATCGTAATATCGTACGATTCGAGCTTTTTGTCACCCCGCTGCTTCATTTGGTGACCAATCATACGAATTTGAAACTGATAATTAAATTCTTTCATCGTATCACCCTTTTCAATTAGATTGTGCTATTAGTTAGATTTCTAACTAATAATAAAACAGCAACTTTTAGAAGTCAATTGTTTTAGTTAGAAATCTAATGGATTATAATAAAGGTGCCTTAATAAAGGTGCCTGGCACTAAAACGATTATGAATTTTCAGAATTGTTTGGGTGACTGGCACTCTGAAAGATTGAACAACCGTTTTCCGGACAATATGAAGAAAAAATTTATGACGTTCCACATCAAGGTAGCTCTCAACACTGGACTTGGATAAAATTTGAAGATGATAATTATTATGAATGGTGCGGACAATTTAGAGGGGCACAACGAGCTGTTGCTTTATCGAGTGAATACAATTTGATTTTAATTGCTACATCTGATTATTTATTTCAAATAGATTGTATTCGTAACCAAATAACTGCATTCGAGTCCAGCGATGATACGCAAAAACAATATCAAGATTTAACCGTAACACCCTTCGGTGATTTCATTTTAGCTGACTATTTTCATATAGAAAAAATAAGCGATTCTATACACAAGCGAGAATTAATAAACAGTCCAATCTCAATGGATATGATTACATTCAATTGCTGGACAGAAAATAAATTACTTTTAAGTTGTCAAGAACTAGGCGTTGTAGACAGTAAGATAGAGCTAGAATTCGATGCGACGTCTGACGAACTAACCATTGTCTCTAGAAAGTACAATTACTAACATAATCTAATATTCAGATATACAGCCTATGATTGGATAACCCATCACTTTATGTTAACATTTACAAAAAGATAATAGAGGAGTACGATTATGGCGACTATTGAAGACTTTACAGCACTTGATATTCGAATCGGTACCGTTATTCAAGCAGAAGAACTACCGAAAGCGAGAGTTCCAGCAATTAAAATGCAAATTGATTTTGGTGAAACGTTAGGAATTAAGCAATCTTCCGCCCAAATTACAAAGCGCTATACACCACTTGAAATCATAGGCAAACAAGTAGTAGCGATTGTTAATTTCCCTCCTCGTCGAGTAGCAGGTTTTAAATCAGAGGTTCTAGTGATCGGCGGCGTACCAATAGAAGGCGATGTTATTTTATTAACACCAGATCAACCAGTAGCTAACGGCACTAAAATTAGTTAAGCACCCCATTAAAATGGAACGTTAACTATTCTATATTGAATAAAAATTTTAACTTTTAATCTTTTGCACGGACAACTGGCTATTTCCTAATAGCTTCTTCAGCATATTAATAGTAGTGTAAAGCTACTCAGATAGCCTTATAAAAACTCTCCTGTTTTAGGGTCACTTCGATTAGGAAGTGACTCTTTTTCTATTTAAAACACCTTCACAGGGCAAAATTTACGCTAGTCCTTTTCCTAGTCAATTTTAATTATGATGGGATGTATGATAGACTTAAAAATTAGTGCATATAGCCACCCACATATTTGGTTGTCTATTTTTTGTTGGATACCGCATTTTCAATAAATCATTAATTGTAGGATAGTGAGCGATTACGAATAGAAAAGGATGATAATCAATTGCATAACGAACAACAGAGCAAGAAATATATTTACACATATGTACACCATGTGGACGAATTCGATTTATGTAGAATGGAGATGCGTGCATTTTTCAATCTCGATTCCGAAGCAAACTTTATTATAAGCCATGTTGAGGTGGAGCCTAGTCGTAGTCCGTTTATAAAAGACCGACTTGAAGTGCTATATGAAGAAAATAGTCTCGACAATATCAAGAAATTAGTAAAACATTTCATAGTAGATGCGAAAACTTATAAAGTTGTTTGTTTAAATACATTTGATATTGGTAATACGAAGAAAATTGCTCAGCCTGAGCGCCGATCAATAGAACGTGAATTAGGATTACTTATTGAGGGTGAACCGGATCTTGATCATCCTGAAGTGGTCTTTGGACTGATTTTAATAGATGGCAAATGGTACTTTGGGGTACATAGCAAAAGTGAATCGATTTGGCGGAAACATTTACACAAACCACATAGCTATTCAACGGCGCTTAGCACGAGAGTTGCTCGCGCAGTAGCAAACATTGCCGTTCCACAGCCCCAAAATATTCGTGCAATTGATCCATGTTGTGGTATCGGGACGGTCATCATCGAAGCCCTTTCGATGGGCATTACGATTGAGGGGCGAGATTTAAATCACTTTGTTTGCCAAGGTTCACGGGAAAACATTGCTTATTTTGGGTTACAAGGCAATATCACATTAGGCCCTATTTCAGAAGTAACGGAACACTATGATGTTGCCATCATTGATTTACCTTATAATTTATTTACACATTCATCACGCGAAGACCAATTTGATATTGTCAAACATGCTCGCCGAATTGCCGATAAAGTAGTGATTGTGACCATTGAAACAATAGATGACTTAATAGCAGATGCAGGATTGGTTATAGTGGACCGATGCATCGCTAAAAAGCAAAGGTTTGTACGTCAAATTTTATTGTGTAACTAAATAATGTTATACCATTCGAGCTGATTTTTTCCGTTCAAGCATCACTTGCATCAGCTCGAATAGTTCTTTACCTTACCCTCTACAAATAAACAATACAGCCTCTTTCCTCCAATTCCCCTAACCACGTTGGTACCTTTAATTCGTGATTCCATCGAAGGTCTAGACGTTCTAATCCTTCGATATTCAACAAAGATTTCGGCAATTCTGTAAGAAGATTACTGCGCAAATCAATCTCTAATAAATTTTTTAATTGTCCAATCTCTTCTGGCAATGTTGTTAGTTGATTATGTCTTATATTTAATCGTCTTAATTTTAGACATTGCTGTATGGATGGCGGGATCGCTTGTAATTGATTTTCTTCCAAATCCAACACCCTTAGTAAGGCTAATTCTCCTATATTTGCCGGAAGCGCGGCAAGTTGATTATTTTTTAAATGCAATTCTTTTAAATTACGTAAACGACCAATTGTTGTCGGTAATGCTGTTAATTGATTATTCATTATCCGGAGCTCTACTAGTTTCGTTAATTGCCCAAGCTCATTTGGCAACTGTCTTAATTGATTATCACTAAGATTTAAATATTTAACTTTGACTAGTTTGGCGATTTCAGATGGGATGGATTGGAGCTTATTGTTATGAAGATATAAATAATCCTCCATATTATGAAGCAGACCAATTTCAGGTGGGATTACATCCAAGTTATTATGTCCTGCGTCTAGCATCACCAGTTCTGTTAAATTCCCTATCGCAGCAGGCATATGACTAATTTTATTAACTGATATATTTAATGTTTTTAAGTTTTTCATGTTGTAAATTGCAGCAGGAATTGTTGTAAATGAATTATCAAATAAGCTTAAATGTGTAACTGCTTCTATTGGAACATCTATATTTGGTAACGCTTCTAAATTCATATGGTGGAAGTTTAGTTTCATTCGTTTTTCTCCTCATTTGTTTCATAGTCATTCATTAAAAATTAAATGTAAATAATCGCCGTGGCCTCGTATTAATTCCACCTCATCTTTTGATGAAATCCAAAAATAATGGAACATTAGCCCAGCTTCTTCCCCTCCACCTGTTGGGGCATAATCCCATTCATCTGGTGTGTCGCATACGTGTATTTTGTAAAAAAACCGATTATGTATAATCCCATCATCATTTTCCCAAAAGTCTTCTGCAAGTAGCTTTTCGACTTTGAAATGTTTCAGTCCGGTTTCCTCTTCCATTTCCCTTATAATGGCATCATTAGTGCTTTCTTTCGGCATTACAGTTCCTTTAGGAATTTGTATGCCCGCTTCCAAAATGGAATGTCGAAAAACTAACACTTGTATTATACCTTCATTAACACGGCATATATAGCCATAAGCTTTTTTTATGGGAAACATAAGTAACCTCCCTTATTTGCTTCTTAATGCTTCATTTATCGCCCAGCTTTGATGTTCATGGAATAATTTTTCTTGTGCTTCATTCGGTTCTACCCATTTTAGAAAATGGCCTTCTTCTATTGGAGCGGCGACTTGCTTCCCTTTAGTGCATAAGTAAAAAAAACCATCCCCAAGATAATATTTAAATTCATTAGTAGAATAAAAATATCTTCTTGCACGTCCTATATAATGGCCGACTGTTATAGCCATTCCCATTTCTTCAAGTGCTTCTCTTTTCAAACATTGCTCATGTGTCTCATTATTTTCTAACCCGCCACCTGGAAGAAAATACTTGCCATCGCTTGTTTGAATAAGGGCCATTTCATCTTGCTGATTGAACATTAAACAATAGACAGCAGGTCTCCATATGTAATCTATTCCTTCTTCTTTTTTGCCAAACGTTTTAATATCCATGATTATCTTCTCCTTTGTTCTTTTTCACATGAGAACATTAAAAAAAGCGGAATTCTCATTCTACGTTGAAATTCACTTTCACTGTTGAAATTTTCGATTTTCGGCATACCTTCTCGCATATCCCTTATTGTAAATCCTGCATGCTTTAAAAGCTGAAAATACTCTTCAACTGTTCGATGATACTTTACAATATGTTTATCTATCCAAGGTTCTACTCTTTTACCACTATGAAAATAATCATCGACAATCCAATTTGTCTTAGTGGCTGAGGTTACTGCACTTTCACATGATGAAGTTAAAATAGGATGCTGCACACTAAAAATAAATTGTCCGTTCGATACTAAAGCGCTATAAATAGCTGAAAAGATGCCTTGTAAGTCTGCTAAATAATGGAGTGCTAATCGTGAAACAACAATATCATATGTTTCTGTTGGGAAATTCCATTCTTCCATATCAGAAAAATAAACATGGCCGGTTGTTGTTTGAAGGTTTTTACTAGCTTCTCTCACCATATTTTCTGACCCCTCAACACCATCATAGTGGATACATCCTTTTTGTAGAAGCTCCACACCAAACTGAGCATCACCACAGCCTAAATCTAACACCCTTTTCCCATTTAGATCCTGCATCAGTTCTAATATAATCGGTTTTTCGATGCTATTGTTCGGACTTTCCACACGATTTCTTCTCGTTAAGTATTCCTTGAAAAACGTTGCATCATCATAAGCTGCTGCACCACTGTATTCCATACGATTCACTCCTTGTAGGTTTTCACTAAAATCATCATACCTTATAATAGGTAAATATTGTTTATAGAACCGAAAATAAAAAGAGCACAAATTAGTCCTCACTAATATGTGCTCCAGTATTTTATTTCGCTAAGGATTGTGCTTCTCTTTTCTAATTTTCTTCATGATTAAGGTCATAATAAAACCAATAAAAATGACAATCCAATTATTTAAAGCAGAAAAAGAAAATATTTTTGAAATGATAAAAAACACAACAAAATATGCCGTAATTATAAATGAACCATGCGCTGTTATAAATGCACCGAAATCTCTTCTTTTTTTCATAAGAAAAAACTTCCACATCCTTTACTTGCCAACGCATTTACATTTAAAAAAGAAATTACATTATGGAAAATATCAGCAAACAATGAAGCATTACTCACTATGTTGCAAATGAAAGTCCTGATATAATCAATTACCATATCCCTATAAATTACCAGAAAATTTTATTGTATTTTTTTATTTTTCTTGAAAGATTTGGATGTATCGTCAGTTCCTAAAATTTCCAAATAATTCAATCCATATTTCTTCATTTTAAAATGACGCTTAAAAGGTCTTATTTCTCCTTTTATACGTTTGTATATTTTTACCACATACTTCTTTTGAGTAATCTCGTTTGTTAATCCCCCATTTTCTTCGATGGCAAGTACTGCACCTATATCTTTATAATTAAACCCTTCTGGCCAAATAGTTTCTTTATTATAAATCGCTCCTTCAAACATTGCATCGTTGATTCTTAAGCAATTTATCTTAGCATCAGACAAGTTAGCTCCTCTAAAGTCAGCGTTCCAGACATCTGATCCTGTTAAATCTGCACCTGACAAATCTGCAGAAATCAATGTGGCACCATTTAATTTTGCATTCTTTAAAATGGTATTCTTTAAATTTGCATGATCTAAACTCGCAACCATTAAATAAGCTCCAGTTAAATCTGCACCAAGTAAATTCGCTGAGGATAAATCAGCCCCTCGTAAGTTTGTATACTTCAAGCTGGAGTCTTGTAAATCACAATCATTTAGCATAGCCCTGTGCAAATCCAATTTATCCAAGTTAACACATATTAAGGAGTCTACTTCAATTTCTAATGGTTCGTTTGCGATTCTATGAATAATCATTATAATTTTCACACTCCTTTTATTAATAAATTAAAAGTTCCAATCAAGTGTATCTACTTTTACTTCAGACCATTCGCGTATGCTGTTCATTTTCTTTGCAATACAAGGTCTTTCGTTTAAGTCATTTTCCCATCCAACAATTTTCGCCGCAACATATCGATGGTGCCCTTCAATAATTACCCCATCATCAACCATTATATCTGGTGGGGGAAACTTATTTTCTACTATAATCATCTCTACATATCTTTTTATCATAGGTAAAGATACTGAACTTTGATGTGCTTTATATTTACTGTCTCCCATTACTTGATTCCAAATATTTTTATCAATTAGGTTATCGACTAAAGCAAGAATGTCATTTACCTGTTCTTTCGTAAATGGTTTACATGACCTTAGAACATTTTCCCGGTTTTCAGCAAAAATAGAAGGTGATTTTGATACATAATCCCAATTCCGATACAAATAAGATTCAGTAATTAATTCCTGCAACATAATAGACCCCACAAAAATGTTTATTTTCAGACTTAATATGAAACTTCCAAGATGACCTAGTAATATTATATTTAATTATACAATATTTGTACTTTGCACTAAAATATTTTTACATTGTTTTAGATAAAATGTAAGTGAAGTTTTCATACAAAACACAAAAGGCATCAAGAAATTGCTCTTGATGCCTTACATTTTATCTTTTTGCCGGAGTTAAACGATTGAAGCACTTCACTCTATCGAAATATATTATGTTCATAGAGAAAATCATAAGAAAGGTCGACGAATAAATATTCGTGTTCATTGATGGCAATTGAAAACGTTCGCGTAATTTCTCCTGTCTCGATATCTCGATACAGTTCTGATATTTCCCCATTTTGATCATTGCGCATTTTAATAATTGTTTGCAGGAAATACGGTCGCCAGCTCCAATTTTTATTAATCGCACTTGGCTGCAATTCCCAGTTCCCTTCTAAACGCATCACGTTGGGTGTTAGCTGGAAGCCGTCCTCATTGCAAATATATAGTCGGAACGAGTAATGATCTAATAGCTCCGCTAAATGCTCTAATTGTGAAATATTATCGCTAGAGGGTTTAATACGATGAACAATCGCCTCTAGCTCCTCTCTTAATTTCTTTAGCTCGAAATATTGAGCCTCAAGCATTTTCTTTTCAGAAGTAATGAATTGCTGGCATTCTTCTTTAAAACGTTCCTTTAATATATCTTTCGCCACAAATGTCTTTGCCGCATTAGCTAAATAGGCACCTTGATAGAATCGTCCACCATTTTTCCAAGCAAACTGCAATTGATAGACAGTGCCAATTCCTTCAAACAATAGGTTAGCACCGATTTTATAAGCCAAACTTCCAATAGCTGAAATCATGTCAGATTGTGCAGACCAAGAATCATAATTCAAATCGCGTATATTGACCTTTAAAATTTGGGGTGATAATAATGCGATGTGCTCTAAGTGACTTTCGGCTCCTACTTCCTGTACAGCAATTTTCACACCAAACGTTGTAAAATAACGTAGTGCGTGGTGCAGTTTATTAATATCGCCTAAAAAACGATGCTCCGAAACCACTAATACAATGCGTTGTAAATCATCTTCGCTTATATATTGTTGAATAATATTAAAGTGACTTTCACCGAAATCTTGCATTAACAAATTGGGATTGCTTGGAATATAAATATCTATGTCAGATGCTACTGCATCTATTTTGGATAAAGCGGCGTGCAAAATTTTATGTTCCATATCAATGCGATATTCTTCTGGTATATCTTCATTATTAACGAAATCTTTTAAGTTAATTTGTTGGCCTTCTATTTGTAACTGTCCGGAAATTTCGTAGGCAATCACCGTATGCGCATCAGCGCTAAATATCGGTTGAAAATACCCATGTATTTGATCTAAATTTGTTAACACTTCAATTGCGTCCATTGTCGAAACCTCCATACTTGAATAACCTACTATTATTCAAAAATAACATTAACAACTACAGTTCATTTCACGAAAAAACTCTCTGACTGTATAATAGTTTGTTTATTGGATTTTCGCAACTTCACTTGCCTTTAAATTTTTGTAGAATGGACACTTCAATTAAATGGTCACTAATTCTTTTTGCTGTTGTTTTGGTGCAACTAGCTCTGGTTGACGCACCCAGCTCAATCCGAGCGTACCCTCCCCTGCATGCACGCCAACACAAGCACTTAATGGCATCACATGAAACGTAATAAGCGGATACGATCTTTCTAATATTGTTTTCCAATTTAGTGCGCCTTCTTCGTTATTACAGTGAATAACCGCGACCTCTGGAATAATGTGCGACTCCAAATCGTTGATTAAAAGGTTTTCCACATATGCTTTTGCTTTAGTTATAGCACGTACTTTTTCCTTCATCACAACCTTACCATTATCAAAAGAAATAACGACTTTTATATTTAATAAGTTGCTTAAAAATGCTTGTGTCCCTGAAACGCGACCACTTTTATGCAATTGTGATAAACTTGCCGGGATAAAGGATAACTCACTATGATCTGCAAGCTCATTAATCTTTTCAACGATTTGAGCTGGTTCAACCCCTTCTCGTTCTAATCGCTGACCAAGTTCAATCATTTTCATCATCGGGTACGAACCAATTTTTGAATCGACAGGATAAACCTCAAATTGAGCCTGCTCCGCCGCCGTGAAAGCGCTTAAATAAGTGCCCGACAAATGTTGCGAAGTATGAATAGCAATAGCACAGGCATAGCCTTGCTGCTTTAATGATTTATATAACGCGACCACTTCACCAATGACTGGCTGTGATGTTTTTGGATGTGTTTTCGTCGTACGAAGTTTGTCATAAAATTCATCATGTGTCATATCAACAGTTTCTCGTAATACCTCTTCTTCAAATACAATATTAAGTGGTAAAACGTGAATTTGATTGTCCTGTATGAATTTTTCATCTAACAATGCTGCTGTATCTGTAACCCATGCTATTTTCTTGTTCATGAATTGCTGTGCTCCTCGTCTATTGTAAAATATTATGTTCTTTATAGCTTATGCAACTATACATAGACAGAACCGTGATGAATAGTGACATTTATCATAATCAGATAAATTATTTACAACGTTCGACATTATTCCGACAATTTTCACAATAAAAAAAAGTATCCTCAAAAAATGGCGTAAGCACACTTGAGGATACTGGAATGCATTATTCATTCATAAAGAAATACCAAACAACTGCCATTACCATTATCGATAAAAGAACGGCAATTGTTACACGTAAAGGTGAAATGGGTGCATTTCCTCCTACACGACCGGTTTGACCGTTGACCATAAAGCGATAAATTTTCTCTTTATATTTAAAAGAAGAAAGCCATATCGGTAACATTAAATACTTGTATGTAATGTCATTATGGGTTGTTGAGAAACGAACATTGGACACAACATCAGCAAATGTTTCCCTATGAATTTTTGAAGTAATTTCCGCTTCTAGATGGTCGTGAATTTCTCGCTTTGCTTGGTTCCAACCATCCTGTAACCCAATGCTATAGCGTTCAGATAGAAAGCCTGCTACATATTCTGGTTTATAGGATTTATTATTCAATAAATTAAAAGGCTCAATTTTGCGCATCATTTGACGATCATAGCGTGTCGTTGCACTAATTAAATGATCATCAATAAACTCCTGGTAAAAACCACTTGTAGAATACCAATCTGTCACAGTCTTTTGATTGCCATCTTTATCTGTTACTGTTCGGTGTTTACCATAGCTTGCCGAATAGCGGGAGCTAGTTTTCGTATCAAACGTCCAATACGGTAGGTACACACCTTTAAAAGAATCTGGCTTGGCGCTAATTTTAGCCGCTTTTGGCGTAAACCATCTACCTTTTATCCACTTTTGAAAATTTTCCCCAGCCTGTTTGTCTGTTATTTCAAAAGCACAAACACCATTTGGAGCAAGGGTATTGTCCGCACTCGCTTCCATTACTTGATTGGAGCCACAATACGGGCAACTATCCGCTACTTGCAAGGCATCGTAAATCGTTTCTGCTGCACACGCTTTACAAATTACCGTTTTTTTCTCTACGCCCCAGTTAAAGTTTCCGCGTTCTTCTGCTTGTGCAAAATCCATTTCCTGTGCTACTTGTTCGTGCTCCATTTCCGGTGTAGCAATCGCTGTTTCAAAGCCACAATATGGACAAGTTAGTTTGCCTGTAGCAGGATTAAATTCAATTGATGCACTGCATGATGGACATTCAGCATCAAATTCTAATTTTGCTTCTTTGACGTTATCAGCTTCTTGCGTCGTCATCATCAGTCATCTCCTTACTTTAGATCCTTGTCATCGAAAATATCGCCACACTCTGGGCAGAATTTTGGTGGATTTGCAGGGTTCTCCGGTTGCCAACCACATTTATCACAAGCATATTGCAATGCTTCAGCCGGTTTTTTCGCCCCACATTCACTACAAAATTTACCTTTATTCATTGTGCCACATGCACATGTCCAGCCTTCTTCTACTGGCTTGGCTGTGCCACAGTTTGAGCAAAATTTACTCGTATTCTCTTGGCCACATGTACATGTCCAAGCATTTGATGGGCTAGATTGTGTTTGCGTCGTTGCTTGCACCTGTTTATTTTGCTCGCTCATTTGGAATAGTTGGCTTGCATTGACACCACCTGCTTGTGTTGCCATATTCATACCCATGAAGCCCGCCATTGCACCGCCATCATTGCGTGCAGCAGCAGTCATCGCCTCAGCTTGTGCTCCAGTTAGATGCGCAGCCGCCATCCCAGGATCACGCATGACTGCATTGCGCTGTAGCTGTTTAATCATCGCTTCATCTTCTTCAGATGCTTTCAATGAACTAATCCCGAATGACACCACTGCTAAACCGCGTGTTGCCAACCATTTTTCAGAAAGCACTTTGTTAAGGGCATCTGCTAATGCCACAGTATGGGCAGGTATTTCACTATACCGCACACCACTTGCCGAAATATGAGCAAAAGCTGGTTGTAATGCGGTCATTAGCTCTGTTTTTAATTGACTATCGATGGCATCACGCGTATATTCGCTCTCTACATTGCCACAGACATTCGTATAGAATAATAATGGGTCTACAATTTTATAAGAATATTCGCCATGACAACGAATGGCAATATCAATATCTAAGCCAATATTGCGGTCAATAACACGGAAAGGAATCGGTGCAGGTGTACCATACTTATTACCGACTATTTCTTTTTTATTGAAATAATACACACGCTGATCTTTACCAGGCTCTCCTCCAAACGTAAAACGCTTGCCGATTTGCTTAAACGTTTCCGTAATATTTGATGACAGATCATCGCCATACATAATCGTTGGTTCAGTAGACGTATCATAGACATATTCACCAGACTCTGATGAAAATTCCACTACTTTACCTTGCTCCACAATCATCATACATTGACCTTCATTGATAGCAATGATGGAGCCATTACTAATAATATTGTCATGTCCTTTATTGGCGCCACGTTTCGAAGTGCGTTTAACACCTTTAGCAACAAGAACATCCGCTGATAAGGACTCGCAGTAGAAATACTCACGCCATTGATCTTCTAATACACCTGCTAATGCACCAATACCTGCTTTTAATAAACCCATTTTATTTCCCACCTTCAATATATACTTACATATTATTTTAGCACTAAAAAACATGTATTCACTATTGTATTACGCAGGAATAGACAATTTGTTTCAAAAATTTTGCTACGGCGTTTGCTTTATATAATTATTTATCCTCATTAATTGCAATAAAAAATGACCAAATAGAATCTGGTCATAACTGTAAATTAATTATTTATTTCTAAAAAAGAACTTCGCCTGAATCCGCTATTTTAATGAGTATTGGATTTTTATTACCCAGTCCTATTTCAATAAAATTATTAGTAAGTACATCTTTCACCAACGCAACATGGTATTCTTCGTAGCCTTCATCATCCAGTCTAATCCGTTGTCCGTGTCATAAAATGTATCAATTTCACATAAACTGCTCTGATTATTATCCCAAGTTATTTCGATTTTAGGCTTTGCAGTACTATACTCCAGCAATTTTAAAACTACATTGTCCATAATCATTTTATTTAGCTCCCTTGGACAAAAGGTTGCCCGCTATTTCCCTACCGAAAAACCTTCAAAATATTTCCCACCGTATGGCTCAAGGACTTTGTTCACTAATTTTACAATGTGTTCTTTAGCCCCTGTTTTATAAAAAATATCAAAAGCCTTAATAAATTGATGTGCGAACGTTTCATCATACTGCATTAAAGAACGGACAAGCCATTTTGAATGACCAATCCATTGACGGTTCGTTCTTAACACAAATTCACTTACTAATTCAGCTATGGCATTCGCTATAAATATTTCTTCTGCTCTATTTGAACAACCCATCAAATCATCCAATGCATCTGATATAAAATATTGTTTTATTCTAATCGTTTGTTGTGACCATAGCTCTGGTCCCTTTTCTAAAAGGTGCTTTGCCTCATCTTTAATACTATCGATTATTCCGTGATCTTTTAAAACAAATCCTTCAAAAACCATTCTTGGCATGGATGGCCTGGCTCTTTGACAATCTTGCTCAAAATACCGCTTATACGATGTCAAGTTATGGACAAACACTTCTATTGGCCAACCAAATTCGTGTAAAGATTCCCGATATGATGTCTTCTGATTCGTATCGAAAACGACAATATCTAGATCAGACGTTACAGTTGCTTCTCCTCGAACGACACTGCCAGCTAATAACGCTCCCTCGCAATGAGGGAAATATTTCGCAATAAACAGTTGTGCTGCCTCCATTGCATTCACTTCTCTTATAGGTTTCATCGTACCACCCCTTATTTACTATAATATTACATTTTGTTGACTAATCAAGTTTTGTAATTAATAACAAAACATTTAAATCATGTATAATAAGGAAAGAGAATTATTTAGTTAAACTTGAAGGATATCATAAAAGGAAAGGAGCCATTTTACATGGAGCAACAAGAAATTTTAACAATTTCCAATTTAACAAAAAGTTATGGCAGCAAGGATATTTTAAAAGGCATCGACCTACATGTTTCAAGAGGTGAGATAATTGGTTACATCGGTCCAAATGGTGCGGGTAAAAGTACGACAGTAAAGATCATTATTGGTCTCGAAGGCGAATACGGTGGAGAAATAAAGCTATTTGGAGAGAATATTAAGCAAAATAGTATTGATTATAAACGGAGAATTGGTTATGTTCCGGAAATAGCCGATGTGTATGATAATTTAACTGGTTATGAGTATTTGACCTTTATCGGCCAGCTTTATGGTCTACATTTAGATGTTGCGGCAACTAAATCGAAATCGTTAATGGAATTGTTTGGTGTTGGAGAAGCGTATCATGCAAGAATATCCTCTTATTCAAAAGGGATGAGGCAAAAGCTATTAATTATCGCTAGCCTTATACATAATCCTGATTTACTGTTTCTAGATGAACCGATTAATGGCTTAGATGCCAATAGTGTCATGATCTTCAAAGAGATTTTGACGCAATTAGCCGCCCAAGGGAAAACAATCTTTTATTCCTCCCACATCATGGATGTTGTCGAAAAAATTAGTAGTCGCATCATTTTATTGAACGATGGAAAAATTGCGGCTGATGGCACATTTGCCGAATTACAAGCAGCGAATACCGTTGGCACTTTAGAGGGGATTTTTAATCAACTAACAGGGTTTCATAATCATAAGGAAATTGGCGAACAATTCGTCACTGTTGTCCAGGAGGTGTAAATATGAAAGATTTTATAATCCTGCAACTGCTTGATAAATTGCAATTTATTTTTCGAAACATTGGCATCGATTATCCGATTATGAGACAAATCCTCCATATTAAATTAACGATGGATGAACGAAAAGTACCAACTATCTTTAACCAAAATAAAAAAGATCAAAAAAATAGTTACTTTAAATCTTTATGGATTTATGCCCTCTATGGGCTTGTACTTATTTTCTTTATGGGCTTCGGACATAATTATCAATTCCAGATGAGCATTGCTTATGGCATGATTATCTTTATTATTATGACAACGCTTATCTCTGACTTTTCATCTGTCCTTCTGGATGTACGTGATCGCAGTATCCTTTCAACAAAACCGATTACTGCTAAAACGATTAATGCCGCTAAAATTTTGCATATACTTATTTACTTAACTTATTTAACAGTAGCTTTAACGGCAATCCCGCTTATAGTCAGCCTGTTTACACAAGGCATCGTGTTCTTTCTATTAACAGTACTTGAGTTGATCCTTATTAATATTTTCATAGTCGTTCTGACATCTATTTTATATATTGTCATTTTGAGATTTTTTGATGGAGAAAAGTTAAAGGACATCATCAATTATGTGCAAATTGGTTTATCATTAGTATTGATGATTGGCTATCAAGTGTTGATTCGCTCCTTTGAGTTTGTCAATTTTGACATTGTCGTAACATTTAATTGGTGGAGTATTTTCATATTACCAATGTGGTTTGCTGCTCCGTATGAGCTAATCCTGAATAGCAATACCTCATTATTCACGATCATATGCACCATCTTCTCTGTCATCGTACCGCTGATTGCAATAGGGCTGTACGTAAAATTGATGCCAACTTTTGAACGTAATTTACAAAAATTATTAAGCACAAGCAAAGCAAAACAGGAAAAGAGAAGTCGCCTGCAAGATTATATATTAACGCTTCTTTGTCGAACAAGTGAGGAACGAACATTTTACCGGTTTGCGTCCCTAATGATGAAGCAAGAACGCGACTTTAAATTGAAAGTCTACCCTGCGTTAGGCTTTTCGTTCATCATCCCATTTATTTTTATATTTAATTCCTTTCGGGACGAAAATGTAGATTTCTCTACTAGTCTAAGTTATTTAACTATTTATTTTAGTATGCTTATCATCCCGTCAGCTGTAGTGATGTTAGGGCATTCAGCTAAATATAAAGCTGCTTGGATTTATAAAGTATTCCCGATTAAGGACTATACCTACTTACAAAAAGGTAGCTTAAAAGCCTTTTTACTAAAATTATATATTCCTCTGTATATCGTTCTTAGCATTAGCTTTTGCTTTATTTACGGTCAAAGAATCATCCCGGATTTATTGACGGTTTTAATAGCAAGCTGCTTATATACGGTCATTTGTTATATTGGCTTCGGTAACAAGATGCCTTTCTCGAAGCCTTTTGACGAAATGGGTGATGGTCATACTTGGAAGACCTTACTATTGCTGATTCCTTTAGCTATACTAGTGGGACTGCATTATTTCTTTGCAACCCGTATTGCTTATGGCATCGTTCTTTACTTGGTCATCCTAGTCATTATTAATTTTATTGCTTGGAGCCTTATGTTTAAGCGCGCTAAATAATAAAGTATGTCCTTCGTAAAAATCCACTTTGCTTTGCGAAACACAGCAGTCGCAAAAGGCATGGTGGATTTTTATAAATCATAACTCATAACGATTAGTTCCCCTTTTATCCCCATTACTCTTCCACCGTTATCACGATAGCCACACTTCTTGTATAGTCCTTGCGCGGCAACATTCTTGACATTGACAGCCAAGACAATTTCATTTACGCCATGAAAATTACTTTTCACAAAATCAGGTAATAGCATTAAAGCTTTTTTCGCATATCCTTTGCCTTGATATCGATTATCTGTAGAAAAAGCTCTTATTAAAATCGCATTTTTATTATTAGAATAAGGTTTTATCCCTTCATGTCGATGTAAAACAAAGAATACAACAAGCTTCTCTTCATCGATTGCTAATATAGAGTGACGGTCACGATCCTCTTTAGAAAGTTCAAGACATTCCTTTGGCGTCCCTGTAAATTCAAGTTGTTCGTCCGTCAATTGATACTGTTCAATAAAATCAGTAAAACTGTCATTGTATATGTATAGTTGCATATTACCCCTCCAAGAACATTTGTTCTTACTATATCAATTATAGAAGTGATATTCAAGATTTTAGTACTTTATCCAATTTTAGCAGGACGTAACAAAAAGGCAGCACCAGTTTTGGTACTGCCTTAGTCTATATAATCGTTTCACAAAGCATCGCGGAAACGCGACTTTAGTAGTTAGCTTTGTATTATTTTGTTTCAAGAGCAATTTCTTTATATTTCGCATCCCAAGCCGGGTCAATTTTACTTAAAGAAACAGGACGTAACGTTTCTTTGTGCGCGAGAATATGTACAGATTGTGCTGTAGCAGCAATCGTGCCATCTTCATGTAAAATTTCATAACCATATGTTGTACGCAGACGATCATGCTTTTTAACCCAAGTACGTACAGTTGCCACTTGTCCATAGTGCATAGCGGCCTTATAAGAAATAGATAAATCCATAACAGGTGATACATATCCTTCTTTTTCTAACGCTGCATACTCAAACCCTGCATCGCTCACTAGCTGCGTGCGCCCAATCTCCATCCAAATGATGTAGTTAGCATGGTAGACAACACCCATTTGGTCCGTCTCTGCATATCGAATCTCAATCTGTTTTTCACTCACAAACATTTTCTTCACCTCGTCCTACATTATAGCGT
>Ga0153921_1000238_pt1 | contig 36856 bp, 25 predicted proteins | sample TSNJ005MetaG_FD_104691 | JGI IMG/M metagenome (GOLD analysis project Ga0153921, IMG submission 104691) | Attine ant fungus gardens microbial communities from New Jersey, USA - TSNJ005 MetaG | ecosystem: Host-associated > Fungi > Mycelium > Unclassified | place: USA: New Jersey, Brendon T. Byrne... | reverse complement strand
ACGGCATCATCCCGGCCCTGAACGCCAAGAAGTTCGACTTCCTGGTGTCCTCGCTGTCGATCACCGATGAGCGCAAGCAGGCCGTCGACTTCACCGACCCGTACTACTCCAACAAGCTGCAGTTCATCGCCCCTAAAGCCACGACGGACTTCAAGACCGACGCCGCTTACCTGAAGGGCAAGGTCATCGGTGCACAACGCGCGACGTTGGCCGGTACCTACCTGGAAGACAAACTGCCGGAAACCACCGCCAAGCTCTATGACACCCAGGAAAACGCCTACCTCGACCTGACGTCCGGCCGACTCGACGGGATGCTCGCCGACAAGTACGTGCAGTACGAATGGCTCAAGAGCAAAGACGGTTCCGCCTATGAATTCAAGGGCGACCCGGTGGTAGAAAGCGACAAGATCGGTATCGCCGTACGCAAGGGCGACCCGCTGCGCGAGCGCCTGAACAAAGCCCTGGCCGAGATCAAGGCTGACGGCACCTACAAGAAGATCAACGACAAGTACTTCCCGTTCAGCATCGAATGATCTGAACGGCCTGACCGGCGCGCGCCCTCGGGCGCGCCGGCTTTCAGCAATGCCTGCCGCGATATGAAAACACCATGAATTTCGATCTCTACGGATTCGGCCCGGCGCTCGCCGCTGGCGCGCTGATGACCGTCAAACTGGCGCTCACGGCCTTGTGCCTGGGGCTGGTGCTCGGCCTCGCCGGCGCCTTGGCCAAGACGTCCCCGTACAAGCCGCTGCAATGGCTTGGCGGTGCTTACTCGACCATCGTTCGCGGTATTCCCGAGTTGTTATGGGTACTGCTGATTTATTTCGGCACGGTCAACCTGATGCGTGCCCTGGGGGAGTTCTTTGGCAACCCCGACCTTTCTTTAAGTGCCTTTGCTGCCGGGGTCATTGCCCTGGGCCTGTGCTTTGGTGCCTACGCCACGGAAGTATTCCGTGGTGCGATCCTCGCCATTCCCAAGGGCCACCGCGAAGCCGGTGTGGCATTGGGGCTGTCGAAATTTCGCATCTTCACTCGCCTGATCATGCCGCAGATGTGGCGCATCGCTTTGCCGGGCCTGGGCAACCTGTTCATGATCCTGATGAAGGACACCGCGCTGGTGTCGGTGATCGGCCTTGAAGAAATCATGCGCCACGCGCAGATCGGCGTGACCGTGACCAAGCAGCCATTCACCTTCTTCATGGTGGCCGCCTTCATGTACCTGGGCCTCACCGTCCTGGCCATGACCGGCATGCACTTCCTGGAAAAACGCGCCGCCCGCGGCTTTGCAAGGAGCACCCAATGAGCGGCGACTACAGCTGGCTGGCGCATTTCGACCTGGGCCTGAACTGGGCCGTGATCATCAAGTGGCTGCCCAAATTGGCCCAGGGCGCGACCCTGACCCTGGAGCTGGTGGCCATTGCCGTGATCGCCGGCCTTCTGCTGGCGATCCCCCTGGGGATCGCCCGTTCCTCGCGTCGCTGGTATGTCAGCGCCCTGCCCTACGCCTATATTTTCTTCTTCCGTGGCACGCCACTGCTGGTGCAGCTGTTCCTGGTCTACTACGGCCTGGCCCAGTTCGACGCGGTGCGCAACAGCTTCATGTGGCCGTACCTGCGCGATCCGTTCTGGTGCGCCACGGCGACCATGACCCTGCACACCGCCGCCTATATCGCCGAGATCCTGCGCGGCGCGATCCAGGCCATCCCGCCCGGCGAGATCGAAGCCGCGCGCGCCCTGGGCATGTCCAAGCCGAAGACGCTGTTCTATATCATCCTGCCCCGCGCCTCGCGCATCGGCCTGCCGGCCTACAGCAACGAAGTGATCCTGATGCTCAAGGCCAGCGCCCTGGCCAGCACCGTGACCCTGCTGGAACTGACCGGCATGGCACGCACCATCATTGCCCGCACGTACTTGCCGGTGGAAATCTTCTTCGCTGCCGGCCTGTTCTACCTGCTGATGGCCTACATCCTGGTACGGGGCTTCAAGCTGCTCGAACGCTGGCTGCGCGTCGATGCTTGCCAGGGACGTTGAGACACGCTTCGCGGCGCTGGATGCGTTTCTGATCGAGCACCAGGGGCTGTGGAAACCACGGCCCTTCACGCATCGCCAGCTAGCCTGGCAAACCCGGCATCCCGACCTCGCCGAGTGGCTGCGTCAACGCTCGCTGGCCGATGCCGAAGCCAGTCACAACCATCCCCACGACCTGGCCGCGCCTGCGCCTTTTCCACAGCTCGCCGAGCAAGCCCTGCAACTCAGCGCTGTGGATAAGTTGCCGACGCAGCCCCTGCACCCCGCCCGCCAGCGCCTGAACGTCGACGTGCCGGGCCGCAAGTGGGAACAAATCGAAGCCTTCGGCGCTGCGCTGCCGTTTGCACAAACACCCCGGCACTGGCTGGACTGGTGTGCAGGCAAGGGCCACCTGGGTCGTCGCCTGCTGCAAACAGGCCAAACATTGACCTGCCTGGAATACGACCCGGCACTGATCGCCGCCGGCCAAGCCTTGAGCGAGCATCACCGCTTGCCGGTCACCCATCGCCTGCAAGATGTGATGGCCGACGTGGCTATCGGCCCCGAACACACGCCCGTCGCCCTGCACGCCTGTGGCGACCTGCATGTGCGCCTGCTGCACCTGGCCAGCGCCGCCGGCTGCAAACAGCTGGCGCTGGCGCCGTGTTGCTACAACCGCATCAACGCCGACACCTACCAACCGCTGTCCACCGCAGGCCGTGCATCGCGCCTGCAGCTGTCGATCGATGATCTTGGTCTGCCGCTGAGCGAAACCGTTACCGCAGGCAAACGCGTGCGCTTGCAGCGGGACACGTCCATGGCCCGACGCCTGGGGTTCGATCACTTGCAACGCGAGCTACGAGGCCACGACGACTACCTGCCCACGCCGTCCCTGCCCGCCAGCTGGCTGGATAAACCCTTCGCGGACTACTGCCGGGAGCTGGCAAGCCGCAAAGGGTTATCCACAGGTGAGCAAGATTGGGTGGCGTTGGAGGCATACGGCTGGCGCCGTCTGGCCGAGGTCAGGAACCTGGAATTGGTACGTGGTCTGTTTCGGCGCCCGCTGGAGGTCTGGCTGGTGCTGGATCGGGCATTGTTTCTGAGTGAAAACGGCTACACGGTCGAAGTAGGCAGCTTCTGCGAACCGACCCTGACGCCGCGCAACTTGATGGTGCTCGCCGAGCGCGATTAAGGGGCGAAATTGTCGCACCCCAACCTGTGGATAACTCTGTTGATGAATTCTTTACGGAGCCCGTAGCCATCTGCGCTACAGGCCGAAAGCCGCGCTGGTCATTTTTTGTTCACAAAATAAAACACACGTAAAACAGGCAGTTGCGGCGTGATGAGAACGGCTCCACAAAATGGCTGTTTCGTGACAACTCAGTCCAACCGATTGTGCATAAGCATCTGCTGTTACGCGTATAAACCGCTATTCACAGGTGTTTTCTGCGTGCGATCAGCAGCCGGCAAAGCGCATCGATATCGTCACCCGCCAGACTCAAAGCCTGGCTGTCCAAGGGATCCGTGCCAAACGCCAGCGCCTCACTGATCGCTAAATCGTGGTGCACCTCCAATGGCTCCTTCGTGCCGAGGCGCTGCCTGAACGCCTCAACCATATCCAGGCTGAAGGCATTGTCCTCATCGAGCTGATTGATCACAAAGTGAACATGCGGTGGCCGCTCGCGCTCAAGGTGCGGCGCCATCAAGGCATCAAGTTGATCCAGGGTGCCCAAGGAAGCGGCATCGGCCTGGGTAATCACCAACACCACGTCGGCGACACTCAAGGCTTGATGAAAATAGACGTTATTGCCGGCAGGGGTATCGATGATCACCGTGTCGCGGGCACTCAGGTCCAGCGCTGCCAGGCGCTGAGCCAGCCATTGCGGCTCATGCTTGAGCCAGCGCTGGAGGTCGTCCTGCTGGCGAATATCGGTGTCGCCAAAGGTGATCACGCGACTGCCGACAAAACCCGGTTGCTGGAGGGTTTCCCAACGTGCATTGCGCAGGCTGGCGCGGCCAATCCCGGGCGAGGCGCGGCTGACACCGAAGTGCAATCGCAATGCATCCTGGGGGTCCAGATCCACCGCCACCACTGACTCACCCAAGCGCTGCAAGCCGCTGCTCAACGCCGTGGCCAGGGTGCTTCGCCCCACGCCGCCATTGACCGACACCAACGCCACCACACACGGACGCCGCTCGGCCTTGTCCACCGGCAGGCAATGCTCATTGGCGCTGGGAGTCTGAGGGGGAAACGGGGTGCAATCATCCACGGGGATGCTGCCGAAAAAGTGCAGCCGCGCATTCAGCCCACGGGCGTCGCGACTGACATCTTTGCCAAGCAAGGCAAGAAGACCATCGGTAAAACTCATAGCGCGTTCCTCGTCACGGCGAAGTTTAAAGACGTGAAAAGGTCAGCTGATACGACTGCTTACCGCAGGTCTTTTTCTGGTCGCCCTAGTCCATGCAGTCTGCTTCAAGCGCATAAAAGTGTCATTATTTTGATGCCATGGCTGGCTATTTTTTAGACAAACGGCAAGTCGTCAATTTAATGACCATCAATGCGCCTGTCATAGGGGTTTTCAATCGATTCGCTGCATTAGGTGAGGACGGACAAGCGCGCCGGCCCCATCAACAAATTCCCGTGCTAGGCCACAGATAATTCCTTGCTGACTGTGCAAACAGAAGCCATTCCAGTGGGCAAAATAACCAGCCAGGCAAAAAAACTGCAATTGCGCAAAAATAGTCAGAATTCAGGGGTTTACAGAACCCCTCCAATCGCTATAATCGTCGCCCTAACACGCCGGTATAGCTCAGTTGGTAGAGCAACTGACTTGTAATCAGTAGGTCCCGGGTTCGACTCCTGGTGCCGGCACCATTCAAGGTTCCATAGAAAGCTTTCAAAATCTCTGGAACCCCCGAAAAACCCGCCTTCTGGCGGGTTTTTTCGTTTTGGGGTTCTGTCGGATTCCGCCAAAATCTTATGGATACCAGCCGTTTTAAGGATAAAGATAGGGGTAAGGTCATTCGATAAAGGGAGGAGTACCCTTATATCGCGCACCACTGCCCCACTCTCCGATTCGGCTTGCCGTTCAGCCAAGCCCACCGACCGCGCCTACAAGCTTTTCGACGGCGACGGCCTCTACCTTTTAGTCCAACCAATGGCCGCAAAGGCTGGCGTTTCAGGTATGTAAAACCTGATGGTCGTGAAGGAATGACCTCGTTCGGCAACTACCCCGTGGTCGGCCTCGCCGATGCGCGCAAGAAGCGCCTGGAGGTCAAGCGGATGCTGGCGGAAGGCATCGACCCCATAGAGACCAATCACCAAGCCAAGACGCAGGCCGCAATCAAAGGCCGAACCTTTGAAAGCGCTGCACTGGAATGGCACAAAGCGATGTCTGCCAAATGGGCACCGGGCCATGCCAAGACCGTTCTGAGCCGCCTCAAAACCCATGTCTTCCCGCTGATCGGCGCTCGCTCTATTGTCGATCTGGATACCCATGACCTGATGCAACCTCTGGAAGCGATCCAGAAGCGCGGCACGATTGACGTCGCTTTAAGGGTACAAAACTACCTGCAAAGCATCATGCGCGAGGCGAAACGTGCTCGACAGATCGCGGCAAACCCTGCCTCCGACCTTGAAGGTTTGATCAAAGCCCCGAGGGTGACTCACCGCCCTGCTTTACCCTTATCGCGTCTGCCTGAATTGCAGGAGCGTATCGACACCTACAGAGGCCCGCACTTACCCGGCTGACGGTCATGCTCTCGCTGCATGTGTTCGTACGCTCCAGCGAACTGCGCTTCGCCCGCTGGAGCGAGTTCGACCTCAAGCGCGGCACTTGGGAGATACCGGACACTCGACCCGCGTTGGAGGGAGTACCCTTTTCCACAAGGGGTACAAAGATGGCAGGGGATATCCATTTAGTACCCTTATCGCCGCAAGCAGTGGCGCTACTCGAAAAAATCCATGCACTCACAGGCAAATTCGCATTGGTCTTCGCAGGGGATGCCAAACCCTGGAAGCCCATGTCCGAAAATACCGTTAACAACGCGCTTCGGACGATGGGATACGACACCAAAACCGATATCTGCGGGCATGGATTTCGTTCGATGGCCTGCAGCGCACTGATCGAGTCAGGATTGTGGTCGGAGACAGCCATTGAACGGCAGATGAGCCACAAAGAGCGGAACAACGTCCGCGCCGCTTACATCCACAAGGCCGAGTTCATTGAGGAGCGCAGGCTGATCATGAACTGGTGGAGCCGGTATCTGGGGGCCAACCGGCACGAGCATGTCACCCCGCACGAATTTGCAAACCAGACCGGGACGAACGTCACGCGGCTCAAGGCGAAAAGCCGCTTGAGGGAGTAGGCCGTTAGCCTACTCCTCGTCCTGCCCACTAATGTACGCTTTGTACGCCTGCCTTTCATGAGTCGGCTTGGACGGAAATGCCAACTGAATCTGCCTGCTTTTCACCATTCCATTCAAGTACTGCTGACGGAGGGCATCTGGACTGCGCTTTACCAAATTAGCCAAAACGTTGAGCGTCAGATAGTGCTCCTTGCATAGGGTGATAATCACCTGTTGCATACGATCCTTTTGCATGCGCTCTCGATTGCGCGGCTCCTCAGCCAGAATTTCGAGCTTTTCTCGAAACCCTGCATCAAGCCTATCCAAAGCATCGATCAGCGGCGCGTCAATATGATCGCTCAACAAGCAGCCATCATCGTTTCGCTGCATATCCAGCTCGACCTTATGTTCGGAGCTACCTGCGTTATGTTCGGAGCTAGCCCCGTTATGTTCGGAGCTGCCGGCGTAATGTTCGGAGCTCCGTAGCGGACCTGCGAACACTTGCTCCGGCGTAGGCAGTTGCTCACCCGGCAGATGATAAATCATGCCCCGTGAGCGCCCGTCGGGCACAAGGAATCCCTCGCGTACCAACCGTGCAAGCAGTTGGCTCAAGTCATGAGCATGAGTATCACAAATCTCAAGGAGACGATTATGGCTGACCACCCGCTCAATCGCGGCTGTGGCCAAAATCAACCTAGCAGTATGTTCCAAGCTCTCGAAACGAACCCCAAATCGCTCTCGTAACTGCTCCACCACCCCTTCTGGAAGCAAGTCCAACATGCGAAGCTCAAGCAGGGTTTGCTCGGGCTCGGGCTTTTCATAAAGGGCTGGCGGTCGCCAATGCTGGCTGCGCCACCCGCTGTAGATTTTTGGAACCCCAGAACCACCACGCTCGCCAAGGCCGATAAGAAGAAACATTTGGTGCATTAGCCTGTTCCGGCAATCGCTGGTACCACCTTGCAACACCTGCTCAAGGGGTAAACGTAAGCCGCCAGGATTGCGAAAACCAAACAAGTCAGGACGCTTCACGACTAACACAGAAACCCGCCCGGTATAGTCGGCATGGACCAAGGTATTAACCAAAGCCTCGCGCAGAGCTTCATGTACCGGTGTGTCATCCTGGCGCTGATCACCTTTGAGAGCGAACGGTACCTTTAAGTCCTCAACCAACTTGCGATAAACCCGCCGGTAGAAATCAAACAGATTTCCTGACCAGGTTCCATCAGGGACGAGCCTATCCACCCAACGTAGTTCTGTTTTAGCGTACGGCCGCTCCTGATAGTCCACAAAGTAATGCGGCACACTCTCTTGGATCGAAAGCCAGCGTCCGAACATGAGTAAACCTGCCAGAGTCAGCCCTTCGACTCCGTTCGCGCGGTCCTTACGCCAACCTCCTATCTGTCGGAGAAACTCAATCCCTTGGTGCTCCAGCGCTGGATGGCTTGGTTTTATGTCGCTTAGCATCTGGCGGTAGATACGCAGACTGTCCGGATCAATGTCCGCGAAGTCGTAATTCGGCAAAATCCGCTCGTCCCGACAGTCCTCCACTTGCTCTGCGAACATGCGGCGAACATCTTCCTCAGAGCAACGCCGATCACCCTCATGTAATCGACGATAAGTGTTACCTAGCGGCTGACCATTGAGAAATACCGGCTTCTGCTTACGCGAAGCCGCCGGGATTTTCACTTCAAGTACCTGCTTGCCCTCCAGCTCTCTGACGACCACCTCCCGGTCAGTCAGCAGATTGACACTGACCTTGGCCGGATTGTTGAGGGTATTGAACAGGTCAGTACGTACTTTCTCGATATTTGATAGGCCTGCGACGCTGAACTGCCCATCCTTCTCGCGCACGCCAAGCAGTACTACCCCACCCTGAGTGTTAGCAAAAGCGGAGTAGGTTAACCAGAAATCCTTAGGCAACTCTCCCTTCCCATCCTGCCCCTGAGCGAGCTTGCATTCGAGCTCGACAGATTCAACCAGCGAGGGCAGGTCTTCAAGGGTGTGGGGATTGAGTGACATCAAAGACTTCCTAAATGATCAGCCTGCTTCAAGTAGCTGCAAAAGGTCGAAGAAAAGACATACGTGCGGGGATTGTACTCAGTCTTCCATAGTCACACGCAACTCGACGAGCGGAGACTGATCATGAACTGGTGGAGCCGATTCCCAGTCACCCATCAGCAGGAGGATGTCACTCCTCACGACTCTGCACGAATGTCACACGGCCAAAAGCCAATCGCGGCGCAGCAAAGTAAGCGTACGTTCTCGAAATCTCGATGATCCGCTTGTCCACGCGGGTCCATCCAAGCGGGGCTGCAAAGCCGCCCTGTTTGGATGGACCTCACTTAAAAAACTAAAGCCCACACAACTATCTGTGGAAAACCACTGATTTCCACCGGTGAATAATTTCATCCACAGCCGCAGAAACCCCGACAATTCGAGCCTTGACCCGAATTATCCACAGGCGTAGAAAAGATCGGGCAAAGCGCTGTCGTTGACAGCAATCCAGGTAGCCAGAACCTTTCAGGCTACGCCACACCGTGGTGGTTCTCCCAAAGTGCGATTAGCGTCCGGCGGCTCGCACGGTCACAGCGATGTGATGGATGCCTACTTTTACCAGTGTGCCCACTGCGGCAACTCATCCCCTTTCATCGCTGCCCTGCAGCAACCCTATCCACTTGGCCATTTCCGTGCGCCAACCTGCGCCCGTCTCTTTCTTCCGGAAAGAGACGGGCGCTCCTACCGCTGCTGCAGCCCAAATCGTACAAGGCTTTGCGGCATCCCCCCTCGTGACAATCGGCGTGACAAACACCGAAATCACCAGCAACAGCGATGCAGATGATGGTGCCGCAGCCCACGGAGTGGACTGCACCTGACTGACAGTCAGGCACGCCCCGGTCATCGCATCGCTGTGTTCACCCGGCTCAGGATCTTCAGGCACTGGTTTAGTCAGCCAGTGCTACCTCCACCCGCCCACCGGTAACGGTGCTCAGGAGGCCAGATCATGAGATGCCCTCGCTCCCGGACGTAAGGAGTCGTCAGTCCCGCGTAGTGGACATTCCCCACAGGTCGCAGGGGCCTTGATCCCTGATAACACTCAGCATTCTTGGCGGGATGACGTGGGGCAAGGGTCGGAGAAAAAATGAGGTGATCGGCAAGGCATTGGTGGGAAGACGAGATGGCCGCAGTTTCAGCTACGACAGGCAATTGAGCTACGCAGCGCCACAGACGCTAAATGAAATGTTTGGCAAACATAATTGTATTTTATGAGCCGGAATGCTTTGACCAGCCATAAATTAAGCTATATTAACTCAAGAGAAAGCTGCCTAGTAAATTCGAATGGTCTTTCTGGATTGCTTTCAAGATGGCTAATTAAACTATCCCTAAAGCCAGCGAACCTCCCTAATAGCGCGTCATTTCGCAAAACAAATTCGCACAAATCTGGCGACAACTTAAACCCTCTTCTCACTGATAGCTCAACAGCTTTCATCGCCATTTTTTCGGGGAACGGATTATGTATTAGATTAATATCTAGAATTTTACACCTAATAGACTGCCTACAAAATCGCGGCAGATAGAAACGTTCGCTTTTAATATTAAATATAGCAGCATCAGTTGTAAAGAAAGTTGTCCTGCAAAGGTCTTCTATTCCTATTGCTTTCACGTACCCTTCGCGTACAGCCCACGTATCTTCTAGAGACCAAACATCATAAGGGCGCCCTAAGAAGAAAAACCTAAACCCTCCAAATCTATTTCTGACCGGTGAATAGTTTCGGATTGCATAGTATATTTCTTCGGCAGATGCACTTGATACCAAATCTATATCTGAGTTAAAAAACTCAGGGCGTCCTAACGTTAGATCTCGAATCATCCCACCAAATATAGCTAAGTCAGCGAGAGAGCTTTTCAGGTGCTGAATAGGATGAGTTTCTCCCACCTCCTCACCGAGAAATACCTGAATTTTCTTTTTCGCTGACTTCGAATTCATCGAGCTATCTCACCCACGAGCTTGATAGGAGCGGAGCTCCTGAAGAAGGTTTACCGCATAGGAGTCTGTCATGCCAGATATCATATCCGTCAATAGGAGACATTGGCGGTACCGTAATGGTAGGCCCTTGAGATCGCCTGGAGGCGAGTTATACACTCGCCGATAGTTTTCAGATATCCTCATGAAGACGTATCGATTATATGGATGACTGGGGCGATACACACCATTATCTGGGTTAGTTTCTAAAATAGCAGCCCAGAAAACATCCATTAATCCACGTATCGTATTATAACCAGTCAGTTCAACTTCCAGGACTGAACGATGCTGAAAAGTATGATTAATAGAAAAGTCGCCCAGCAACTCACGCAATCGCGAAACACTTGAAATATCCAGCAAGGCCTTGGGAGCCACGCCTTCAATAAAACCATTCTGATTTCCAACAAACGCTTCAACACATGAATTTATCATCATTCCAATTGCATAAACTCTAAATCGCTGCATGGATACATCATTGAGTTCTGCAGGAGACAAGTCTAATATCCGATACTCAACATGCTTCGCTCGCGACTTCTCCACCAATTCATTGATTACAACATCTTGAGGAGCGTGATGTTCCAAGTAAGCTAGAAGGTCAGAAAAGGAAGCCAGCCCTTTTTTGACAGCATCCTCAATATCAAGAACCGCATAGGCGATGTCGTCGCAAGCCTCCATGATGTAAGACATCGGGTGACGTTTACCGATTGCGAGACCAACACTTTCTAGAACATGTTTTGCGATCGATTCTTCGGACAAAAAGAAACCATGCTTCTTGGTGCAAATGTTGGCCTTATTTACACCCATCGCCCCAACAGGATATTTCATCATGGCAGCAAGTGTCGCAACAGTTAGGTCTAGCCCAAAGTCATCATTCAGCACTTGAAGTCGCGTTACCAGCCTAAATGCCTGAGCATTACCTTCAAATTTTAAGAAGTCACGATACTGCCGCTCAGTCAGCACGCTGAATTTCTTACCGGCAACTGAACTAATATTATCGGAAAACCAGCTTTGGATTGCCCCTTCCCCTTGATGGCCAAAGGGTGGATTACCCAAATCGTGGACAAGACCTACTGCAGCAAGAAGGGAAGGAATATCCCTCACAGCCGTGGGAATTTCACTCGCAATGTTATTCGAGTATACCATTGTAGTGCCGAAGCTACGGGCTAAGTTCGAAACCTCGTGTGAATGCGTCAATCTGTTTCGAACGCTGTCGTTTCTATCAAGGGGAAACACTTGAGTTTTGTCTGCCATTCGTCGGACGGGAGCACAAAACAAAATGCGATCGTAGTCGCGCTCGATTTCGGTGCGGAGCTCCACCCTTCCGCTACTTAAACTGGCCGCAGGCACGACGCTGCCTGCATCGCTTTTTTTTCGACGACTCGCACTCAGAAGACTGGTCCACACCGACCTCGATTCTGCAGTGGCAGGGATAGGGGCTTCTTGCATCGAGGTCAATTCGTATCTCCTTGAAAAATATTAACTTTTTGTCGGCGCTTCGGCTGCTTCGACTGGGGGTGGCTATTATGTCAAGAAGCCCCACTCTCGGCCACATTCAGTTGAGACGATGATGGCCGGAGACCCGAACACATCGTGCTAAGCCGTCCTCTAGAAAACTAGCTCAAAATATTGAGCTTGCCCAACGCCTCATTTGCAAACATTTCAAAAATTTGGTGTACTTAGCATAACTTTCAATAAGAGAAAAATTATGCTGCCAGAAGAGGTTTACGATGTAGCCCAGAAAAAGGGAATGTCACATTTTTTTCACGCTAACTCGCTAGCTACTAGTATAAGTCTTCTGAAACTAAATAGCCTTGCATCTAGGAAACACGTCGAGAGTTCCGGACTTGCCCAGACGGGGCAATACACCGATGATATCGATAAGAGCCTAGGTGTTTGGAACGATGTTTTTCTTGATACTGTAGATATCCATCGCCGTGCTTCACGCCGAAATAATTACGGCCCTGTTCTTTTTGTTTTTGACTCAAAAATTATACTTTCAGCATCTGGTGTGCGGATTACCAAGACAAACCCTTCAAAATGGCAGATCAATACCCCAATTGAGCAGCGCTATTTTACAAGTATCACGGAGTTAGACACCGACTGGATCGCCGGAAACTTTGATCAGATGATTACACTACAAACACCCAACGGAGCTATCCCGCTCGATAGGAACTTTCTAAGCGTAATCATAGATGACCCTGCAACTGGAGATGCCCCGAGCAAAGATTATATAGCGGCCGAGGAAGAAGTCTCAAAACTTACAAACCGAACGATTACACGCAGACAGTGTACATCATGGTGCAAATGCAAAGAAAATTACCAGAGTAGCTGGATAACTTCAAAAATGTTCGGCATATGACACGCTTTTCCTATTCTGCTAGTGCTGGCTTTCCAAAAGCAATTTTTCGATCACTTTTGCAGAAATTGGTACGCCGTGGTCATATAGAATTATCTGAGAAAGTCGCTTTGACCCTCGCCAAAAATGGCGATTCAAAATGGCTTCAGACGCGAGCAAGCGTAATTTTGTTTGAGGAGTGCTGGCCGCTAGTGCCTGTGGTAGCGTCTCACACGCCAACCATTGTCATTATAAAAAAAGTTGCAGGGTCTAAAAAAAATAAGGACGCTGCGGGTTTAGGAAGCCTTGCTTACGAATATTCCAGCGGAAATGAGAGTGCCGCAACAGACTCTCCAGATGGCTTAGCCGTTAGAATTGTAGCAGCAGGGCTGGAGCGACCTGACGCTTTCTTTAACTGGATGGAGAGTAAAAGCTTAAGCCTTGAGCAAAAAAAAGTTATAGCTTCAGCCAGACTCCTTTTTAAACAAGCAAGTTGGCAATGGGATAAGGCGTTTTGTATCGCAGCGTCCTATCTTGCAATGTCATCACTACCTATAGTTGAACCCTCGACCTCAAATTTTGAAAGCAGTTTCCCTACATGGGTAGCTATTGACAAACATACACCTGAGGGGCGGGCCGCCATTCAGCGCGCCGGAGCTAAACTCAAGATACCGCCCAAGCAACTCTCTTGGATCAGTTTTTACCTCGAAAGTGCTAAGGTTAATTATTTGGTTGATTCTCCATGGTGGGATGCTGAGAGAAAGTGGCGATTTTCACAACTCGGAATCTCTGAGAGCTATGCTTTTGGAGTCTGGCATGAAGCCTCAGAGGTAATTAAAGAAGAACTCCACCTGCAGACGCTAAGAATAAACGACCTTATTAAGACAAGCAGCTAGAACTTGCATAAGCATCTACTTCCAGCATCCACCCCAGACCAAACTGGTGGTCACTTCTTATTTATTCTAGTCGAACGACATAGCCTGCTATAAACATATTCATATCTACCAGCACCCGCAAACTCCAGACCAAACAAAATGCCAATATGTGATTTTTAGTATTTCCAGCCCTTCCAATCTTGAATTTAAAGCTCTTGAAACTGTGAAACATTCAATGAAAGACACAGGGTAGTTTTTGAGATAGAGCCTCACTTGCATGAATTTTATAACCACTAAAATCAATGTCTTGCGCTGTTTTTTGACTCCTGGTGCCGCACCATACGCAGTACCAGAAAAGGCTCACCGAAAGGTGGGCCTTTTTGTGCGCGCTAGATTTTTGTAGGAGCTGCCGAAAGCTGGGAAGGCGTCATCCAACACAAGAACAACAAGCCCCCGGACCTACTTCACTCCGCAGGAGCGAGCTTGCTCGCGATAGCGATCTCAAGCAATCGAGCAACAACAGGCATGAACGTCGTTACAGCTCCCAGTCAGGCGCATTTAATCCACCCATTAAATCTCACTACTGGAGTCGCCTGCGAACAACGACGCATCAACCGAGCAAGTCCCGTATCGCTCAATGCTCGCTCAACAGCGTACGAGTATCCGTGAGCGTCGCTCGCTGCGCCTAGACGATGGCTCACAACTGGCACTGAACGCGGATACTGCATTGGATATCCGCTTCGACTCAAAACAGCGGTTGATCCAGGTGTACCGTGGCGAAATGCTTGTTAACACCACCCAGGATTCCACCCAGCGCCCATTTATCGTTCAGACCGGCGAAGGTCGGGTACGTGCGCTCGGCACTCGGTTTAGCGTCCGTCAACTGACCGAACAAACGCGTGTTGGAGTACTGCAAGCCGCTGTTGAAGTAAATCCACACCAGTATGTTGAACGCACTCTGCGCTTCAATGCTGGAGAGCAAGGCACCTTTGACCGCGATGCAGTCGATGTAGCCAGCCTGTTACCCCCGTACAGAGCATGCTGAGCGTGGATGACTGGGGGCTGGGGGCTTTCATCGAAGAGCTGGGACGCTATCGCCCTGGCGTACTGCGCTACATTGGTTCAGGGGCTGAGCATCTCAGGCACGGTCCGCATCGATGATACGGATACCTTGCTGGAAAACCTGAGCCAGGCCTTACCGGTGAGAGTGCGCTACCTGACGCGCTATTGGGCTAGCATCGAACCGGCATGAGTTCGATTTGAAAATGTTTAACGAGTCACCTTGCTGATTTTGATTCTCATCCGTCAATGACACAAGCCGCGATGACGGCGACTTTCTGCCATGACAACGGAAGGATCAACGAATGCCCCTGCTTCCCCTCTATGCGAAGACTTCAATGACCCGCCCGGTTCGCTTGGCCCTCTTTGGACTGAGCCTCGCGAGTCTGTCGGGGCTGGCGCTAATGTCCACGCCAGTTTTGGCGCAAAGCCAGACGTCCTACCAGATCGCCTCAGGGCTGCTTGGTACTGCCCTTACCCAGTTCGGAGTGCAGGCGGGCGTGACTATTTCATTTGATACCGAGCAAACCCGCCGTCTGACTACGGCGGGCCTGACTGGCGTGTACAGCGTCGAGGAGGGACTGATGCGCTTGCTGGCGAACAGCGGGTTACAAGCGCAGCGTCAGAGCAATGGTGGCTACGTGTTGATCCCTGCCAATAACGGAACCACGGTGGTGCTTGGCGCGACGAGTGTCACGGGCCAATCGCTGGGAGCGACGACAGAGGGGAGCGGATCGTACACCACCGGCTCCATGAGTACCGCGACCAAACTGGCCACCTCCATGCGCGAGACGCCGCAGTCGGTCACGGTAATCACTCGCCAACGCATGGATGACCAGAACATGCAGTCTCTGGAGGACATTTCGACTCACACCCCAGGCCTGACCATGCGCAAAACCGGTGGTGAGCGCCCAGAGTTCTATTCCCGCGGTTCCGCCATCGACAACATCATGATTGACGGGCTGCCAGTCGCGTATGACAGCGACACCCTTGGCACGTCGACCCTGGCGATGTTCGACCGGGTTGAAGTCGTGCGCGGTGCGTCGGGCCTGATGCTCGGTGCCGGCAACCCCTCCGGCACCCTCAACCTGATCCGCAAGCGCCCCACCGTCGAGCCGCAAGTTTCAGTCACCTTGGGCGCCGGCTCGTGGGACAACTACCGCACCGAAATCGATGCCAGCAGCGCACTCAATTCCGACGGTTCGATCAGAGGCCGCGTGGTCGGTGCCTTCCAGGACAAAGACAGCTTTACCGATGGCTACAGCAGCAAGCGCCAGTTGTTGTACGGCATCACCGAATTTGACCTGAGCGAAGCCACGACCCTGACCCTCGGTGCGTACTACAACCGTGAAGACAACCCGGGAGCCGACTGGTCGGGCATCCCGACCAGGGCCAATGGCACGTTCCTGCCGATATCCCGCTCGACGCGCATGAGCCCGAACTGGACCTACTGGAACAAGAAAAACACCAGCGCATTTGCCGAAATTGAGCACCGCTTCGACAACGACTGGAAACTGCGCCTGAATACCACGTGGCTGCGAGGCGACCTGGACATGCTGGGCACCAGTTTCTATCGACTGGACCCCAGTGCAGATCAGTTGAACCTGAACGTGGGCCGCTACACCTACCAGCACACACAAAAAAGCGTCGACGGCTACGTTTCCGGCCCCTTCACCCTGTTTGGTGCGACCCACGAACTGGTACTTGGTGGCAGCTATCGCAATGATAAAACCGACGATGGCCCCGGCGGTGGTTTCCTCAATGACCCAAACATCGTGCTCGACCCATCAAACTTCGACTATCACGGCGTAGAAAAACCGGCCATCAACTACAACTGGTCTCGTAAGGGCAAGGTCGATCAATACAGCACCTACGCCACCGTGCGCTTCCATCTGCGCGACGACCTGAAATTGATCCTCGGTTCACGCCTGGATTGGTATGAATACGAACAGAACACTATTTCCGGCGACTACACGTTCGGCGCCGACTACAAGGCTACGCGCGAATACACCCCCTATGCCGGCCTGATCTACGACATAAACGATACCTACTCGGTGTACACCAGCTGGACCAGAATCTTCCAGCCGCAAGCCAACGTGGACTTCCAGGGCAGCCTTCTGCCGCCGGTCACGGGTACCAACCGTGAAGTCGGGATCAAGGGCGAGTACTTTGACGGGGCGCTGAACGCTAGCCTGGCCTACTTCCAGTTGAACCAGGAAAATCTCGCCCAAGGGCTTGATGCCTGTGCACCGGGTGTTGCTTCCTGCTCCGTGGCCTCCGGTGAAGTGGAAACCAAAGGCGTCGACCTCGAACTGCAAGGCATGCTTGCCCGTGGCTGGCAGGCCTCCGCCGGCTACACCTACGCCGGCGCCAAGAACGTCAAGGGCGGCAGCGGTCGCTTCGACAGCGACACGCCATACAACCTGCTCAAGCTGTCCACCACCTATCAATTGCCGGGCGACCTCGAAAAATGGTCGATCGGCGGTTCATTCCGCAGCCAGAGCAGCACATACACAACCTACGGCGTATCTCAGGGCGGCTACAGCATCGTCGACCTGATGACCGGCTACAACGTGAACAAAAACCTCAAGGTCCAAGCCAACCTGAACAATGTGTTCGATAAGCACTACTACCAGAGCATCAGTAACCCGGCGGGCGCAAACATCTTCGGCGACCCGCGTAACGTGGCCGTGACCATGAAGTGGAGCATGTAAGCTACATCTTCCGAGAATGACAACATCCTGCCTGGGCAGGAGTGCGCCGCAACATGAAGTCAGGCGCTGTCCACCCCGGCAGCGCCGAGCAATAAGCCGCAGGCAACAAAAAGGGCACTTGCCTAACCGCCAAGTGCCCTTTTTATCACCCGCAAATACGCTTAACGCGCCAGCATGAACGTCTCATATTCCAGGTCTTCCAGCGCCGACGACAGGCGCGCCAGCCCCAGCAAAACACACACCAGCAACGACAGCGTGAACCCGTAGCCGAAGAAGCTCGGGCCCAGGTGCATGCTGAGGAGGGTCAGGCCGGCGTTCAACACAGCGAACAGTACGCACAGTTCCAGTACCACGCGACGTTTGTCGAGGTAGAAGAACACGTTGAGCAGCGCCATGAACACCACCTGGATGCTCACACCGATCAGGTCGATGTAGAACAGTGGAAGGTAGTAGCTGGAGATGCCGATCCACTCGAGCAAGCGCGGCGCGAAGAGGAACAGCAGGACCACGGTGAGGCCCTGGACCTTGCAGATTTCCAGCAGGCCCTGGCGAATGGACAGGGTCATTTCGGTTTTCAGCGAACCGATGTGCTGCAAGGTCTCGCCGTCGCGGATGGCGCGGAACAGCCGGTCGTACCATTCGGCGAAGTCGGTTTCGATGCGCACCAGGAAAACCGCCATGCCAGGGATGATCGCCAGGTACGCGATGAAAATCGGCATGTCATACAGGATCGAGGCGCGCAGCGGGCCGATGACGGCGTTGGAAGTGCCGGGGTTGAACCAGAACAGGATCTTGTCGACCCAGATGCCGAAGTTGTAGAAGAACCCGGTGACCAGCAGGCTGAGGAACACGTTGCGACGATTGAGGAAATCGAAGGCAATCATTTTCTCGGCACGGTATTCGCGCAGGATGTCGTAGAGGTACAGGAACAGCAGGCTGCCGTGCCCGATCAACAACGCCAGCAACAGGCCGGGCATCTTCAGGAAGCTCAGCAACCAGGCACTCGCCACCATCAGCGCGTAACCCACCACCATCACCAGCAGGATGCGGTTATATTTTTTCATCCCCGAGAGGAAGATGATCACCAGCCACAGGTTGCACAGCACCACGAAGTTCGACAGTACCAACACGCGGTAGATCAGGGGCTGATCGAACAGCAGCGCCAGCACGATGACACCCAGTACGCCGGCGCCGACGGTGACCATCAACAGGATGCCCAACAGGTTCGGCAGGATTTGCTCGTAGCGTTGCTCGAACAATTGGTCGGACACAAAGCGGGTGAAGAACAACTGCAGCCCACCCGTGAGGATCAGCGAGCTGGCCATCAGGTAGGTCACCGTCACCAGGAACTGCCCGACCAGTGAGTTGGGCAACAACAGGCCGAGGCTGATAATCCCCACCAGCATTACGCTGATGATCGACAACACCCACGGCCCGGAGCTGATCAAGCCCGCATACACGTAGGCGTGCAGGGTTGCGGTGTATGAGTCGCGCGAAAGAATCTTGCGCAGTTCGAAGCCAATACCGGCCATTTAATTGTTCTCCATGGCTGCCTGGTACAGGTCGCGGTAGCGCTGCAGCATCAAGGCTTCGGTGTAGTAACGGTGGACCCGCAAGAGCCCGCTGGCCTGTGCGGCCTTCCAGCGTTCCGGGCTGCGCAGCAGTTCGAGGATCGCCGCCGAGGTGGCTTGTGGGTCGGCGATCGCCACCACTTTGCCGGCGAGGCCAAGGTCACGGTCTTCGGCGCTGCCGCCTTCGATCAATTCTCGACACGAACCGACGTCGCTGCTGATCACCGGTGTGCCGGCGGCCCAGGCTTCGAGGATCACCAACGGCTGGGCCTCGCTGATCGAAGTCAGCACCATCAGGCCCAGTTTGGGCAGGATGTCCTGGATGCGCTGGAAGCCCAGGAAGTGCACCTTGCCTTCAAGCCCCAGACTGGCCATCAAACTGCGGCATTCGCTGACGTATTCCGGATCTTCCTCTTCGGGGCCGACAATCCAGCCCTCGGCCTGTGGCATGGCGCTGATCACACCGCGCATGGCCCGCAGGAAGGTCTTGACGTCCTTGATCGGGACCACCCGCCCAATCAGCCCCACCACCGGCGCAATGCCCGGCTCGCGGGATTCCAAGGCCTTTGCCCACTGCGACAGGTCGATGCCATTGGCGATCAACTGCGTGCGGCTCGGGTCGGCGCCGTCCTTGATCTGGCGCTGACGGTTGCCGTCATACAAGGCAATGATGTTGTCGGCGCTGTTGTAGGCCAACTGGCCGATGCGTTCGAAATAGCGCACCCACAACGTGCGGATATACCCCGAGCCCCCATCGAGGCTGCGGTTGAGCGCCTGGCCGGAGCTTTCGGCGATCCACGTGGCCTGGGCCAGGTCGATCTTGCGCTCCTTGGTGTAGATGCCGTGCTCGCTGAGCAGGTAAGGACATCCCCAGCGATGCTTGAGGATGCAGCCCAGGAGCCCCGCGTAACCGGTGGAGATCGAGTGCAGCACCCGTGCACGCGGCATCTTGCGCGAAGCTTCGGCGAGCATCAGCAAAGGCGACTGCAGGGAGCGCAGGGTCCAGAAATAATTGACGAAGGAGGGGTCGGCGCAATGCTGGCGATAGCCTTCGCTGAGGGTCTCCCAACTGGCGCGGCTGCGCAGTACATCGTCGAGGGTCATGTGCCCTTCGGCGATGCAATTGAGCATGCGCTCGCCCAGCTCGCGCGGGGGCGCGTCCGGGTGGTGCAAGAAGCGATACAAGTCGGCCAACTGCTGCTGGTCGGCCTCGCGTGGCTTACCGCGCTGGTTGGCGGGATGGGTTGCATCCTCAAGGAACACTTCTTCGATGTGCACCACATTTGTCGGCACTTCATAGCGTCGCGAGGAGTACGCCGAGCGCTGGCCGCCGATGAACATGACCGAAAAGGTCAGCTCCGGCAGGCCGAGGATCATCTGGTGAATCCAGCTCGATACCCCGCCGCGCACGTACGGCCAGGTGCCTTCCAGCAACAGACAGATATCAGCGGTGGGTGTCGCTTCCTTATGATTCATTCCAGCTCCTCACCAGCTCAGCGAACGGTGGACGCTGGCGGGTTTTCTCGGGAAGGCTGGCGAGCAACCCAGGGATTTCGTGATAACGACCGGCTTCGAACGCCAGCTCTGCATGAAACGGCAGCAATTGCGCGGCGCCCAGGCCATTTCGCTCGGCCTCGTGCAACAGCGCTTCAGCCCGCTCGTTCTCGCCGCGCTCCAACGCGATACGTCCCGCCAACAGCAGCAGCTCGCCGCCCTCGCCCGCGGCCAAACCTTGCTCGGCGTGTTCGCTGGCTTGATTGAGGACGTGTTCGAGCACACTGCCCTGGGCCAGGCCGAGGTAGGCCAGCTCCCAATACCAGCGCGCCAGCATGCTGTGCACCGGGCCGGCCATGCGTGGGCTCACGCCGGCCAATTGCTCCAGGGCCATCTGGATGTGCAGGTTGATGTCGCTTTCCTGCTTGTCGAGCATCGAGTACGCCAGCAGGCGCACATCGTCACTCGGATCCCCCAGGGCCAATTTGAGGATGGGCACCGCGTCCTTGCCGGGCATGCGCCGCGTCGCCAGCAAGGCCGCCAGGCGCTGGTCCGGGTCGGGCGCGTGACGCAACACATCCTGCAGGCCGCCATCGGCAAAAATCGGCGTGCGTGTCTGCGCCTGCGCACGGAACGGCAAGCCCGGAATGCCGACAGCCTGCCAGGCCTGGCGGTCGCGTTTGCGCGGCAGGTACAGCGCCGGGAAGATTGCCGCCACCACGCCCAGGGTACCGATGACCGGCACGAAGAATGCCAGGCAGAAAATGAACAGCGGGCTCCAGGGAAGCGGTGCACGGTAGCGCGCCGGCAGCATCCGCCACACGGCAGCGCACAGCATCAGGCAGGCGAGGCCGTGGCTGAAGATAAACACCAGCAGTTGATGCAACTCCGGCGCATTGAGCCACAAACTGGCCCAGCTGCCCGCCTCTAACAACAAGGCTCCGCTAAACAGCCACTTGCTGATCATTCAGGCCACACTCGTTGTGAAGAAAGTTACGCAGCCCGTTGCGGTCACAGCCAGGCTCCAGGTTGAAAGGCATTACCCGCACACCCAGGCTGTCAAAATCGGTGTCGATGCCGAAGTGCTCGTGCAGCAACAGGCCGATACGCGCCAGGTAGCCTTGGGTGCCTTCCGGGCTGGTCAGCGGCAACAGGACCAACAGCAAAGGATGATCGCGGTTGTTGCGAACCGGCAGGTGCAGGTCGAGACCACGCTGGCTGCGCTCCATCAAACGCGTCAACTCGTCGTTGGGGCGCGTCATTTCAAACGCGAACAGGCCGGCCGGCAACGTGTGCTGCTCCGCATCCACCAGCGAGCGCTTGAGCTGCAAGGTGAATTGCTGCGCGTCGGCATCGGGCAGGCGCAGCACTTGCGGATCGCGGCGCAACAGGTCGGCGATGTGGCCGGCGAGCAACGACAGGAGGCTCAGCGTGCGGTCCTGGAACGCGAAGAACGGCATCTGCCGGACCGCCAGGATCGCCAGCAGGCGACCTTCGGCGTCGATCAGCGGGATGCATGCCTGCAGCGATGAGAACTGCGCGGAGTTGCCGGAGTCGATCAGGTCCTGACGCACGCTGACCAGCTCGCCACGTTCCAGGCACAGGGTGATCAGACCGTCGTCTGTGCCCAACGGGCCCATCACGCCGATCATGGCCAAGGCCTCGGGCAGCACATTTTTTTCGCTTTCATCGACCCGGTACAGCCCGGCAACGCGCAGGGCACCGTACTGGCCCAGCATCGCCACGATCGGCTCGGCCAGGTCGCTCAAGGCATCGCCTTCGATCGGCATGCTGCGCAGCTTCTCGCGCAGGCCCAGCAACGAACTGCGCAGGCTCTGATCGCTGCCAGCGACGCGCTGCTCCAGCAAGTCATGGGAAACCCGCAGGATCTGGTGAGCGCGGGTGAACTCATCAAGACGGTACTGACGGTACTCGTTGGCCATCTGCAGACGCTCCAGGCGGCGCACCCACAGGTCGCGAACTTCACCCACGAGCATCCCGCACACCAGCACGCCGACGATAAACGACGGCTCAAGCTCGGTGTAGCCTGCATGCCCGGTGTAGCGCAGCACAAACAACGCCACTACCAGCAGACCTGCGCTGAACAAGCCGCGTACAAAACCGTAACGCACACCTAACAGCAGCGGCGCCAGGATTACCCAAGGGAAACCACCGTGCATCTGCAACGGGTCTTCGGGAGTCAGCCAGAGGCCGAGGCCAATCGCGGCACCCGTCACTATCAGCGTTTCCAGCCAAGACACCGGCCCGCTGGCGCGGGGCGCCAGGCTGTAATCCATGTGTGGAGAATTCATTGCGTTCACTCGAACCGAAGGGCGCCAACAAGTTTGTCGATTACCGTCTGAGCATTGCCCGCCAGGCTTTCACGGGACCAGCCGGCGCGCGCGCCGCTCTTGCTCCAGAGCACGGTACCGTCCTTGGCGTCCAGCACGCGCAGGCTGATGCCGACCGCTGGCTCGCCGTCCAGGCCGTTCTTGTATTGCCACTCTTCGACGCTGCCTGCAACGACGTAGTCGAGCTTCTGGTCGCGGGCCCACTCGAGGGCGCCGGTGAGGCGCTCGTTGTCATCCATCAGCGCCTGTTCGCCCTGGGTAGTGGTCGGGTAGACGCGAGGCTGCAGACCGTGGCTGCTGAGGACGCTGAGCAGGATCTGCTCGCTGCGCTCACCGGCTTGCGGGGTCTGGGAATAGTTGACCATCGGCACGATGCCCCATTTCGCACTGCGCGACAGGTTCGGGCTGTTTTCACTGGTGAAGCTCGAGCAACCGGCGACGAACAGTACTGTCAGGGCCAGGCTCAGTGTACGAATTGCTTGCATAGGTTTTTCTCCCGTAGATTCTGTAATCAGCGCCCGAAACGCACGCCGTAGCTCATGCCCAGTGTGCCGCCGGACTTGCCATCCCCGCCCTGTGGGGCAGATTGGTAACCGAAGGTCAGGGCCAGTTCGTCATCACCCAGCACTTCAAATCCGATGCCCGTGTTGATGCCGTAGTTGAAAGTCTGATCGGTCCATTGCCAGCCCGCCGTCATGTCCACCAGCCAGGTGTACTGCGGCTTGCTGCGCACCAGTGCGCCGGGTATGCCACGACGCCACGAAGTGCCGACGTAGAGCTGGCCATAGCGGCTTTGCAGCAGGTCGGCGCCGGTCACGGTGTCGACATCGAGAGGATCAAGCTGGCCGGTGTCAGGGTCGGTCGACTGAGGCGTGATCTTGACGGCGCCGCCATTGCGGCTGGACAGGTAGTCCAGGTTGTGATCCTTCACGTTGTTTTTCTGGTAATCCAGGCCGCTGCGCACCGTCCAGTTAGGCCCGGCGAATTCCAGCGTGTGGTTGAGTTCCAGCTTCAACGCCTGACCAGTCCCCAGCGAGTCACCCGCGCGGGTCGAGAACGACCGCTGCGCCACTTCCCAGCTCAACTGATCGCGTGCGGTCAGGCCGTGACGGCCACCCACCCAGGCGCGGTCCTGCTGGCCGAAAGCACGCATCAGGCCGCTGTCGTCACTCTTGCGATGCCAGTCCAGGCCGGTCTCGATCTGGTGGCTGTTACCCAATTGCCACATACGCGACAGGCCCAGGCCGTTACGGTCATCGTCCTTGCGCTGGCTGGTGTCGGCGAAGAGCTTCCAACTGCCGTTTTCCACCGAGCGAACCAGGGTCAGCGCGGCATTGCTCTCATCACCGATCCGGGACGAGATGATGTCGTCGCCCTTGTAGTTACCGTGCTCGGCTTCAAGGTCGGCGTACCAGTTGTCACCCAGGTTATGCGCGATTTCCAGGCGCGGCGAGTCAAACGACAGGCCACCGAAATCCTGCTTCTGATAGGACAGCAACGCGCCTTGCGGGGTGCTTTCGTGAATTTCCACGGCCTGGCGACGCAGTTGCTCGTTCACTGAAGATGGCTGGTCGTCGCCGAGGGCAGACAGGCTCGTCTCCAGGGCTTCGTTGGTGCGCCCCAGACGGCTCAGCGCTTGTGAACGCTGGGCCGGGTTCAAGTCGCTGCTGGCCAGCAGGGTCTCAACCTGGGCCTTGTTGCGGCTGCGCAGGGCTTCCTGGATCTGCTCGTAGCGATCGACTTTCAAGCCTTGGCTGCGTGCCCACTCCAACCACTGGTCTTTCTGCGCTTCCTGGTTGGTCGCGTCCAGGCGGGCCAGCAGACGCTCGAACCACATCTGCTTCATCGACGGCGAACCGTCCTTCCACTTCAACAATTCCTGCTGCGCCTTGCGAGGCGAGTAGCTGCTGGACATCAACCGCAGCCAGATCGCATAACGCTGGGACGAAGGTTGCAGGTTATCGGCCTCAGGGTTACGCAGCAGCTTCAAGCGCAGGCGCTGGGCGGCGTCCTGGTAACCGGCGGTGTCCAGTGCGTCGGCGTAGGCCGCTTGCACCAGCCAGTCGTTCGGGGTGAGCTTGAGGTACATGCGGTACCACGCCAAGGCCTCGGTGTCGCGCCCCAGCAACTGGCTGGCGCTTGCAAACGGCAGCCACAGCAAGCGGTCTTCACGCGCATAGGCACGCCACTTGGTGAGCAGTGGCTTGAGCTTGGCGGTGTCGGCCTGGTCGACATACAGCCAGGTCAGGCGCTCGCGGAACAGGTTGTCATCCGGGTAGTTTGACAAGCCGAGCAGGTACAGGCGCTCGGCCTCGGCCGTGTCGCCCTGCTCGATAGCCAGCGCGCCACGCACGGCCAGGACCTGGGCTTGCTCGTAGGCCTGCGGGTATTTGCGGGCGTCATCCAGCAAGGCGATCACTTGGTCCCAGTCCTGCAATTCCTGGGCGAGCTGCAGGGCTTCGACCAGGCGTTGAGGATCCTGGGCGCGGTGCCAGCTGGCAACCATCAACTCCAGCGCGCGCTGGGGGTTGCTGACGCGGTACAGGGAGATCAACTGACTCTCGTCGCCGCTGACCAACTTGCCGTTGATGGCGAGCAGGCGCTCCAGCGACACACGCAAATCCTCATCGCGCTCCAGGTCCCAAGCGAGTGCGGCACGTGTGTGCCAGTACTCCGGATCCTGAATGGAGGGATCATCCACCTTGACCACGTCCCACGCAGCCTGCTCTTCGAACAGCTTCATGTGGGTGCTGGCCCAGTCGACCTGTTCGGCCGTGGTCAGCTTGTAGCGTTTGGCGTAGTCCTTGTAGAGCTTGCCTTTGGCGGCGAACTGCCCGGTGTTCTCCAGGTTTTGCAGCAAGCGGGTCCAGGCCAGGCGGTGCGAAGGGTATTTGCGCAGGTACGTACGCAACCAGGCTTCGGCCTCGGCCGGAGTACCACGCGATTCGTGACCGTAGATCAAGGCATCCAGCTCGATATCGGTGAGTGCGCGCTGTTGCATGATCTCGGCAAGCAACGGGATCGAGCGGTCAAAGTCGAACTGTTGGCTGGCCAGGCGCCAGGCGTGTTCGCGGGTGGCCGGGTCTTCCTTGAGCTTGAGCAGGCGAACCCAGTAGTCCAGGGCCGCTTCGTTATCGCCGCGCCATTCACCGAGGCGGGCCATTTGCTCGAGCAGCTCGGTGTCATCCGGGTAATCGACGGTCAATTGCTGGCCGGTTTCCCAGGCACCGGCCAGGTCATTGATGGCCAGGCGTACGTGGAATTCTTTCAGTGCAATTTTCGGGTTGTCCGGCTGCAGCACGCGCCACTGTTGGAGCACGCGCTGCGCAAGGTCGTAATGCTTGGTCGCCACGGCGACATCGACGCCCTGCTCCAGCCATGCCGGATCGGTCTGCGGGTTGGTGAGGTCGGGCAACTCATCGGAGAGCACCTGTGCGGCTTGCTCATCTTGCCCTGCCGACAACAGGCTGTTGAACGCCAGCTGTGCGTACTCACGTCGCTCGGCCGGTTGCTGGGCATCGCGTTTGAGTTGCAGGTAGATCTGCGCGGCACGCGCGGGTTTTTCACCGGCCATGAACCACTGCGCAGCGGCTTTGAGTGATTCACTGCGCTGCGCCGGATCGCGCGCGGCGATCTCTTCGAACACGCTGGCTGCAAATGCCGGTGCCTGCAATGTCAGCGCCAGCTTCGCCAGGTTCTGCAGCTGTGGCACCGCCAGTTTGCGGTGATCGAATGTTTCCAGGCGCTCGACCAGCGCCTGCTGCGCGATCAGGTCGTTGCTGCTGGCCGCGACCAGTGCATCCAGTTCCAGACGATAGTACGCCTGGGTTTCCGGCTGCGGCTTGGGCCAGGCCTCCAGGTGCTGGCGCGCCTTGGTGTAGTCACCGAGGCGAATCAGCAAATCAACCAACTGCAGGCGCAGGTGGTCGTCATCCGGGTGGGCCGTCAGCAGCAGCTCGGCGTAGTTGGCCGACACTGCGTCCGGCTGGCGCCCATCCGGCTGGAAGACTTCTTCGCGCTGGAACGTCGCCCACAGCAGGCCGCCCACGGCGACCGCGACCACCGCCAATGCCCAAGGATTGAGCAGGCGGCTATTTTTAGTTGCAGAGGAGCTGACCATTACTCACCTGCTTCATAGGTAATTGAAAAGTCCAGAGGCCGGCTGACGCCTTGCCCGCGAAACGCTGTCCATCGACTTCCACGCGACACGCCGTCGCCGAGCGTACGGAGAAGGTCAGGTCGAACTGACCGGCAAACGCAAAGCTCACGCGATTTGCATCGATGTAGCGCCAGTCAAGCAACGGCAGATTTGCCTCCTCCAGGGCGGGCCTGGGGTCTCGATCCGGGCGCAGCACCAGCAAGGCCTTGTCGCTGCTCAGCGCCACATAGCGCCCTTGCGGCAAGTCGCGCACACCGGCGATGCCTTGGGATTGGAGCAGGTCCGGCCAGCCCATTTGCGCGTCAAGGCGCACGGTGCGCAGCGCGTCCATCCCGCGGATCTGCCAGGCGCCGTCAGCGGTTCGCGCCAGGCTCGCCTGGTACAAGCCGTGCAGGCGGTCGACGTAATCGCTCATCCACAAGGACATCGGCTGCTGATCGCGCATGTAGCCGTAGATCTCATGCATGGCCTTGATCGAAGCCTGCTTGGTGCTGGAGTAGAAGTGATAGTAAAGATGCAGCCCGCGCAGGCGGCGGGGGCTGTCGGTGAGCTCGAAGGTCTCGATCAACTCGCGGAAACCGTAATACGGTCCCTTCCACAGGTTGGTGTAGAGGTTTTCGTTGATGATCGGCGCGTAGTATTGCAGCCCGCCCGGGGTCGGTCGCAGCAGCGGGTTGAGGCCCGTGAGCGACGGGTTGGCCTTGGTCATGATGGTTTCGGCACCGTTGACGTTTTTCAAGCCAGCGTCGTAGGCCAGTTTGATCGTGTCGGACGATGGCAGCGCGTCACCTGGCCAGAACACCATCTTCACCGGCTTTTGCGGGGTGGTCAGGTTCTGGTTGATGTAGTCGCGCGAGCCGAAGATTTCACGGCGAAAATCAATTTTGTCGTAGCCGGCGATCTTCATGTTCATGCCGTATTCCGCGTTGAAATTTTCGCGTTTCTTGGCTTTGTTCGGCTGCATGAAAAACGGGTGGCTGAAGGTGTGGGTGGCCACTTCAACTTTCGGGTTGGCGAAGATCTCGCGCGCAATCGGCTCCAGTTCGCGTGCCAGGAACGGGAACGCGCCACGCGGCGAAATTTCCCCTTCGATGATCGACACCGACGTCAGGAACGGGTTGGGCTTGATGTAGTCGTCCAGGGTGTGACGCCCGGCGTAAGGCGTGCCGCGTACTTCGGCACGCGAAGGAAAACCGTCGCCATCAATGTGCACGGTCGCGATGCGACGGCCATTTTCGGTGGTGGTGTCCGGGCGCGGCTGGTCCGGCAGGCGCAGGCTGGCCTGGAGAAACGCGAAGGGATCGAGAATCCAGCGGCTGCGCTCGTTGTTGATTTCCAGGATATAGGGCGCGAGGGCCAGGCCACCCCATTTGCCCACTACTACCGGGGTGAATACGTCGCCACCGACGCCTTTCAACGACAGCGCCGGGGTCGGGCCGCCGGGCAGTACCGAGACCGCGGCCAGGTCACGGGAGCGCGGCACTACAGGGGCTTCAAAAGCGCCGAGCAGGGCCTTGTCCTGATGGGTGACGGTCAACACCTGTGTCGCCGGCGGCGCATCGCGCTTGAGGCCCAGGCGCTTGAGCAGCAGCTTGTCTTCGACCGGCAGCCCGCTGAAGAACACCACGGGAACCTGCTCGTCGAGGCGTGCATTGAGGAAACGGTTGAACGCCGGGGCATCCTGCGGCGGGCCGCTGGTCATCCAGGTAATCACGCCGGCGTACAAGCCACTGAAGCTGTAGAGCGGCAGATTGCTGTCGGCCGGCAGGTAGTCGACGCGGTAGCCCAGGTATTCGAGCAGGCCGCCAAGATTGGTATGGCCGGCGGCATCTTCCATCGCGCCTTCACGCGGATCGTAGATCAACGCGATACGACGCGGCTGCACTTCGATACTGCTGATGCCCAGTGTGTTGAGGTCCGGGGTGCTGATGTACGGGATGAAGCCTTCATCGCGCAGACGCTTGGCCAGCGTGCGGGCTTCTTCGCGGCGCTCCGGCGGCAGGTAGTCGATCGCGACCAACGGGATGCCTTTGGCACGCAGCGGTTGCAGGTGCGTTTCCAGCCACGCGCGGTCGGACTCCGATACCGGGCGATAACGCTTGGCGGCGGCATCCCAGCCGGCGTGGATTGACTCGACCGCAACGGCGGCGGCGACGCCGTCCAGTTCGGGCAATACTTCGAAACCACGGTTGAAGAACAGCTTCAGCGTGGGCTGACGTTTGTGCAATTCACGCAGCAGGCTGGCCAGGCCAACGCGCTGGGCTTCACGGGAGGCTGCGGGCACCAGTTGGAAACTGTCGAGCGTATCGAGAAACAGACCGGCATAACCCTGGGCTTCCAACGCCTTCGCACGGCCAAACAAATGCTCGCGCCAGGCGGGTGAAGTGAGGTCCATGACCTGGCTGTCCCAGGCATTGTTGCGTACCGGCGAAACAGCTTTGGTCAGCCCGGCCTTTTCGATTTCCGCCTTGTTGCCGTCGAACTCCCCAACGGACAAGTAGGCAAACGGCTGGCTGCCCAGGGTCCGCAAGGTTTTCACATCGCCCGGTGTCATGTGGCCTGGCTCGACCACGGCCCAGTCGAATTGCGACAACTCTGGCAGTGGCGGCTGGTCGGCGTACCAGAAAGCCACGCTGGCTGGCTGGGGTAACACAGCAGCCTGGACCGCTGGCCCGCCGACGAACAAGGCAAGAGCAGCTAATAGCCGCTCAGCGATCACGCGGACACGCGTCCTGCGGAAAACGATTTCCATAATTCACTCTTGAAAAATGACTGAGCCAATACTGCGTTAACGACGGACAGGGTGACCGGCGAGTTACAAACTTCGCAACAGCTGCGCCAGACCCTGGCCGATGGAGGTCGGTTCCGGGAGTGCAAAGCGTTCCAGCAAACGGGTGTTGTTGGCGCGCGAATGGCGAATGTCACCTTGGCGTGGCGCCTGGTAGGTCACGTTCAGCGGGGTGCCCGTGGCCTTGCCCAGTTCGGCGATCAGGTCATTGAGACTGGTCGCGCGGTTAAGCCCGACGTTGATGGCTTCAGGGGCCGGCTTGCGGGTCTCCACGGCCTGGACCAGGATGCTGACCAGGTCCTGCACATAGACGAAGTCGCGCGTCTGCTCGCCGTCACCAAAGACCGTGATCGGCTTACGGGCCAACGCGCGCTCGGTGAAGATGCTGATCACACCGGAGTACGGCGAGGAAGGATCCTGGCGCGGGCCGAAGATATTGAAGAAACGGAAGATCACCGGTTCCAGGCCGTGCTCGCGGCGATAGAAGTCCAGGTAGTACTCACTGGCCAACTTGTCGCTGGCATAAGGGGTCAGTGGCGACTTGGGGGTGTCTTCGGTGATGGCCGTGCCTTCGCCGTTGTTGCCATAGGTCGCGGCGCTGGAGGCGAACACCACGCGCTTCACGCCGGCCTTGAGCATGCTCTGGAAGACATTGAGGGTGCCGACGAAGTTGGCTTGGTGGGTGGCGACAGGATCGTCTACCGACGCCTGCACCGACGCCACTGCGGCAAGGTGTACGACGGCGCTGCAGTCGCGCATGGCCTGGTCAACGACGGCGCTGTCCGCCACGTCACCGACGACCAGTTCGAGATCGGCATTGTCCACGGGCAGGTTCGTCACCTTGCCGGTCGACAGGTTATCGAGTACGCGAATCTTGTAGCCTTTGCCAAGCAAAGCATCTACCAGATGTGAACCAATGAAACCTGCACCACCCGTAACCAGAATTCGTCCAACAGCCATGTAGTTTTCTTCCTAAAGACTCGAGCGCAGGCGTGTAGAAGCGAGCCTGCTAAATAAAGTGACAGCGTTTATTAGTTAACTCTGGCCGACGCCGCCGGACCGTTTGAATCCGAGCCGCCATATCCCTTTATCTTGAAAAACCACAGCGGGACGAACGCGCGTCATTAATGTCATTTTAATGGCTTAGAGCCATCAAAACCGTCGCGAATAATGTTGGATGAATATCAAACTGTCAACGCTTTGTCTTATCTGCCGCCCAACGGCATTTTTTGCGCAAAAACGTCACTTATTTGACGACATAAATGGAGCCATGGAGGGCGTTCGCTATCGGGTTTAGTCGCGGGAAAAGTGCGGATACGTACGAGCGGAAAGTTTAAAAAGACCGACATTTTAATAGTACCGAACGTACTAAAAGAACATTCAAAGGCCTTGCCTAATAAACGTGCCATCACAATAATGAGAGCCATTACCATTTACACTTCGGTGGCACGGTCATGTCGACCCTCGATCCTTCAACACTTCACCAGCTGTACAGCGAACACAACAGTTGGCTGAAGGGCTGGTTGCGGGTGCGCCTGGGGAATGCTGCGGATGCGTCCGACTTGGCGCAGGACACGTTCGTACGGGTGATGACGGCCCGCCACACTACGCCCATCCGTGAGCCGCGCGGCTATCTGAGTGCGATTGCGCGTTCGTTGCTGATCGATAAATCCCGGCGCCGGGCCATCGAGCAGGCTTACCTGCAGGCATTGGCGCTGCGGCCGGAGTCGGTGGAGGTGTCGCCGGAGGTGCGCTTGTCGATCATTGAGATGCTGGTGTCCATCGACACGCTGCTGGATGAGTTGGGCACGCGCACACGCGAGATTTTTCTCGCGGTGCAGTTGGAAGGCTTGAATTACGTAGCGGCTGGCGAGCGATTCGGGGTGTCGGTGACCACGGTGAAAAATCACCTGGTTCGCGCCATGACCCAATGCCTGTTGCTGGTCGAAACCTGATGGCTACACCGCCGGACCTCAAGACGCTGGAGGCCGCCGCCACTTGGTACGTGCAGCTCAATGACGGTACGCCGGACGAGGCGCGCACCCACGCCTGGCAGGCCTGGTTGCAGGCGAGCCCGCAACACGCGGCGGCGTGGGCACGGGTCGAGGCGCTGCAGCAGCAGTGGGCAAAGATGCCTCGCCAGGCGGCGCTTTCCGGTCTGGGCGCGGCGCAGAAACAACGTCGCGCTGTGTTGAAGATTCTCGGCATGCTGCTCGCGGTAGGTGGCTGTTCGTGGCTGGCGGTGGAACAGGTGCAGTATCGCGCGGTGCTCGCACAACACCGCACCCACACCCGGGAACGGCGCTCGCTGAGGCTCGACGATGGCACGCAACTGGAGTTGAACACCGGCACGGCGCTGGATATCCGCTTCGACGCCCACCAGCGGCTGATCCAGTTGTACGAGGGTGAAATCCTGGTGCAGACCGCCAAGGACCCGGCCCGGCGCCCGCTCATCGTCAGCACCGGCGACGGCACGATCAAGGCGCTTGGCACCCAGTTCAGCGTTCGCCAATTGGAAGACAGCACCCACGTTGGTGTGCTGGAGGCCGCCGTTGAAGTCCGCCCGCGCCGCCAACCAGAACAGGCGTTGCGCCTGGAGGCCGGCCAACAGGTCACGTTCGATCACGATGCGCTTGAAAACGCGCGCCCTCTGCCTCCCGGCTCGGCGGCATGGGCTCGCGGCATGTTGAGCGTGGACGATTGGCGCCTCGGCGACTTCATCACCGAATTGGGTCGTTACCGCCCAGGCGTGCTGCGTTGCGCGCCGCAGGTCCAGGACCTGAGCATTTCCGGCGCGTTCCGCATTGACGACACCGACACCGTGCTCGAGAACCTGAGCAAAACCCTGCCGGTAAGGGTGTGCTACCTGACCCGCTATTGGGTCAGCATCGAACCCGCCTGAAAACTGTTCGCGCGCAGCCTTGCCGATTTTGATCTCATCCGGAACAGTGGGTGGAAGGTTTTTGTGTAGCGGTACCCGCCATCGAGACTAGTCGGCGGGCGTCATTGACTTAAATCAGCGCACTCAGTGCCCGGCACTTTGCCCGCCGTCCACATGCAGAATCTCGCCGGTCACGAATGCCGCTTGCTCCAAATAGATAATCGCCTGGGCGATGTCACTCACTTCGCCCATATGCCCCATCGGGTGCAACTTCCCGAGTGCCGCGTGGGTTGGCTCGGCGTGCATCGGCGTCTTGATGATCCCCGGGCTCACTGCGTTGACCCGAATCCCGCGCTTGGCGTATTCAATCGCCAGCGACTTGGTCGCCGAATTCAGCCCGCCCTTGGTGAGGCTGGCGAGCACCGAAGGCACGCCGTCGACGGCATGGTCGACCAGGCTGGTGGTGACACTGACGATGTGGCCGGCGCCGCGTTTTTCCATCTCGGCAATGGCGAGTTGGGTGATGTAGAAAAAGCCGTTGAGGTTCACCGCGAGCACGTTGGCGTAGTCCTCTTGGGTGTACGTGGTGAAGGGCTTGGCGATGAAGATACCGGCGTTGTTGACCAGGCTGTCGATGCGCCCAAAGGCTGCCAGCGCTTCGCGGATGACGCGCTGGGCGGTGGCGGAGTCGCCGATGTCACCGGCGACGGTGAGGATGTTCGGGTCGGTGGACGGCTGGATCGAACGCGAGGTGGCGACCACGCGGTAGTCGAGGGCGCGGTAGGCCTGGACCACGGCGGCGCCGATGCCTTGGGAAGCGCCGGTAACGATAACGACTTTACTCATGATGATGCTCCAGTAATGGATTTGCGGTATTCAGTGGTGGTGATGCCGGCGTAGCCCCAGTTATCGGTGTCGATTTCTTCGATGACGATGTGGGTCAGGTCCGGACGTTTGTGCAGGACGCGTTCGAGGGTTTCGGTGAACTCGGCGATGACCTGGGCTTTTTGCTCCGGGGTAACGCCGTCTCGGGTGATGCGCAGGCTGACAAAGGGCATGGCAATGGCTCCAGTCGCCGGCCATCGGGGTGATGGGCTGGCAGTGGGGCCAATTTAGGCGTGCGCCTTGAGCGGATAAAGGTGGGGCTGGGTACTTCATTAGTGACGCGGTGTAATGGATCAACAGCGCCGTATTGCTCTATCCTCGCTGGCGTATTTTTCGGTATAACCGAAGCCCACGCGTTGTGAACGGACTCCCATGAACGCCCTGAAGCTGACCTTTCTGCTGGTGATTTTCCCGCTGCTGTTGGCCGCACTCGGCGGTTGGGAGCACCAGCGCGCTGCCCAAAGCAGCAACGCCGTGATCGACTACCACCTCAATGTCGAGATAGCCAAGCAGCAACTGCAGGCGCTGGCGGCGCAAGACCCGGCCGCGACCGTCGACCTCGGCAAAGAAAAAATCCGCGTGCAACTGGCGCTCTCGCGGCTGGACAAGATCGAAGCCGAACTGCCCACCGCTCATCACATCAACCGTGCACTGCGGGCGTTGGCACCGTGGGTGATCGGCCTCGGGCTGCTGGCGGCCTTGATTGGCCTCGCGGCGCTGCTCGGCACGCAGTGGGCCGGGCAACGGGCGCAGCAGTCGCGGGACAAACTCTTGCAGGCGTTCACCCTCGGCAGCCGCTTGCTGCCCTACGTGTTGGTCAGCCATGTGGTGGCGATGGCAGCAACGGTCGCCCTCGCCTTGAGCTATGAAAGTTTGGCGATGTGGCATGTCGGCCGGCTGGGCAGCGGTGAAATCAAGCTGATGGCAGTGCTGGGGGTGGTCGCGGCGTTCTGCGTGTATTCGATCTGGCTATTGCTCAAGCAGTTGCGGCACATGCTGGGCATGTTCAAGCCCGAACCGCTGGAGATGTTCGGCGCCGTGGTGACGCCCGAGCAGGCACCGGCCTTGTGGGGCCATGTGAATGAGCTTTCGAGCACACTGGGTGCATTGGCGCCGGACCATATCGTCGTGAGCCTGGCCCAGGGCTTTTATGTGACGTCCAGCGAGGCCAGTGTGCTGCCGGCGCAAACCCGCTTGACTGGGCGCACCCTGCACGTGCCGCTGCTGCACCTTGGCTTGCTGAGCCGCGCCGAAATCGGCGCGGTGATCGGCCATGAACTGGCGCACTTCGCCGGTGAAGATACCGACTACAGCCTGCGCTTTGTGCCGATCTATGACGGCGTCAATCGCAGCCTGCAGGCCTTGCTGCAAACCCTGCTGGCGAGCGACCTGATCCAGGGCTGGCTGATGCGCCCATCATTCCTGTTCGGCGTGTTTTTCATGCAGCACTTTGATCACGCGGTGAATCATTGGAGCCGCGAGCGCGAGCTGCTGGCGGATGCCGCCGGTGCGCGCGTGGCCGGCAATCGCGCAGCGGCGTCGGCCCTGTTGCGGGTGTCGGTGCTGCATGCCCACGTCGAGGAATCGCTGCTGGCGTTATGTGACGCCGCATCAGAAGAAGACCTGCCCCGCGCCGTGCTCACCGCGCTGAGCGGTTGCGAATTGCATCTGCCGCCTGAAGCACTGGAGATTCATCAGCCGCATCCGACCGATTCCCACCCGTCCAATGGCGAACGTCTGCAGGCGCTTGAGGTGCCATTGGACGAGGCGCTGCGCACCGCCACCCGCCCTGTCGACGCCGCCGCGGCGAACGGGCAAATCGATGGTTATTTCAGCGCACCACAGACGCTGCGCGAGCAACTGTCACGCGATCTGCTCGAGGTGGCCGTCGCCGAGAACGCCGTGCACACTCAGCTGCTGGAAACCCTGGTCGTTTCGACAGATGGCGAACGCGCACTGCATGAAGGCGGCGCATGGCGCGGCGTCTTGATGGCGGTATTGACGATACCCTTCGTGCTGTTCGCCCTGTGGATAATGGCCCGCCCCTGGCTGGCCCCGGAGCGCCTGAAAGGCACGCCGTTGTCGACAATCGGCGTGGGCGCCGCCGTCGGTAGCGTCGCGCTGATATTCCTGGGGCTGGGCGTGCGACGGTACAAACGCGCAGCGCAGGTCGCCTTGCGCCTGACGCCGGAGCATTTTGTCTTCGCCAACCTGAAGCAGCCGGTGCCGATCGAGCACATCGCCGATGTCTCGCTGCAGTTCATGCAGGGCATCTGGGTGACGCTGGAGTTGAAGCCGGATGCGCCCTTGCCTGAGCGGCGCAAGACCGCGTTTGGCGTGCCCGGCGCGCGGATCAACAAGAAGAAACGCCAAGTGCTGCTGCAGATGGCGCAGCTGTGTATCGACAACCAGAAGATCGAACCCTACGAGGGCCTGAGGCTGATGCTCGACTACGTCAATGCGTCTGTTGCACGCAAGGTCCTGCAGAGCCGGGAGGATTCTGCACAGGCATAAAAAAACCCCGAACCAGTCGGGGTTTTTTATCGCCTTGGATCAGGCGCGACGCCAGATCAATTAGAAAACGTTGATCGGGTAGTCGGCGAACAGACGGATTTCGTTACCGCCTACGTTGTACTGGTCGGCGTTGCTGGAAACACGCAACCAGGACGCACGCGCACGCAGGCTCAGGTCTTTGGCCGGGCCGCTCTGAACGACGTATTTGAACTGGTTGAAGATTTCACGCTCGGTGCCATTGCCGCGGTTGGAACCGTCGTCAATGTTGGTACCGCGCACGTAGGCAACGTTGTAGCTCAGGCCAGGCACGCCGAAGGTAGCGAAGTCGATACCGTAGGCTGCTTGCCACGAACGCTCGTCCTTGCCGTTGAAGTCGGACCAGTAGGAGTTGGCCAGCAGGATGGTGTTGCCGCCGTCGCCGATGCCGCCAGCGTTGCGGTAGCCGCCATACAGGTAGCCGGTGTCGCCGGTGCTGCGCTGGTGAGCCAGAGTGAAGCTGTGCGGGCCGACAGCCCACGTGGCGCCCAGGCTCCAGATTTTGTTGTCGCGGGCGTCTTCGTCTTTCTGGTTTTCCAGGGCGAAGCTCTTGTCCAGCTTGGTTTTGTAGCCGTTGAAGTCAAAGGTCAGCGACTGCTTCTCTGGCAGGGCCAGCACGTAGTTGACGTTGACGTATTGCTTCTTCAGCACGTCCTGCATGTCGGAAGCGTAGAGCGCAGCCGACAGGCTTTCGGTGAATTTGTAGCTACCACCGATGTAGTCGATGCTTTTCAGGCGACCGCTGTCGGTGCCTTCCATGCTCTTGCGCGCTTCTTTGGTGAAGTGACCTGCGTCCAGTTGCAGACCGGCGATCTCTTT
>Ga0153921_1000237_pt1 | contig 36910 bp, 48 predicted proteins | sample TSNJ005MetaG_FD_104691 | JGI IMG/M metagenome (GOLD analysis project Ga0153921, IMG submission 104691) | Attine ant fungus gardens microbial communities from New Jersey, USA - TSNJ005 MetaG | ecosystem: Host-associated > Fungi > Mycelium > Unclassified | place: USA: New Jersey, Brendon T. Byrne... | reverse complement strand
GCCGCGTTGAACGCCGCAATCACGTCCGGGGAAATGGCATTGACCTTGCCGTTGTTCAAGGTCAGGGTCGCGATACCGTCTTCGAGGTGGTAGGCAATCAACTCACTCATGACGCTATTCCTTGTAAGAAAGATGGGCAGACGTTACCCACCACCGCAGGTCAGGTAAAGCACTGTGACTGACTCGCCGGTCACCGTTTCCCGGCCCGCCCGGCGTAGCGCACCATTCTGCTTCTATATAGAAGGGTGGCGGGCACCAGAGATTGGCCGGTTTGCCATCGTCCATCGGCGGGCAAAACGTGTTTTTCTCTTAACCGCATGAAAATTCTGAAAAAAAGTTTGCCATCAGAAAAGCTTTCGACTACATTAGCGCGCCTCGACAGACAGAACATGTTTGAAGAGATACGGTGAAGTGTCCGAGTGGCTTAAGGAGCACGCCTGGAAAGTGTGTATACAGGAAACTGTATCGAGAGTTCGAATCTCTCCTTCACCGCCAAATTCAGAAAACGCAAACCCCTGATTTTCCTAGAGAAAATCGGGGGTTTGTGGTTTTTGGCGTCTGAAAAAAAGCCATATGGGACTGATATGGGACTGGTGCACTGTTCTGGTGCGAAAAATAGGGTGCAGAAAATGCGCCGTCGGTAATGATTCGATTGCCCTGAACTACGCTGTCCAGAACTCTCGACCAAGGACGATCCCATGCCGAATAATTCAGATTCCAACGTAGCTACAGCAGATGCGCTGACATTGCTCCTGCACAACCAGCACGCTTTGGCTGCTGCAGTTGAAGAGATCACGAAATGGCTTTCAGAGAATGGAGTAGAAAGCGTTGCAGATAGCGCAGTCGGGGCCATGGAAACCATAGACAAAAATGCTGAAGCGATTACAGAGGCGATTATGCGACTACGGAAATCGTAGAGAAGCTACGCCTGTCAGCGACATAACCTAGAGAACTCACCAATGAGCGAAAATGATTTGATCAGTCTTTACGACGTTCCGATCTCTGACAAGGAGGCCATACTCATCGGCAGAATCATTGCTCTATGGGGGGCGCTTGAGTCCGAAGTGTTTGCGCAGACACTTACAACTTTCGATGTGCAAGAACACAACGAGTTGCCAAAGGAAATGAACAACCTCAGCTTCGTCAAGGTACTGGGTTTATGGAAAGCTCGGGTTGCCGAAGTCCAAGAAGGTGAACGTGCGGTAGTGTTAATGAAGCAGTTCGACAGAATAACTCGCCTGCACGACTCTAGAAACGCGCTGATTCATGGCATGTGGAACTGGTCTATGGCCGAACCAGAGAGAATCAGCACCACGCGTGTTTCTAAAAAGGAAGTCATAACCATGCACTTCCCAGCAGGGAGTTTGGAAGATTTTCACAATGTGCTTGGAGAAATCAACGCCAAGATCAGATATCCCGGTGGCGTAGAGGATTTTGCACGCGAGAGAGCAAATGAAGGGTTTTTCATCAGTCGCAGGATGCTTTGCATGCTTACCAATAGTCCTGCTGCCGACGACTGGCTACCACCTCGCGTGGTGCCGAAAGGTAAACACACCTGATATTTCTCCTATCAGCTCCGTTGTCTTCGAATGAAGTCGAAGCCATTGGCTCCCCCTGACCTTGAAGCCAGTTGGACGTAATTCCGTCCTATGTTCAATCGGCCCCCACACCTGGTCATGGTGTGGGGGCCTTTTTCTGGCAGCGTGGAAACCAGTCTCCCCCAGGCTGGCTTACCACTCCATGACCTTCTGGCTTCGCGAAAGTGGTGGACTCAGTGGATTCAGTGTTGAGCTATAGCCGGGTCCAGCTTTAAGGCCAGCTGCAGCATGCCTACCACGTCCGGTCCGTCCTCGTTGATCCAGGTGCCGTAGTGCTGACGGATCATGTTGCCGTTGGTGTGACCCATCTGTTCGGCGATCCAGTCGATCGACGCCACGCCTGTAGTCAGTAGCTGACTGGCGTAGGTGTGCCGGCACTGCCCTGGTCCGCGATAACGCACCCCTGCTGCGAGCAGGTGCGCCTTGAAGAAGCGATCGCGGACCACAAAGTCGTTGGCGTGCGGCAGACCGCTTTTGCTGTTCAGGAACACGAAATGCAGTTTGTGTTGGCGCACTGTCTTGTTGTCCCGCTCGACGACCTCCACGGTTTCCGCCCGGCGTCGGCGAGTCAGCGCATCAATCTTCTGCAGCGCTTCCCATGCCGGTGCCAGCAGGCGCACGCGGCGCATTGATCGGCGGGTTTTGGTCACGCGGTACGCGCCGCGCACCTTGGATCGGCGAAAGGTCACGGTGCCTTGCGCCAGGTCGACATCTTCCCAAGCCAGGGCGATCGTCTCCGACACCCGAGGCCCGGCCCATAACATGAACTGCACCATCAACAGCTCGTGCGTGCGGCTGGTCGGGGTGTCGAGGATCTGTTTGATCTCGGCCCGGGTGAACGGATCCGGGGCTTCGGGATCGGGAAGGCGCACCATCAAGCCCTCGGTCGGATCGTGAGCGACCTTCATGCGCGTGCGGTACAGGCGAAACACCTGGCGCACGTTGCTGATGATGTCGCGAATGGTCTTGTTCTTCAGGGTCTTCGACAGCGTGCCCTGAATCCACTCCTGCAGGTCCAGGTGATCGATCTGGTTGATCTGCACCTTGCCCCAGCGCGGCCGCACATGCACCTCGGCCTTGTTGGCGTAACCCCGGTAGCTGGAAGCGGCGACGCTGTTGGCTTTGATCTTCAGCCACAGGTCCAGGTAATGGCCGAAGGTGTTTTCGACCAGCCTCGAGGAGTTGGGAAAATGTCGGGCGTAGTCAAAGGTGCCGGTCTGGATTTCATAATCGATGATGCCGAGCAGGCGTTTGGCCTGGGCCACGGTGGCCGGCGTGTTGCCTCCGGGAATCGATTCCCGGCATTTCTCCCCGTTGTGTTGAAAGTAGATTCTCACGGAATTGCCGCGAGCTTCGAAGCCACTCATGTAAACCCCTAACGCTGTACTCGTATTTCGACAGTCTGACGATCGGAAACAAAAAGGCCCGTCTCCGGGCCAAGTATCTGCAGGCGCATCTTCTAGTGGACGCGGTTATCGCTTGGGCGGGTGGCGGCGTCGGTGAGCATTGAGCAACTGGCGCTGCCGGCTGCACTTGGCGTGGTTGCCTTGCACCCGCCACTTGCCGCACAGGTCGCACACGCTGGTGTGGTCCAGGTTCCAGGGAAAGCGCCGCGCGGAGATTGCTGGGTCGTTAGACATGGCGTGAGTCACCCTGTGTTGCGGGAATGGCGAGCAGCCGAGTGACCACCGCTGCATCCGTTGCGCTCAACTCGCCTAGGGTACGGGCCATCTGGCTGAGGCTTTCCAGGCGCGTGCGTGATTCCGGGGTTTTGTGCACCAGGTAGCCGATGACGGCCGCGCCGATCAGCGCGGTGGCCACCAGGTGGCGCGCTGGTGTGGTAGCCTGCGTGCCGCTGCTGCTTAGGTTCTGTACTTGCATGTTTGAGTCCTCTGTAGTGGTCGGGTGTCGAGGAGCTGCAACTCCTCGACACTGTTTTTCAAAGGTCAGTCCTTGCGGGCCAGGTGAACCACCAGGCCGTCAAAATCCGGCAGGTGTTCGACACAGGACTGCCATTCCAGAACCTTCAAAATCTGTTGCCGGCTGCAGTCGTCGACCAGGATTTCGCGCTGGCCACCGGCGGCGCGGACTTCCAGGATCTGCAGCAAACCTTCTTCGCCATAGGCACCGGCCTGGATGATCGGCGCGCTTTCGCCGACAAACTCCAGTCGATCCTGAACGGCATGCAGTTTGTTGGTTTTGCCGTCGCCGGCATTGCCCATAAACACTTGAACTTGCATCGGTGTAGCCTCCTTTTACGCTTTGAAGATCCAGCACTTGACCGTCGTCGGACGGCCCGGCGCTAGTGGGGTTTTGGCGTTCAGCGCCGCACGTACCGCGCTGTGCACGGCCTTGTTGGCGTCCAGAAATTTGTGCGAGCGGGATTCTTTGAGCAGGTCGCGCAGGGTCGCCACGTCGGCCAGCTTCTGTTTGTGTTCGGCGGCGCGTTCGCTGAATTCGTTGAGGTTGATCGCGATGACGTTCGGGTCGCTGCTGTGGTCGACCACCGGGTCTTCGCTGAGCGATTGCAGGTAGTCGTAAACCTCCCAAAACTCGGCCACCGCCGGATGGTCGGAGCTGATCGAAGCCTGGCGCTCGATTGCCATGCGCACGATCTGGCGCTGAGTGGCGGCAACCTGGGGTTCGTCCAGTTTCAGGACCAGGCGCAGGGCATCGAGCAGCGACAGCAGCTGCGCATGGTTCTTGCTGATCCGCTCGACGCGGATGTACCCACGCAAGTCGTATCCACAGCTGCTGCAGTTGCCTTGTTCGTTGGGATACTCCGTACCGCAGGCAAAGCAGTGGGTGTGCAGGCGGCGCAGCCTGGCTTCGTGTTCGGGCATGCGTTGGGCGAACAGCTCGAGTACAGCTGATTCCTTACCGACGGCCCGAATCAGGAAGTGGCTCAGCGTGCCGCCGTCCAGGGCGTTCAGCTTGTCCGCTGCAGCGCGGCTTTGCGGCGTCACTGTCGGCCGGATGAAATGCAGCTTGACGATCCGGGTCATGATCGCCTCATGAGCGACCACGGCCGCGTTCTGGCTGATGGCGATCGTGCCGCGAAATGGTGGCTCGTAGGTTTCGTTGCCGGCGGTCTTCACGCCTTTGGTGGCCAGCGTGCCGCCGCCGTAGAAGTCTTTCAGCTCGTCCCATTCGAAGGTCTTGGCGTGCGATCGATCATCGCCATGCCGATCGGCTTCAAGGAACACCACCGGCATGCCCGACACCTGGCCCATCAACCGCGAGCGACCAGCTTTCGTCGACTTCATTGGGTCGAAGCCTTCGTAGCCTTCACGGCCGAGCAGTTTCCACAGCAGATTGAGGAGGGTGGTCTTGCCGGCGCCAGCCTCGCCCGTGGCCTCCAGAAAGGGAAACGACTGGTAGCGGCTGCGGATCTGCTCACAGAAGAGCGAGCCGAAAAAGAACACCAGTGCCACCAGGCCCTGGGCACCGAAGCAGGTCCACAGCAGCGGCAGCCAGGCTTCATTGAAGTCCTTGCCATCTCGCTGTAGTTTGATTGGGACGCCTTTTTGCAGCGTCTTCAGACGCAGCTTGCCGAACTCGAAATAGTCCTCGCTGTTGACCTTGTAGGTCGTGCCGTCCTTGATCGCCAGGTCGCCGTAGACGTAGCAGCCGTATTCCTTGCTGTAGCCCACGTAGTCGATCGTCGACACGGTTTTGATGCCGAACAGTTGGTCCTTCATCAGCTTGTCCAGCTGCTGACCGCTGCCGGTATACATGGCGCCGGCTGCCATCCCGAGCAGGCGTTTTTTGAATTCACTGGCCGCTGACAACTGCCCGCTGGTGAAGGTGTTCTTCACGCTTTCGGAGTCGTGCGGGAAATCGACGCGCAGGTAATACCAGGACTCGTCCGTCACTTCATTGCGCTGGAAATACAGGGCTTGTGGGTAGCAGTTGGCAATCTCGACCACGCTGCCCGATTGCTGCAGCGCTTTCTCGCGTTGTTGTGCTTGGTTGAGCAACTGGTCGTCGTGGTTCTCGCTGTCCTCGATGTCCTGCATCGCCCGGTTGAATTTCTCCATGTCCAACTTGAACCAGTACAGGCGATTGCCGAAGCCCAAGTGGAATTCACCACGCTTGTTCCAGTCGTACATCAGCAACGCTTTTTCGGCCGCGCTTTCGGCAAGCAGCAGGGCGCCCAGGTGACGCGCCTGTTTCAGATCCGCCGCGATCTGGTCGGCGCGTTGGCTTTCGTCTTCGATGAAACTCCAGCGCTGATGCAGATCGTTCCAGTCGGTCTTGCGGCCGTCACGCAGAGGGATCTGCGCCGCCTCACAGACGAACCCCAGCGCTCGCGCCTGCTTCGCCCAGCGTTTGGTGTAGGCGTGGGCGCCCGACTCGTTGTCGAGCGCCCAGACCAGCTTGGGCAACTTGCCGTCGCGGTCACGGGCGAGGGCTCGCAGTGATTCTTCAGGGAAGGCATTCGAGGACATGGCCGACACCGCGAAAATGTCGTTGTGCACCAGGGCGATCGCGTCAAAGATGCCCTCGACAATCCAGACTTCTTTCGCTTCCAACAGGTCCACGCACGGCGGGCACCACCAGACGCCGCGATAGCTGTCCTTGGATTTGAACCGAGCTTTCATCTTGCCGAAGCGGTGCGGCCGATCGATCAGGCGTTCCCACCAGCCGCCTTTCGCCAGTGCAAAGCGCACGGTGGCGCTGCCGGCGTTGTGGTCCGGGGAGTAAAAGCTTTCCTGGGTGAACCAGCCCTGGATCAGCTCGATGCGAAAGCCTCGGGCGAATTCCAGGTAGGCACGAGCTGTTGCGTTGGGGTGTTGGTCAGTGGCCGGTGCGCGCTTGCTCCAGTCTTCGAACAGGTCTTCGTACAGCTCTTTCACGTGCAGGGTGTGCGCGCATTTTTCCGGTCTACCGCAGATCACCAACCACGGAGCATCGAAACGGGTGTATAGCGTTTTCTGACGGCACTTGGGGCAGGTGCCGCCGCGCATGTAGTCAGCATTTGCCCGTTGCTTGAGCCCGTAATCGGTTTTCAGGCGTTCGATCACGTCGCTGCGCAGTTGCTCTTTCATGGTTACTTCGCTTTCTTGAGGCAGAGGGAGAGGGCGCCGATCAGGTGTTTCTGAGCAGCCATCACGGGGCAGTTGGCGAGAATTGACCCGTGGCGCAGACCATCGGGAATCAGGCGGAACTGGTCTGCGTACCAGAGTTCGTTGAAGCTGAGACGGTACTGCTCGCGCAGGTTGGCCAAGAGCGCTTGAGCCTCTACAGGCGTCAGTTTTGCGTTGATGTTCAGGGCGTTTTCCATCGTCAAACCTCAATTTCGGGCGCAGCTCACCCAAACCCACGGCAATGGGGATCGGGGATTTGTTGGTTAGGTGTTAGGAAGCGGTGATACGAAAGCGCCCGTTATCGGGAGCAATGAGGATGCGTTCGTAGATCAGGCTGACCGGGATTGCCCAGGCGTTGCCGGTGGCGGTATCGAAAATCACGGTGTGCGTTGATGTGCTGTTGATGACATCCAGTCGCTGCCGATCGCCGACCGCTGCCATTTCACTGTTGGCCAGATGCACCAGCCGTTCGGCGTGCTGCATTGTGGCGTTGTAATCCGTCACAAGGTGCTGAACAGCGCGTTTGAACAGTTGCTGGTCGTCGCCCAGATGTTCGCACTGATGACGCTCAAGAAAAGTAAAGGCCGCGGTTTTGAGCATGTCCTGATATTCCTGTACGGCCGGCAGATTGTTCATTGGCTTTTCCCCGGTTTGGCACGGTACAAGTCGATAGCGGCCAGCACTTCGGCGTGCCGTGCGGCCATGTGGAGGTTGTGTGCGGCAAGGATGTGTTCGGCTTCTTCCACGCTGATGGAGCCGTCTTCCAGTGCTTGGGCTATCGCCTGGTCAACGCAACCGCGCTTTGCCGATACCTGCACCGATCGAGCGTACAGTTCGACGTTGTCCAGTTTCTCCGGGTCGGCGACGGCTACAAACAAGCCGCCATACATCTGCGCCACGTAGTTCGGAAAGTGGTGGGTGCCGCTGGCTTGCTCCAGCATGTAAATCTGCAAATCCGTCAATGGACTGCAGCCGGCATTCTCGTAGGCGTGGTTGTCGAATTTTTTGACTTTCATTCCCAAGCGAGCTGCTGCGCCTTCGCGTCCCTCGGGAAAGCTGCGAATGATCTCGCGCATCGCTTCCTTGCGTGTCTCTAGAACAAGGCTTTTCATCTTCTACTGTTCCCTGTTGGTCCGTGCCGTTACTGTTCGATTACGCCGTCTTTGATACCAAGTAATACGGCGGCGCGATGTGCCTCCCCCCGGCGACCTTTGATCCTTCCGTTCAAAAGGTCGCTGACTAAATTTTTGTTCAAGCCATGCTTGCGGCTGAATTCCGCGATGCTCATTCCTTTTCGATCCAACGCCTCTCGGGCTTGCTCGGGTGTAACGGTGGCGGGCATAGTGCGCACTCTGTTCAGTTGTGTTTACTTGTGTTTGTCTGTGGTGATTCTTGGTCAAAAAAATGATCAAGTCAATGGTGGTGAATAAAAAAATGATCATTGCTGATCGAGTAGGTGAACGCCTGCGGGAAGAGCGCGAGCGCCTAGGGCTAAATCAAACAGAGTTTGGAGTGCGTTTAGGCGTCAGTCGGGGGACGCAAAAAAACTATGAATTGGGGGCGAGTTCACTCGACCTTCGATACGTAAGCGCGCTTGAAGAGCAGGGAGCTGACGCGGCTTACATTTTGACTGGGCGGCGGTCGACGCCGATCGGTCAAATGTTGTCAGCGGCAGAAGAAGAATTGATTACCCAGTACAGAAGCATCACGTCATTTGACCAAGAAGCGATACGTCGTTTTCTTCAGGCGATGGCCGATGACGCTGCCCGTCAGAAGAATTAACTCGCAACAAAAGCTTGTACGACATTGGTCGCCCCTACGTTCTAAAGTCGGTCCTCAGCCCGTCAATGCCGATTCAGCCATGCACTTTATGGAGTAGTCAGCATGTTGGATCGCATCAAAAAAGAACCTCTTTGCTTGGGATTTGCCGAGTTCGAATGGCACAACTTGAGCAAAGCGGAACGCCGCCTCATTGGCCTATACCGGTCATTGAGTGAAAAGGAGCAAGGTCAGCTTCGTCGGCTATCTGAAATTCTTGCCATCAATCCTGAAGAGTCAGCCAACAGCTGATGTCTTGATCGCCGACGTTTCGGTGTCGGCGATTGACCTGTCACGCAACTGCCTGCGCCCCGAGCTGCTCGAACAACTCCCGCTGTTTCGCCCTGGGCATTTCCCGAAGACGATCAAATAGCAATCGGTCGAAGGTTTGCGCTGATGGACTCAGCGTGTGGGAAAACGTCAAATGGGCCACCCATGTATGCCCGCACTGGACGTCCAGGCACTGGCAATAGAGCGTCACGAAATCTGGCGATTGCGGCTTGCTATCCCGGATTAATCCCTTGTTTCCACACTTACATGTCACTCGCATATGTCCCTCCCCAGGGGCAGCTGATCGCCACCATATTGCCACATTTTGTAGTGGCATCCGCTGCACTTACTGTTTCATGCAGTGACATCCACTGCATCAGGTGCAGGTTTCCAGCCAAACCGCCTATCTTCGCGTAGCCGGTCGTTCAGCTGATTGAACAACTGACAGATCGGTCGAATCTCGTTGCTGGTGTACACGCGATCAATCTTCTCGATGTCACCGAATCCCCCGGTGTTTTCCGGGATGATGCCGGCCAGTGCGGGGTTCATCCGCCAGGCCGCGATGACATCGTTTCGGGTGATGTTCTTCACTTTCTCCAGTTCGTCTTTCGCCTGGAAGTCACCCACCGGGATGATCTGGATTGCGTTCTCTTTGCCGTTGGGGATGTTGACGAACATCGAGCGGAAGTTGCCCACACCTTTGCTGGCGCTGATCTGGGCGCGCAGCTCGTCTTCGTCCTCTTCGGTCAGGTCGGGATCGTTGGTGTAGAAGATGTAGCCGGCGTGCGCGCCGTTGCTGTAGTAGCGCCGGCGGAAGAGGGTGGCGGCTTCATTCAGCAGCAACGCCTGCAGGCCGCCCAGATAGTCCGGAATCCCGTAAATGTTCTGTTCCACGTCGTAATCCAGGACGTGGGAGATTTCGTGCGCCTCGAACTCCATTTCCTTGTTGTCAGGCAGCAGCATCACGAAACCGCCGTCGACCTTCACGCGCATGTTGATCGCCGGCAGGTGCTGCAGCTCCAGCACCTGGCCGAACGCGTTGGTGTCGTTATAGAAGTACGCTTCGCCGAACACCATGTAGTCCAGCCCGGCACGGCCCATCGTCTCCGTGCTGCAGCCGGCCGAGGCGATGAACTCACGCAGCAACAGGTTGCGCTTGAACTTCGGAATGGCTCCGTGGTGCGCGTTGGCGCGCAACAGCTTGGCCAGGCCAGCCCGCGATACTGGCGGCTTGTAGATCTTGCCGTCGTCGCTGGGAAACACGCCCACGTACTCGCCGATGTTGCCGGACAGCACCTGCTCCGGCTCCCCGAACGTAAACGAGCGCATTGGCTGTTGCTGTGGTTGGGCTACGTGGTGCTTTCTTCGTTTGCGGTTGGCCATGACTGCTCTGGTTACTCGTGACGTAGCGGCTACGGCGCCGCTTGTTGGTGTTCAAAGGTTCGTTGGACAGGGCATGCATCACCGCCCAAGCAATGTCGGCGTGACCGGTGGCTTCGGTACGGGATGCGCTGTAGGTGATCTGGCCGCTGTTGGTGGCGCCGCGCTTGATGGTCAGGAACGCTTGCGCGATATCTGTCCAGCCGGCGTCCCACTCGATGCGACTGCCTTGGATCGTGTCCTGGGCTTTCAGCACCAGGGCGTTTTTCGCCTCAAGGCTGTAGTGAATCGGCGTCGCCTTGGCGTAGAAGTCGCGCACCAAATCGAAAACGCCGTAACCCACGCCGGTGACATCGATGCCGATGTGCTGCACGTTGAAGCGCTCGGTCAGCTTTTTGACCTGCGCGGCCTGGTAGGTGAACGAATGTCCCCGCCAGCTGTGCTTCTCCAGGATCCGGAACTTCGCCCCGGGTTCGAGCGGCGGCGCGATGACCACACAGGTGGCGTCGTCGCGGGTGCGGCTCGGGTCGTACCCCAGCCAGACCGGGCTGTTGCCGAACGGGCGATCCAGATCCGGGTTGTAGTCCTCCCACAACGACAGATCCGAATAGCAGCGCTCCAGATCCTTGAGACTGAACGCGCTTTGAGTGCTGTCGATGAACTTGCAGTAGAACAGCTGCTGGAATTTATCCTCGTCGTACTCCAGCTGCAGCTGCTCGAGGTCGAACAGATCGCAACCGCCGGCGATCGCATCGTCCAGGGTGATCGTCTTGCGCCACTGGCCGTCCGGGCACAGCGCGCCCTGCGTGTAAGCCCCTTCGCTTGGCCACACGCCGCCGGCCTTCTTGCCGCGCTTGCTGTTGCGGAACTCTTCACCCGACCAGAACGGGTACGCCTGGTGCGACACCGCGCTGGGCGTTGAGAAATAGGTTTTGCGCCATTTTTTGTGGGTGCCCATGGCGCTCGCCACAGTGCTGAGTTTTTCGAAGTCGCGAATCCAGAAGTATTCGTCGACGTAGACGTGGCCGTGGTAGCCCTGGGCGGTGCTGCTGTTGGTGCTGAGAAAGCGTAGCTCGGCGCCGTTGCTCAGGGTGATCGGGTTACCGGTCAGCTCGATGCCGAACCACTGCTGGGCGAACTGGATGATGTAGCTGCGAAAAATTTCCGACTGCGATCGGCTGGCCGAAAGAAACACCTGGTTGTCACCGCTCAACACCGCGTCCATGAACGCTTCGCCGGCAAAGTAGTAGGTCAGGCCGACCTGACGGCTCTTGAGGATGTTCCGGACGCGGCGGGTCAGCGGGTTCTGTTTCGCCTCGAACAGCTCTTTCTGGTAGCCGTACATTTTCGAGATGAACTTATCCAGGAAGTCCACTTCGGTCAGTCCGCTGATGTCGTTCTTCGCCTTCTTTTCGCGCTTCTTGCCGCCGCTCTCGCCACGCTCACGGCGTTGACCAGGCTGACGTTCGCGAGGCTCGTCCGGACGATCTGTTGCCGCCGCCTGCGCAGGTTTGGCCGCAAGCTTTTTCAGTCGCTCAAGCAGGCTTGTCAGCCGCTCCAGCTCGTCCAGTTCGGCTTTCGTCAGCGGTTCGATCTTCTCCAGAATCAGGGTGATTCGTCGGTTGACGGCGCTCAACGGTTCTTCGTCCGTCAGCATCTCGTCCCAGCCGCCTTGGCGAATCCAGTAGTAGACGATGCGGATGTTAGGCAGCTTCAAATGCGCCTGGATTTCCTTCACCGAACAGCGGCGCAGGTAGAGGCGTTTTGCGGCTTCTTTGACTTCGGTCGGGTAGTTCATGGGCCGCAGTCTATGCGGCGAAAACGCCGGAAACGCGGGCTGAAATGCGGCGTTGTTCGTAGAGTTTTCTTCTACGAATCGGGCCGAAGCAAAGCATTTGTTTGGGGGATTTCGGCTCCCTATCGTGGCGGCTCATTCAACGATTGAGCGCAGTCACCACTCATGCCCCGTTCCCTTGTCTCCTACTGGAAACGTGTTGCCACCAGCGGCCCGACCGTCGATGGCCGCGAGATCCTGCCCCAGGAACTGCGCGACATCGCCGAGACGTACACACCGGCGAAATACACCGCTGTGATCTGGTGCGACCACGAGCGCTGGCCAGGCTCGCACGGCACTGTATTCGCCGTGCGCCTGGTGGAAGACGGTGAGGATCTTGAGCCTGGCCAAATCGCGCTTGAAGCGCAGCTGAAGCCGAACGATCGACTTCTGTACCTCAACGACCAAGGCCAGAAGCTGTTCAGCAGCATTGAAATCACCCCGAATTTTGCCGGCAGTGGCAAGGCCTATCTGACCGGCCTGGCGGTGACTGATTCGCCGGCGAGTCTTGGCACTCAAGAGCTGTATTTCTCCAATCGAACCAGCCGCGCCGCGTACTACGCCGCCTCGCAAGAACTCGGTCCGCTGCGCGAAACCGAGCCGCAGGGCGAGATCGGCCGTCTGGCCGCCATGTTCACCCGCTTGTTCAAGCGGTTCGGCATTGAAGACACGCCCACCGAAACCACACCGCAAACCACAACCGAGAGCAAACCCCCAATGGATGAAGCTACCGCAACGGCCTTGAAAGCCCTGCTGGCCCAGCTGCTGGTCGTCGCTGCCGGCATTCAGGCCGTGATCGAGCCTGCAGCCGAAGACGCACCGGAACCTGATCAAGCCCCGATCGATGACGTGAGCGCTGCCGTGGACGAAATCGTCACCACCGCCGAGGAAGAACGAGAATTCAAGCGTACCGGCGGCGGCAATAAGGCTGTGTTGGCTGCGTTGGCCAGTCTGCAGAAGCAATTCACTGCGCTGCAGAACACACCGACCGGTCGCCAATTGCCGCGTTCTACCGGCGTCGCCGATAAATCCAAAGCGCGGGTGCTCTAACCATGGCCCGTTCCCTGAGCGCTTACGGCGCCAAGATGTACGCCGAAATGCAGCTGGCGATCGCCGAGACCTATGGTGTCGCGCTGTCCAGCAAGATGTTTTCGGTTGAACCGTCGATCGCCCAAGAGCTGAACGACGCCATCACCGCAAAAGCGGATTTCCTGCAACGCATCAACGTCATTCCGGTGACCGAGATCAAGGGCGAGAAGGTGTTCATTGGCGTGTCCGGTCCGGTGACTGGCCGTACCAACACCAAGACCACCGATCGCGTGGCGAAAGACGCCTCGGCGCTGGAGAACAGCACCTACGAACTGTCGTCGACCGAATCGGACGTGGGTCTGCCCTACGCGAAGATCGATGCCTGGGCCAAGTTCCCGGATTTCCATCAACGCTACTCCGCCGCCGTGCAGAAACAGATCGCTCTGGATCGCATCATGGTCGGTTTCCATGGTGTGAAAGCGGCCGCGCAGACCGACATCGAAACCTATCCGATGCTGCAGGACGTAAACAAAGGCTGGCTGCAGCAGCTGCGCGAGCAGGCGCCGCAGCAGGTTCTCAAGGAAGGCAAGACACCTGGCAAGGTCACCATGGGGCCAGGTGGTGATTACGAGAACCTGGACGCCCTGGTGCATGACACCAAACAAATGGTGGACGAGCGTCTGCGCGACGGCGGCGATCTGGTGGCGATCATCGGCACCGACCTGTTGGCTGCTGACAAGGCGAAGCTGTACGCCAAGCAGGGCGATACCCCGACCGAAAAAGAGCGCATCGAGGACGCCCAGGTCATTGCCACCTACGGCGGTCTGCCGAGCTTTAGCGTTCCGTTCTTTCCGGTCAACGGCGTGCTGGTCACCAGTTGGGACAACCTTTCGATTTACTTCCAGGACTCCAGCTGGCGCAAACAAACCGTGGACAACCCGAAGCGCTCCCGCGTCGAGGATTACAACAGCCGTAACGAGGGCTACGTGATCGAGCAGTTGGAAAAGATCGCGTTGACCGAGAACGTGGAGCTGGTGAAGTGAGCCTGGCTCTCGCACACAAGCGCCGCACCCTCGCTCTGGGAACCGCTGCAGTGATCGCTGCTGCAGCGGCACCGCTGGCGTATTCGCCGGCGGAAGCCCTGAGCAGCCCGGCCAATGCCAAAAAGCATCTGCAGCTGCAGGAAGCGGCACTGGCTCAAGACTTGGAGCGCCTGAGCGCGATCAAGGGACTGGCTGGCCGCCAGGCAATCAAGCGCGAAGAACTGCTGCCCAAGTACCAGGACTTTATCCAGCGCTACATGGACTCGGGCCTAGTGATGCAGAACCCCGTCCTGGTGCAGGTGATGGTCTGGCTGTTCGACACCGAGCAGTTCGAAGACGGTCTGGAACTGGCGGATTTCGCGATCGGGCAGGGGCAAGAAATGCCGGAGCGCTTCAAGCGCAACGTACAGACCTTTGTCGCGGACGCGGTGATCGACTGGGCTTTCCGCGAGTACAACGCGGAGCGCAGTCCGGAACCCTACCTGTCCGACCTGCTGCCGCGCGTCGACGGTGAATGGGATCTGCCCGAGCAGATCCCGAGCAAGTACCACAAGTTGATCGGCATGCGCGCCATGGAGGCCGAGCAGTGGGAAACCGCGCTCAAGCACCTGGAGCGCTCCACCGAGCTGTACGCGAAGGCCGGCAACGAGACGCGCATTGCGAAGTGCCGCAAAGCGATCGCCAAACAAACACCCGCCGTCACCGGCGCCCAATAACCGACTACCCCCCCCAGCGGGGAACTGTGGACGTGTGTCTGCCATTCATGGACAGCCCCACGAAAAACAGTCTCCCCGCCCTAATTCGAGCGGTCAGCAATGAGCTTTTCCGGGAAACCCACCACCATCGTGGAACAGGCGATCGAGAACGACGGCTTCTGGCCGAACCTCTCCGTGGCCGAGTTCCAGAAAGGCTATCGCCTGCCGGCGGAATTCCTGGGCGACCTGCTGACCGATGCATTGTTTATTGCGATGGCCGAGGTCAACGGCGACCTGGCCAAGCTCAAAGCCAGTTGGCTGGCGACAGGCATCAGCGCCGTGGAAACGGCCGATCCGATGCTGCTGCCCGAGCGTGCATTCAAGGCCAAGCTGTACAAGCGCGCCGTGTATTGCCGCGCCAAGGCCAGCGCCCTGCAGCAGTTCGCCACCGTGACCCGTCGCGAGAGCGCCGAGAACACCGGTAAGGAAGCGCCGGAGCGTGAAGACACGTTTCTGGCATTCAGTCAGCAGGCTGTGCGCGCCCTGCAGGGCCGTGGCCGCATTACGGCGGCGCTGCTATGACCAAGCTGCAGGCGTTGACCGCCTACCTGCTGGAGCGCCGCCTGGTCGAGCCTGAACAACTCGACAGCTGGACGGAGCAGGTCAAGCTGTCGTTGATCTGGAAACCCGACGTGGACGGCATGCACTTTGCCGATATGCACTACCGCGCCGTGATTGTCCTGGAACGTTTCGCCGCCAATCCCGCCCGCATGATGGCGTTGGTCGGCAGCTGGCTGGAAACCCACGACGGCGAGCGCGACCGCCACGAACTACCGGCGCCGGAGTTCCTTGTGGAGCCTCTGGATAACGATCTGTTCGACGTGGAAATCACGCTGGAATTCGTCGAGCCGCAGTATCTCTCCGAAGATCCGGGCGGCGAGATCACAGCGTTCGGCAAGACCTGGGCGTTTGTCCCCTTTGATCTGTGGATAGCTGAGCGCGGCGAGGTGGCCACCGATGGCCGGCCGTAGCACGTTCGAACTCGACGTGCGCGGGCGTTTGGGCGTGCGCGAGCAACTGGCGTTGTTGAGCCTGCCGCCGCAGCTGCGCCGCCGGCTGTTGAACCAGGTCACCAAGCGCGTGCGGACGATGAGCCGCAAGCGTGTGCGCGAACAGCAGAATCTGGATGGCTCGCCGTTCGCCCCGCGCAAGGGCGACGGCAAAGGCAAAAAGAAAATGGAAGCTGGCCTGGCCAAGTTGATGGTGGTCACCCGCGTGACCCCCGACGAAGCGGAACTGGGCTGGAAAAACGCCCTGACTCGTTGGGTCGCCGCCCAGCAACACAACGGTGCCAGCGAACGCCGTACTGCCGCGCAGATGCGCCGCTGGAACAAAACCCCGCCTGGCTTGGCAGCGACTGAGAAACAGGCCAAGCGCTTACGCCGGTTGGGTTTTCGCGTGCGCCAGGCCGGCAAAAAAAGCCTGACCAGGCCGTCGGTGGCATGGATTCAAGAGCATGTGAACTACGCCAAGGCCGGCCTGCTGATCCGCATCCTGGACGACCAGCGTAGCGAGTCGTCGGGCGCGCAAAGCTGGGAAATCACCTTGCCAAAACGCCAGTTCATCGGCGCCGAAACCGAACGCGACACCAGCCTGCTGATTAACCAGGTGTTGCAACAAATCCTAACTTCACCCCGATAACGAGGCACTGCATGCTCGGTCAAGTCACCGTCGACAATCTCAATCTAGGCCAGGGCGCCGTGACAGAGATTGAGCGTTACTTTCTTTTCATTGGCCCCGCTGCCAAGAACGTCGGCCAGTTCATCCCGCTGAACACCGACAGCGATCTGGATGCCGCGCTGGGCATTCCAGCGAGCGAGCTCAAAACGCAAATCACAGCCGCACGCCAGAACGGTGGCCAACGTTGGGCTTGCATCGCGGCCCCGATCGGCCCCGAAGGTGACTGGGCCACCGCGCTGCAGAAAACTCAGCAACAGGGTGTTTCAGTAGAAGCGGTGATTGTCACCAAGCCCGTGGTGAAGGCTGACGAACTGAAGGCCATGCATGACGCCGCCATTGCGCTGAACAACACCTACGGCCGTCGTGTGTTCTTTCTGGCAGGTAGCGCCGGCATCAGCGTTGACCAGACCTGGGCGCAGTACCTCACTGATCAAAAAGCGTTGGTCGCAGGTCTGGCCGCGCCCCGCGTCGCGATCGTGCCGCAGCTGCACGGTAATGATCTTGGCGTGCTGGCTGGCCGCTTGGCCAACTCGGCGGTGAGCATCGCTGACAGCCCGATGCGCGTGGCAACTGGCCCTGTGCTGGGACTTGGCCAGGTCCCCATTGATAGCGACCTGATCCCGCTGCCTTCTGCTGTGCGCAGTGAGTTGGATCGGGGGCGGTTCTCCGTCAGCCAGACCTATCCCGACTATCCGGGCGTGTATTGGGGTGACTGCAACATGTTGGACACCCCCGGCAGCGACTTTCAGGTCGTGGAATACCTGCGCATCACGGACAAGGCCGCCCGCCTGATCCGCCCGCTGCTGATCCGCCGTGTCGCCGATCGACGCTTGAACAGCACCCCCAACAGCATGGCCGTCAATACCAACCAACTGATGGCGCCGCTGCGGGCGATGGCCAAGTCCATCAAGTTCGCCGGCGAGGTGTTTCCCGGTGACATCGAGCCGCCGAAGGATGGCGACCTGGTGCTGGAGTGGCTCAGCAAAACCAAGGTCGCGGCGTACATCAAGCTCAAACCCCTCAACTGCCCGAAAGACCTGACGGCGAACATCGCCCTGGATCTTTCCACCGACAAAACGGAGTAACGCCCCATGGCAAAGATTGGTGGCAAGAACTTCGACGTGAGCCTGGGCGATCTATCGCTGCACGTCGAGAGCTGCACCCTGGACATTACCGACAACTCGGCCGTGGCCCAAACCCGGGGCGTGCCTGACGGTTACGTGGAGGGCGACGTGGCCGCCGCCGGCGAACTGGAGCTGGACAGCGCCAACTTTCAGTTGCTGATCGATGCGGCGCGATCGGCCGGGAGCTTTCGCAAGCTCAAGCCTTTTGACGCGGTGTTCTTTGCCAAAGCCGGCGAAGACGAGGAACTGCGTGTGGAAGCGTTCGGCTGCAAGGTGAAGATATCCAGCCTGCTGTCGATCGACCCGAAAGGCGGCGAGAAATCCAAACACAAGGTGCCGTTTGACGTCACCAGTCCGGACTTTATCCACATCAACGGCGTTCCGTACCTCGACGCTTCCGAGATCGAGGGGCTGCGCTAATGGTGGATTGGTTCGACCGTGCCCAGGAGCTGGAGCAGCGCCAACGTGACCACGCGATCAAGGCCCAGCTGAGCAAGCCTGTGCCGGTCGGGCCAAGCCTGACCCATTGCCAGGACTGCGACAAACCAATCCCGCCGGCGCGCCAGGCGCTGGGCGGCATTAAGCGGTGTGTCCCGTGCCAGACGGGCTTTGAAAAGAGTAAACGCCGATGACCACTGAAACCGCACGTCTGGGAACGCTGGAGCGGCAAATTGCCGTGATCGAGCACCGCATGAACGAGTTTGAAGATCGTCACGACACCGTGCCGACTCGCGTGACCAAGCTTGAGCAGCAATTCGAAAACATGACTGGCCAGCTCAAGGAACTGAACAAAGGGCAGCAGGCGCTGACCGTGGCGGTCAACGTGATCGGCTCCAAGGTTGGGCGCTTGCTCACCATTCTGACACTGGTCGGCGCCGTGCTGCAGATGGTCGTGCCGGCAGTGCTGCGAGTGTGGTTCCCATGAGCCTGCGCGGGCGGATAGCCGCCGGTTTGATCGCGCTGGCCAGCGCGCCTTTGGTGATCTTCCTGGGCACCTGGGAAGGCAACGGCCAGAACACCGTTTACGCGGACAAGCTCGCCGGCGGACTGCCCACTGTCTGCAAAGGTATCACCCGGTTTACGAGTCCGTACCCGGTCGTCGTCGGCGACTACTGGTCACCTGCCAAGTGCGCCGAGGTGGAGCAGCTGGTGATCCGCAAAACGCAGCTGCAGCTGGCCGAGTGCATCACGAACCCGAACGTGGGCCAGAACACGTTCGACGCACTGACCAGTCACGGCCACAACTTTGGCGTGGCCAGCACCTGCGCCAGTCGAGCGGTCGCGCTGATTAACGCCGGTCACATTGCCGAAGGCTGCAAAGCCCTGGCATGGGCGCCGGACGGCAAGACGCCAGTGTGGGCCTTTGTGGCTGACGCCAAGGGCCAGAAGCGCTTTGTTCAAGGCTTGCACAACCGCCGCAAAGCGGAAGTGGAGCTGTGCCTGAAATGAGCCTTTCCTCGCTGCGGTTGGCGCCTTTTGTGCTGCTGCTCGCCCTTCTGGTGTGGGTGGCGTTCGATCGGGTGAGTGATCAGCTCGATGACGCCAGGCGCGAGCGCGACAGCGCGCAATGGGAAGCCAACGGCCTGCGTGAAGCGGCCCGCATCAGCAGCGAGATGCTTGCTGAGCGGGACGCGATCGACCAACGAAACACCAAGGAATTGACCGATGCACGCAATGAAAACGAACGCCTGCGCCGCGCTGTTGGCGATGGCACTGGCCGGTTGCACGTCCGCGCCACCTGTCCCGTCTCCGGATCTGTGTCCGCCACCGCCGGCGCCGCCCGCGTGGCTGATGCAGGCGCCGCCGAACTCGCAGCAGACGCTCGACCGGATTATTTCACCCTCCGAAACGAACTCGCGCTGACCCGGCAGATGGTTCTCGGACTGCAGCAATACGCCCTCGGCGTGTGTCGGCGATCGCCGGCGCCGTCGGCCAACCCTTTACCCAACCTCAACAAGAGATCTGCCCCATGAGCCAACAAAACACCGAAATCACCCTGGAAGTCGGCGACAACGAATTCACTTTCAACCTGACCCCGGCTGACGTCACCAAGTATTTCAACGCCCTGACCCAAACCAACAAGGTCGCCCCGGGCAACAACCTGCTGATGACCACCGTGCTGCAGGAACAGAAAGCGGTCCTGAAACCGCTGCTGGCCAACCCGGTGATGGTGATGCAGCTCGCCGGCGCGCTGCTGGAGGAATACGCGCCGAATGTTGAGGTGATCGTAAAAAAGCGCTCGAGCACGCTGAGCGCCTAAGCGAAAACGGACTGGGCCAGCTGATGGCCCTGACGAACCGCTGGCTACCTGGTGCCGAACCCACGCCCGAGGCGATGGGGACGGCCAAGTGGCTGGAGGACGAACACTGGAGACGCATGGAATTTGCCGTGGCTAACGGCATCGCCCTTGCGCTGAACGGGTAACGACATTGGCAGACCGTAGCGCCAGCCTGGCTTTCATTCTCAGCTTGCAGGACAAGGTCACCGCGCCGCTGGGCAAGGTGAAACTGGGCTTTTCCGAGCTTGCCGACCAGAGTGAAAAGCACATCAAGACGATCGGCCTGGGCCTCGGCGGGCTGACGGCGGGCGTGGTCGCGATTCGCGAATCCATGGAACCGGCGCTGGAGGTCAATCGCGCCCTGGGCGACGTGCGCTCTCTCGGCGTAGCTGAAGATGCGCTGTCGGCGCTCAATGCCAAGTCGCTAGAGTTCGCCGTGAACTACGGGGAGAACGCCAAGGACTTTGTAGCGTCCGCGTACCTGATCGAGGGCGCTATCAAAGGCCTTGCCGGCAACCAGCTGGCGACCTTCACCAACACCAGCAACCTGCTGGCCAAGGCGACCAAGACCGACGCCGAAACCATGGGCGAGTACGTCGGCACCCTCTACAACCTGCAGAAGTCCCAAGCCGATGCTATGGGCAAAGGCGCATGGGTGGAAAAGCTTGGCGGCCAAACGGCGCTGGCGGTGCAACTGTTCCGCACCAGCGGCGCGGCCATGAAAGACGCCTTCAAGGAGGCCGGCGCGATCGCTACGACCTCCGGCGTTGATCTGGCGGAGCAGATGGCGGTGATCGGCACTCTGAGCAGCACCATGGAAGGCGGCGACGCCGGCGGACGCTATAAAGCGTTTTTCGAGAACATCGGCGCCGCCTCGGAAAAGCTCGGGATGAAGTTCACCGACCAGCAGGGCAAGGTGCTTCCGATGATGGCCATCCTGGACAAGCTCCAGGGCAAGTTCGGCGACCTGACCAGCGCCTCCGCCGGCGCCAAGCTGATGGAGGCCTTCGGCGGCGAAGGCGCCCAGGTGATCGGCGCGCTGGCCAAGGATACCGATCGGTTGCGCAATGGCATCGAGCAGCTGGGCAAGGTGCGCGGCCTGGAGAATGCCGAGCAGATGGCGCGGGCCATGGTTGATCCCTGGCAGCAGTGGGCATCCCTGGTCGAGGTCATGCGAACCGTGTTTGGCCAGGTGCTGATCCCGGTGCTGTCGCCGTTCATGACCAAGATGGTGGACATCGGCAAAACTCTGGTGCGCTGGACTCAGCTGTTCCCGAACATCACCCGGGTGATCGGCATCGCTGCGTTGTCGATCATGGGCATCGTTGCTGCCATGTCGGCCTTGACCATGGTGGTGGGCATCGCGCGGATGACCTGGCTGGGCATGCTGACCGCCTGGAAAGTCGTCCAATTGTTCAGCCTGCGCACGGTCGCCGTGTTCATCCTGCAGAAGCTGGCGATCCTCGCTTACGTCGTGGTGATTCACACGCTGAGCGCCGTTCTGGCGGTCATTCGTGGCGCCATGTTGCTGTGGCAGGGCGCGATCTGGCTGGTGAACGCGGCGCTGTTGGCCAACCCGGTGGTGTGGATCGTGGTCGGCATCGTTGCCCTGGTCGCCGCGATCGCTGCAGCGGTCTATTACTGGGACGAATGGACGACGGCCCTGATGAACACCGCCGCGTTCCAAGCCGTTGCCGAAACGTTCCAGAAACTGTCCGACTGGTTCAACTCCATGGGCGGCTGGTCGGGCATGGCCAAGGCCGCCTGGGACAGCATCGTCAGTATTTTCACCAAGGCCGTAAACGGCGTGATCGAGCTGCTGAACAGCATCCCGGGCGTGAACATCGAGGCGCGTTTCGGCGGTATGCCCGAAGTGCCCGGCGTCGATGCCGCGACCAACGCCGCCGACACCGCAAACGCCGCGCAGAAAGCCCAGCAGACCATCAACGCGGCAATCCCCAGTCTTTCGCCCGCGCGCCCTTCAGCGGTGCCGCCCGGCGGCTTGCTGACCAGCATCCAGAACAACACCAGCAGTCAGAACAAGGGCACGCATGTGGAAAACGTGAACATTCACACCAGCAAACCGATGAACCCGCTGGAGATGGAAAACATGGTCGCAATGGCGGTCGGCGGATGAACGAATACATAGACCTGTTAATCGTCGACAACGACCTAGCACTGGATCCGTCGCATCAACCTTTGCTCATCGATGACCGCGCCTGCATCGCCCAGGACATCGCTCACATGATCCGCGACAGCGGGTTGTTGGTGACGCTGGTCGCTGAGCGCGATCGGCTGCGGCAGCGCGACTGCATCCAGCAACTGGAACTGCTGGTCGAGAACGATCAGCGCCTGGTGCCCGGCACGGCACGCATCACCCAGCAGGAACCAGGCGTGTACCTGGTCACTGCGAAAACCCTGAAATTCGGTTCGATTGAGGTAAGTCTGTGAGCCAGGTCGATTTTAAAAAGGTGATCGCCGACGCCGGCATCCCTACCACGGAGGCCGGTTTGAAGGCTGCGTGGGAAAAGGAGGTCGAAGCCCAAGGTGCGAAGGTGGCCAACACCAGCAGTTATTCGCCGTTCTGGCGGGTCATGACTGCACTGGTGACCAAGCCCGTGCTGTGGCTGCTGGACTTTCTGTGTCTGTCAGTGCTGCCGAACTTCTTTGTGAAAACGGCGGTAGACGCCTGGCTGGACATGCTCGCCTGGGCGGTCAACGTCGAGCGCAAGGGCGCGACCAAGGCCCAAGGCAAATTGCTGTTTACCCGGGCCGTGCCGGACGGTGTGCTGGAGCTGGAAAAAGGCATTGTGGTGCAGTCAGCGGCCATCAACGGCAACGTCTACAAACTGATCACCACGGCGCCGGCGACATTTGCCGCTGGCCAGCTGCAGCTGGAAGTGCCGGTGGAGGCAATTGAGTCCGGTAGTGGCTTCAACCTCGCCCCGGGTTACTACGCGATCTTGCCGGTGCCCATCCCCGGCATTGTCCAAGTGGTGAATAAAGACGGTTGGTTGGAATCACCAGGTGCGGATCCGGAACCGAACGACCAACTGCGTTTGCGTGTGCGCAATCAGTTCTCAGCCGTGAACCAGTGGCACACCGACGCGGTGTATCGCGCCATGATCTCGGCCTTCCCAGGCGTTCGTCCGGACGGCGTCTATTTCGAACACGGCGCACCGCGTGGGCCGGGCAGTGCGAACGCCTATGTGCTGTTTGACGCGGGTGTGCCGGCGGCCAGTTACCTGGAAAAGATCAACGCGCATATCCGCGACCAAGGCAACCACGGCCACGGCGATGATCTGCTGGCCATGGTCATGCCGGAAACCCTCTCCAGCATGGTGGTGAACGTCTGGCCATTCCCGAATCAGACGCCAGAGCAGAAAGCCACACTGAAGCAGGAGGTGGAGTTTTTTGTACGTGCGGCCTTTCGCGAAAGCACCCCCCGTGACTACCAGCCCACGCTGACCTATCCGCAAGCGCGATTCAGCAAAAGCCGCCTCTGCACCGAACTGCATGAACAGTTTCCAAGCATTGAAGCCGTGAAAATCACGCCGATGGTGGATGCAGTGAATGGTCTGTCCATTCCGCGCCTGGAGAACCTGACGGTGGTGATCCAGTGATCAAGATCAAATTGCCGTTCTGGCTTGAAGGCACTGAGCTTTCAAAGCTGGTCAGTGCTGCACAAGCGTGGTGGGAAACCGTCACCGATTGGCTGCGCTGGCCTTATTCGCAGATCGATCCCGACACCTGCCACATGAGCATTCTTGAACTGTGGGCCTGGCAGCGCGATGTGACGCGCTTTCAAGGTGAACCGGAATCGCTGTTCCGGCTGCGGGTGAAACACGCCTTCGTCAATTCTGTGGACGCCGGCAGTACCGCCGGCATGAAGCGCATTTTCGAACGCCTCGGCGTGGGCTACGTCGAGATCGAGGAGCGCCAGCCTGACCGTGATTGGGACGTCGTGCTGCTCAAGTTCAGCAACGCCCAGCTGTCACTGAACCCTGAACTGTTGCGCGTGCTGATCCAGCAATACGGCCGAACGTGCCGGCGGTACGACTTCGTGACCATCACCCCCGTGGGGCTGCAAATCGCCCTGATCGACTTCAACGACGACCAGCAAACGCTGGTCGCCAGCCTGTAGGAGCGCACCGTGAGCGCCAGTATTACCTTGGCCGGCGAAAGCCAGATTGCCCTGAAGCAAAGTCAGAAAAAGCCGCTGATTGTCAGCAAGTTCATCTTTGCCAACGTCCCACAACTCAACCCGGAAAAACCAGTGGATCGAGCGGCTGGAAAACCAGCGGCCGGCCAGATCGTTCACGTCTACGACATCCCGGCGGAAAACGTCGGCTTCGTGAATCCCGACCAGGTCGTATACAGCGCCCAGTTGGGTTCGGATATCGGCGACTGGGACTTTAACTGGGTCGGCCTTGAGGACGCCGACGGGCTGTTGTTCGCCGTGTCCTACGTGCCGCTGCAGCAGAAGCGCAAGAACATCCCGCCGCAGCAGATCGGCAACAATGTCACCCGCAATTTTCTGGTGGCCTTCGACGGCGCCATGCAACTGACGGGTGTCACGATCGACGCCAGCACCTGGCAGCATGACTTCACGGTGCGCCTTGCCGGCATCGATGAGCGCGAACGCTTGAGCAATCGCGAGCTGTACGGCCGCGCCTGCTTTTTCGGCAACTCCTTGGCGTTTGGCAAAAGTGAAAGCGGGTTTCAGTTAGGGGCTGGCACGGCCTACATCGAAGGTATTCGGGTATTTCTCGCAAAGCCTTTGCCGTTCACCGGCGTCATTCCCGAAGGGAAAATCACACTCGACGTCTGCCTGGAGCGGCAGTTGAACGATCGGGTGGTTACGTGGAAAGTCGTCTATGGCGAAAAGAACGACTACACCGACGCCGCCGGCGTGCGCCATTACTGCGTGCCGATCGCCCATTACACATCCCCGGTAGCGTTCTGGGATCAGCGTCAGCCTGAGCCAATCGCCGGCCCACTCGTTCAACACTTCGCGGCGCGTGATGGTGATTATGCGACTCTGCGTGCCCGGGCGACGACCAAAGAAGACGTCGGACTCGGCAATCTACCCAACGCAATAAGCGATGATCCCGCGACCAACAGCAGCCAGATCGTGGCGTCGACCGCCGCCTTGAACAGGCTACAAAAAGAAGTTGGCGAATCAATGACCGCCATGGTTGCCGCATTCGCAATGATGTACGCGCCGGCGGGCTGGCTAAAGTGCAACGGTGCAGCCGTATCACGCACAGCGTTCGCCAATTTGTTTCGCTGGATTGGCACGCACTACGGAGCGGGTGACGGCTCCACGACATTCAACCTTCCGGACATGCGAGGGTTGTTCCCTCGCGGTTGGGACGACGGGCGTGGTGTAGATCCCGGACGGGCATTCGGCTCGTTCCAGGACATGGCATTTCAATCTCACGTTCACGCCGCGTCGGCCGCTGCTGTAGGTGATCACATACACAGCGCATGGTCTGAACTTCAAGGTAACCACACACACGCCGCTTGGACTGACCTTCAGGGCAATCACGACCACGGCTGGCGGATTGCAGCATCGGGCCAGGGTATTTCCGTGGGTTACCCATCCGGCGGCGGCAGCATCGTCGATCTTGAGATGCCCGGCGGCAAAAACGCAGACAACCAACCGATGCGCACTGACTACCAAGGCAACCATGCGCACAACGTTGGCATGGGACTCGCGGGCCAACATAACCATGGCATCAGTGTGGGCTGGGGGGGTAACCACACCCACGGCATCAGCGTAGCGGCTGCTGGCGAGACCGAAACCCGGCCCAAAAACATGGCCCTCCTTTTCTGCATCAAGTATTGAGATCGAGCATGACGGACAAAGTCGTTTATCAGACCGACCATCTCGGCATTTTCATGGGTGTTGTGCAAGCCGATGAATCGCCGCTGGAGCCTGGCGTTTACCTGATCCCCGGAGGCTGTGTGGAAATAGCGCCCCCAACGATCCCGGAACACAAAGCCGCGTGGTGGAATGGCAACGCCTGGCAACTGGTGGATTACTTCGGCGGCGTCGTGGTGTACAGCACCGACACTGGCGAGCCGCTGACGCTCAAGGGATTTGAGCCGGTGCCGGCAGGCTTCACCATGAAAAAGCCCGGGCCGAACCAGATCTGGAAGGACGGACAATGGGTTGACGATATCGATGCGGTGCTGGCCGTACTTCGGGACAAAAAACTGCAGGCGATCGCCGCCGATTGCACGGCCTACATGGCCGGTGGCTTCAACTCCAGCGCTTTGGGCGAGCCACACCACTACAGCAGCGCGATTGATGACCAGGTTAATTTGAACGGCCAGGTGCTGCTGGGCCTGGACGATGTTTACCCGTGCTTTGACGCTGACCAGGTGCTGGCTTTCCGACCGCACACCATCGCTCAGTTGCAGAAAGTCAGCCGTGACCTGGTGCGCTTTCGGCAGGCGGCGCAGCAGCATGCGGAAACACTGCGCCAGGCTGTGGCTAAGGCGCAGAAAGAAAAGGATCTGAAGGCAATGAAAGCCATCACCTGGACGCCGCCGGCATGACTTGGGCACCGGTGAAGATGCGTTGGCCGGAGCAGGCCACGCAATGGATCGGCAGGCTGTCAGCGGCCAAGGATCTGGCCGGCGGTGAACTGGCCAGCACCGCCCAGCGCCTGGCGGGTCTGAGTGGCCTTGCCAACACCAACCCGGGGCCGGTTGGTGATGCCGCCAAAAGTGCGATCGCCGCCGGACGTGCAGCACTGGCCGAGCAGTTGGGCCAGGTGCCGGCCTGTCTGGTTGTGACGCCGTTTCAAAGCGGAGTTGGCCAGGGCGCGGGCTATCAACGCTTTCTCTCTGCGCCCAACGCGTTGGAGCATCTCGCCAAAAAACTGGAAGACGCCAGCGACAGCGGGCGCCCGACCGGGCCGCAATACGCGCTGTCGATTCTGTTCCTGGGCACGCGCCTGGAGCAGTTGGCCAGCGGCCTGTCGCGGTTCAATGCATTGCTGCCGATTCCCGACCTGGTGCGCACGGAGCGGCGCGCCCAGCACCTGATGAAGCTGGAGAGCGACAAGTGGGAGATCCCCGGCGCCGGCCCGCTCCCGCGCTGGCAAGCGCTGCCGCTGGAGCGCTGCACGGTGGTGAAGGCCGCGAAACAGTCCATGGCCGGCCAGTTGGCCGTGCTGGAGGGCTACGCCGCCGATAGCTCGCCGCTGGGCGATCTGGCAGCGCTGGCCGCTCGCAAAGTCGCCCAGCAAAAGGGCCGGGATCAACAACTGGCTGACCTGAAAAATCTGGTGGCCGAGGGCAATCCGGATGTCAGCATCCGCGCACGCCTGATCGGCCCGGGTAACTCCAGCGAGCTGCGCCAGGAGCTGCTGAGCGGTGACGCGCCGGGTCATGAATGGGTGCAGTGCGCGGGAATGCTGCTGGTCGGCACCAAGGAAGGGCTGAGTTTTGTACAGGAGCTGGTGGGCCTATGACGCTGTTACTCGACGGGCAGAAAGTCCAGGGGAAGAACATCAAAGTCACGGCCAATTTGCGTATCGAAAGCGGCGACATGTCCGGGCAGACCAGCAACACCGACAAGGCGCACAAGGGGTTCAAGCCCAAGACGCTGGCCGTGTCGCTGATGATCCCCTTCGTCGATCGGGTGCAGTTAACTGACTTGATGCGCATGGCCGAAGCCACGGCGAGCGGTGGCCAGCTCCATCTGTATCGAGTGGTGAATGACACCGCCGAGGCCTTCGGCGTGCGTCAGGTGGAGTTCTCCGAGGGCGTCAGCGCCCGGGAGGCGGACACCCTGAAAGCCTGGCTGGTGCAATTCACCCTCAGCGAGCGCGAATCGAACCCGGAAAAGGTCGAGGGACGGCGCGCCGGCAACAAGGTCGACGCCCAGGGCGCTCCGGGTAGCTCAGTCGGGGAGGGCGGTGGTTCCGGCACCGACTCCGGCGATAGTCCGGAGCTGAGCGGGTTTGAAAAGGTGCTGGGCCGTGTGGACAAGTGGCTGGGGAGTGAGCAGAAGTGAAGCTGCACAAGGTACTGGCGATCAACGGTGTGTCGCTTCCCCTGGTCAAGGAAGACGTCCGGCTGGACGCCACCAGTCCAGGGCGGGCGAACTTCACCGTTCAGTCTGCCGAGCCGCTGAAGGGCTTGGTCACGCTGGATATCGGCTATAACGATCGGACGCTGCAGCGCCATTTCATCGGCTACGTCGAGCGCTGCACTGCCGCCAACGCGGTGGAGCAGGTGCTGTTCTGCCGCGAGCTGGCCGCTGTGCTGGCAAACCCCTTGCCGCTGAATCTGCGTCACGTTGACCTGCGCGCCGTGCTGGCCGCTATCAGTGAGCAAACCGGCCTACGTTTTCGTGTTCCGGATCAACCCTATGCCGGCGTGAAAGCACCGTATTTCTACAGTCTCGCCGCCGGTTACCAAGCGATGGACAGTCTGGCCCGCGTATTCAGCATTCCCGACTTCACCTGGCACCAGTTGGGCAACGGCGAAGTGTTCGCCGGCAGTTGGGCCGACAGTTTTTTTGGCGCCCGGGCGCCGCTGCAAATCCCCACGGAGCTGTTCGACGGCTACCAGGGCAACCAGAGCGCAATTGTCGCGGCCCTTCCGGGGCTTCGACCAGGTGCAACGATCAACGCCGGCGAGCGCGTCACCAGTGTGGCGCTCGCCAATGACCAGATGGCTATCCGATGGAAGACGCAATCCGCCGCGCTGTAGAACGCCAATTTCCCGAACTCACTGGCGGCTATCACTTGCCGCGATTCGCCCAGGTCACCGCCGTGGCCGATGCGCCGGCGGACGCTGGGCTGTGCGACGACTTCCGCCCGCGCTATGCCGTGGACATAGTCGTTCTCGGCCCCGACGACGCGCCAGATCCAGCGATGCCTCCATTGACGGGCGTGCCGCTGCCACTGCCTACGGGTGGCGAGGAAATGGGCATTTACGCCTTTCCGGAGGAGGGCACGCGGGTGGTGGTGTGTTTCGCCTACGGTCTGCCGAACAAGCCCTACATCCAATCGATCTTGCCTCACGGGCTGAGCATGCCGAAGGTGCCCAAAGGCGACCAGGTGTGGCAGCACAGCGGCACCGCCCAGCAGCGGGTCGACGCGGACGGCAACTGGTTACGCCAGACCGATGGCAAGATCCGGGATCAAGCGATCGAGCGCGAGGTTGAAGCCCTGGACAACCGCGAGCAGTTCCAGAGCCACACGCGGGCGGTCGACGACCATTCGACCGAGACTGTGGGTGGTGTGAAAAAGATCGAGGCGCTGGGCGCGGTCAAATTGCTCTCGGGCGGGTCTGCGAGCCTGGCGGCGGTGGACGATATGCACCAGGCGACAGGCCGGGACTTCAATCTAGTCGTCGGTCAGAAGCACAACGCTATGGTAGGTGGGGATATGCAGGAGCGGATCGAGGGGGTACGCCGAAGCGTTGCTGGCATCAGTCAGCGCATGAGGGCGCCGAAAAGCTGGATAGGGTCTGATGCGGTGAATCTCTTTCAGATTGTCTGCGAAATTTTAAATTTACTTGAGCAAATGAATGCACATATCGCAGAACACGGGCACGGTGTAACGCCTCCACCTTCTAATGCAACTGCATTTGCAGATAATGGGTTGAAGGCCCTAGATTTATTGGTGAAACTAAGGCCGATTACATTATAAGTCAAAGCGTGTTTTCTGAAATGCTGTTTGTTGCGTAACGAATATGCATGTTCGTTATTGAGTCGTTCTTCTCTTTGAGCGTTCTCCTGACATCGTCCCAATCAAGCATGAGTGTAATAGGTTTTGCTTTTTCTGTCGGATTGCTTGATTCGCAGAAAGCTCCCAAAGCAAACGATTCTCCTTGGTTAAAATTGGAGTATAGATTTATAAAATGCTCGATGACTGCTCGGGATCTAGATATGTCTTCTTCAGAGAACTTTCTTGTTGCATCCTGCAGAACACTGATGGATGCCATATATGATCTAGCGCCTTTCTTTAAGTCAAAATATTCTGGTAGTTCGGCTAGCACTTTCCTTTTGAAGCGAGAGTTTTCTGCCAGAATTTTTTTCTCTGCGAAAATGTCGATGTTGAATTCGAGACGCCTAAGTTTCTTCGATTCGTGCGGTGTCCAGTGACTTGGTAAACTCACCTTATGCACGACCATGCCACTGTGAGCGAGGTGATTTCTAAGTGCTTCCATAGTTCGGTATTCGATACTGCTATCATACTGCTCTGATCGGAGTTCGGAAATTATTTGTTGTACTCCCTTTCCGTCCTCTAGGCATTCTACTGCGTCACTCGCTATTTGCTCAGTATACATTTTTCCCGATAAAATAAAATTCGACAGCTTTCGATTTAAAACTGATCTGATTTGATAGAAATTTTCATATCCCAGTTCGACTCTCGCCATGCGGTCGACAGTTAAAACTAGAAGCTCTTTTTCTAAGTCTAAGAAATTTGAAAGCGTGAGGTCATATTTTTCCTCTATGCTAAGAGCGGCGGATAGAATTAACTGCGCCCTGATTATGCTGTTGTAGTCTTCAAGAGAAATTGAGAGTTTTGGATAGTTTCCTATGGCATTTATTTTTAGGAAATAAAATTTCTCTTTAGTCATGTGAGGATTTCCTTCTCGTATGATGGCTTTCTAGCCCGCTATCCGATATTGTCGGTTTTTGATATTGATCAAGACCACTCAGACTATGTCACATAGATTTCCCGTCGTATAAGGCACGCCTGATATTTTTTATGCTCTTATGGATGGGGCGGATTTTTTATATTTGCATTTAGGTGTGTTTTTTTATTCTGTTTTCTGAAGGTTAATCGGCTTTGTACGGCCCTTTATAAATCGCAGCCTCTTCCAGTACGCATTGTAATATTTCTTTTATTGGGGCACGTCCATTTAGCGCTTCGTGAATGGCGCTAGTTGCATAGTGTCTATAGTCTGCGTTTGGGTTGTTAATGGTTTTAATGCCTTGCTCATCATATTTTGCTAGTGTGGATAAGACCTTTTTCCTAACTTCGCTAGGGCCGATGATTAACAGGTTGGAATGCCAATCAAAAGTCTCTCCGTCGATGATTTCATTGACGACCTCGCGTTTCCAGACCATACCTATTTGCGCATCTTCTTTTTCCTGAGAATACATGCGGCCGACATAGATTCCGAGGAATACTACAAATTCTTTTCCTATGATAATGTTTTTGCTCCCGATCTGAAGCACGCCTTTTTTATTGTAATAAAAAACGGGGGCGCCAGACATTCCAGGTCTAGAAGCTGAGTCAATCAAATAGAGAGGTTGTCCGTTCCATCCCATTTTCAGGCTTGACGCTACTGTAGCTCTCTTCCATACAGGATTTGCAAGGTAGTCAGAAATATTCTCTGGGTATCCAGGTATGAATAACTCGTCCGTAACATCTATGTTGTTAATGCAGTCTGCTAATAAATTTTGGTCCGAAAACTCATATTTTTGCAAAGGGCAGAGCTCAGACGGGTAATCGCCTTTTTGTAACAGGTTTATATATCCACTTATTTCCCTGCCATCACCAACTTTAACGGACATTTTGTAAGGGGTGTCGATGTCGAGTGGTATCACTGCAACATCAATTCTTGGGTAGTTTGTGGGGTGTACGTAATAGTGAGTTTTATCGTCCGAGGCTAACTGGACTATAAAGGGAATTCGCGTGCCGCCAATTCCGGGGAACTCTTGAACCATCGTGATTACAACGTTGTCCGGGGCAGCTTTGTGCGGGTGCTGGATTTCTAAAGTGTCCGGGTGGCGTCCTGTGAGATTATGCCAAGCTGTAACTATGTAATATTTTTCCTTGTAAAAATAAAGCATGCCGCTTCCAGTTGACAGCACTGTTGAGCCGAACCGCATTTTCAGGTGTACAACGGAGTAACTAGCTGCTGCCATGTTGAACTTCTTTTAGTTAGAGTTGTTGGTCTTTTGAGGAAAAGCCTCAGCCTGTCTTCCTTCGATAAATACCGTATGTTCAAAAAAAAAACCAATCAATAATTCACTTATCCCCCTCCCGCCGACGGGCTTTGCGTCCCTTTTTTGTGCAAAGGCCAGAGCGGTGCAATGCCTAGTCTGCCCAGGCCCGCTGCGGGGGCTGTGTGCGTAGTAGCGATTGCACGCAGTGCAAGGTTTTGCAAAAAAATATAAGGGCGTTGCACCGCACGATGGAGCGGGGACGAGTTGGTAAGTGAAAGGAGAGACCCGGTCTGCATAGGCTTCGGTCTGGAAAACTTACTGAATGGGCTGTTTTCGTTTTCCGAGCTGCTGACATCGTCCACGAATCCAGCTTCTTCCTGTTCGCTTGGAAAGCGGCTGCAAGGCCCGGCCAGCTTGGCTCTCCGGTGTTTGCCGACATTACACAGCATTACCACGAATTTCCTGGCTATCAGTGCCAATTGGGATGGCGCAAACAAAATGTCGAAAACGGACGTTGCCAGTACAATTTTTCAGTCGTGGGCTGGGAAAAAGGTAATTTTGGTAAGCGAGGCTTAGAAACTGGCTGCAGCCCTCGCAGTTCGTGGCTTGGCGCTATTACCTTAAAGGGTAATTTTAGGTAAGGATCGAGGTAATATTTTGTGAAAGGCCTTATTTCATTGGGTTTCGTAGCGTAGTGGTATTACTCACATAGAAGGTAATTTTCTAACCATTTGCTTACCTCATTATTACCTTCACTTAAATCGCTGAAAGCACCGGATTTAAAGGCCTGCATCGAATCGCGCTCAGCTCATTACCAAAATTACCTTTTTCCCATGGGTCAACATGAAACGTCGAAATGATCTTCGCGAGCGCACTCTGTAACCAGGTGCGTAAAACCCATGGGACTGGCATGGGACTGAGATTGAAAATTTCGCTCCTCTGCAGCCCTTATAAACCGGGGGGTGTGCTTCAAAAAACCGCAAACGGGTAGTTTCGAATCTCTCCTTCACCGCCACATTCAATACACAAAACCCCTGATTTCGAGAGAGATCAGGGGTTTTGTGGTTTCTGGCGTCTGGATTTTAATTCGCTGCGCAAGTTGTGCTGGCAGTGCTCAGCCTGGATTGCCACAGCACATTACAATCGCCGCTTTATTCGCAGAAAAAAGGACAGTTCCCATGATCATCTCCACCACCCACACCATCGAAGGCAGGCAGATCACTGCGTACCTGGACATTGTCAGTGCGGAGTCCGTGCAAGGCGTCAACGTGATCCGTGACATGTTTGCCGGCATGCGCGACTTTTTCGGTGGGCGCTCGCAGACGCTGGAGCGTGCGTTGAAAGAAGCGCGGGTTCAGGCGACGGACGAGATCAAGGAGCGGGCGCGGGCGTTGCAGGCCGATGCGGTGGTCGGGCTGGATTTCGAGATCAGCATGCCGGCGGGCAAGGGCGGCATGGTGGTCGTGTTCGCGACAGGCACGGCGGTCAAGTTGCGTTGAGGGATGTTTTTGGTGGTCAACGCCATGGCTTGTGTATCAAAAGCTTGAGAGGGTTTTCGATCAACGGTGTGTTTAATAGCTGTAGGCCATTCGTCGGTGACCGGGCTAACTGAACCGCACGTCCAGTAATGACCGGCTAGTCTCAAAAGCCTTGGAGGTCGATATTTTTTCAGGCAAAAGGGCTTTGCCGGTATCGATCCCTTTCAAAGGGGCGAAGGTATGACTGATCCGTATATCGAAGATGATGGAGCCGAGTTTTCATTCAACAACTGCGTCCGTTGCGGTCAGACGGAATATCAGGCGGGCTTTGGCGAAGACCCGGTGCAGACCGGCAAGATCAAGTCCACCGCGCCCAAGGGGCCGAAAGCCAAATTTCTCCCAAAAGTGTCGACCCGGTTGAGAAAGTAATCTGTGATTTAACGACCCCGACTAACAGCGGGTTTTTTTATGCCTGCTGTTTATTAAGGGAAATCTCCTACAAACAATCGCGCAGATTCTGGCGTTTTTCACAAACTTTTCACGTCTACGGTCGTAGGGTGAAGCCATCCGTTAGAAAGCAAGTCTCCAGCCCGTCTCCCCAGCGGGCTTTTTTTTGCCTGCCATAAAACCTTTCGCAAAATCGCTGTCAAATCGGCGCCGAGTGCACGGCGACAGCTGATTTTTCTGGACTTCAGCCAGTAGGCAGCATTCAATTCGGCCCCTTTTGATTTCCCTATTTTTGAGGTTTTTGTCATGCGTCTAACATTGCCTGCTCTGGTTCTGGGGCTTCTGGTTGCTCAAGGTGCGGTGGCTGGAGAAGGCACCGCGGCGCTCGGCGGCGGTCTGGGTGGCGCACTGGGTAATGTGGTCGGCCAGAAAATGGGCGGCAGCACGGGCGCAGCGATTGGCGCTGGTGTTGCGGGCGCAGCCGGCAGTGCCATGGCCGCCGGCAAGGGCAGCCGAACCAAAGCGGCCATCGGCGGTGGTGTTGGCGCGGCCGGTGGTTCGGTCATCGGCAACAGCCTCGGCGGCAGGAATGGTGCGACCATTGGTGCCGGTCTCGGCGGCGCAGCCGGTGGCGCAGTGGGCACCAATCTGTCCAAAGGTCACAAGCGTCACTGATAGCGAATGCTTGTCAGAAAGAGCCCGGTTTGATGCCGGGCTTTTTCATGGCTGAACGTTTTTCCGGAAATCGTCTCCAAATGACATAGGCCCTATGGGCATACCCTCCCGATTCGGGAACTGTGAGGTTCAAATGCGCTTGTCATTGTCTGCACTGTTTTTCGGATTACTCATCGCTCAAGGTGCGATGGCCGCCGGAGACGGTAGCGCCGCCGTGGGTGGCGGTTTGGGCGGTGTGCTCGGTAATGTGGTCGGTGGCCAACTCGGCGGCAGCACGGGTGCAGCGGTCGGCGCGGGTGTCGGCGGCGCGGCTGGCGGCGCTGTCGGGGCGAACAAACGCAATCGCACGGAAGCCGCTATCGGCGGCGGCCTCGGCGCAGCCGGTGGCTCGGTGGTCGGCAACAGCCTGGGTGGCTCCACCGGTTCAGCCATCGGTGCCGGTCTGGGCGGCGCGGCCGGTGGTGCGGTGGGTAACAACCTGGGGGGCGATGGCGGCAAAGCTCACTCCGGTGGTGGTCACAAGCACAACAAGTACAAACACAAAAACCGCCATCATTGATGGCGTGTCGAACGGAAACCCGACCTGGTGCCGGGTTTTTCGTTTTTGGCTGTCGGACGCAGGAACGATTGCCCGTAAGGCTTTTCGAACGTTATACAACCCACCAGACGCAGAGGTTTGCTATGACGCCCGAAACCGAAGGCAAGGAAGAAAAAGGCCCAAGTGGTCTGCCGTTCATCAATGATCCGGGGAACGAGGATCCGGGGTCATTGATGGATGATGCGACGGTGCCGTTGAATGATGCCGATGAAGCCGACATGGAGTATGAAGAGGATGAGGATGAGTAATAAGCGGTCTTTATAGCCGAGCGCGGCAGCGCATTGAATTTAGATATCCGGAGGCCTGTACTTCAGGCCCTCTGATTCGGATCGGTTTGCTCGCGGTAACAGTCGTCAAGGCGGACGAAAGCAAGCCAACAAAATATTTTGTCATTTGGCAGTTAAGTCAGGGTTGACGAGTATGTAAAGGTTATCTGATGCCGACATTTTTTCTATACGGCCTGATGCGATGTACTCTTTAAACTCCTTTTCAACTGTTTTTTTGTCGCAGTATTTTTTATATTTGGACGGCCTGTCGCTAGCATAAATATAAAGGCGCCACACATCAAAGCCGTCGATTCTACTGTTTGAACCGTAATCAAAATTCACTGATTCGGTAGTGAAGTGAACAATGCAGCCAACTCCATGAAGCTCGTACTGGGTGCTGTCAGTTATGTCACCGCACCGTGGTATTTGATTGCTGCGCCAAAGCCTCAGAATATTTCTGGTACCAAACTTTTTCTCGAGCAGCGACGTCGCACTATCAACCTTAGAAAGAAAGTCGTGAATGAGGTCTTCAAGGCTTTTGTCTTTTTTGTTCATCTTCTTCTGTGATGCTCCAATCTGTCATTGCCGACGTTAGCCGCTGACTCTAGCACTTCTTGAATAGTGTTTAGGGTGCCGTGGTGATCTTTGATATTCGTTATTAGCTGGATCGTTACTTCGGTAGAGGTTTGCCGTGCAGCCGAAGCTCTATGATGGCCATCTAAAATGTAGAGGCTGCCGTGGTGCTCAACGACATCTATTGGAAACTCGCGATTAAACCCGATATCTCGCATTTCTATCCTGATTTTCTCGACTAGTTTAGTTGAGGTTTTTCCGGTGAGCGCATGTGTTCGTTTTAATGTTTTTGGGTCTACGCCATGAGTTAGATTTGGTACCTGTGGCTCACCCTCATCAACCTTAGCCCCGCCAATCCCACCCGGTACTTCACACCCAGGCTTATTCGGCGGCGGGCAGTTCGCGCTCAACCCCAACGGATCCACCCACCCCGTCGGATTCGGCACGTACTGGTATTGGTTCATTCCTCCCGCCAGCTTGATGGGATCCGGCGTCAGATACCGCCCCAACCTCGGGTCGTAATACCGGTGCCGGTTGTAATGCAGCCCGCTCTCCGCGTCGAAATACTGCCCCTGAAAGCGCAGCGGCTGTTCGAGGTGGTCCTCGCCGGCGAGGGTAATGGCGGCGGCTTTGCCGTAGGCGTCGTATTGCGCGGACCAGACGATTTCGCCGCTGTAGTTGGTGAGTTCCTGCGGGGTGCCGAGGTGGTCGGTTTGGTAGTAGAACGGGCAGGCGCGTTTCGGGCCTTTGCCGTCGAGCAGTGCCAGTGGGCGGAAGGTGCCGGGTTCGTAGACGTAGCTGCGGTGGTGGCTCGGGCTGCTTTCGGCGACGAGGTGGTCGCCTTGCCAGAAGAATTCGGTGCTGAGGCCGTCGACGGTTTTGCGGATGCGTCGACCAAAAGCGTCGTATTGATAGGACGCGGTTTGGCCATCAGGACGGGTGAGGCCGATCAGACGGTGCTGGCAGTCGTAGCGGTATTCGGTGACCTGAAGGTGATCGCGGCCACGGCGTTCGCGGATCAGGTTGCCGAAGGCGTCGTAGTCGT
>Ga0153921_1000235_pt1 | contig 37534 bp, 25 predicted proteins | sample TSNJ005MetaG_FD_104691 | JGI IMG/M metagenome (GOLD analysis project Ga0153921, IMG submission 104691) | Attine ant fungus gardens microbial communities from New Jersey, USA - TSNJ005 MetaG | ecosystem: Host-associated > Fungi > Mycelium > Unclassified | place: USA: New Jersey, Brendon T. Byrne... | reverse complement strand
CTGCATAGCGGGCGTGCGGCGTTCGGCGCTGCGGGCTACGCCCTTCGCACCGCACGCCGCACAGAAGGATCAACTGAAACCACTGGCATCCGGTTTCTGCACAGTTTGACGCACACAACTCGCGGCGGCCAGGTCGCCGCAAGCTCGTGAGGCTCTCTTTCGCGCAAGACCGCGACCTCTCACCTGGGTTGCGACTCCTTGCATTCCGTATTAAACCAGTGGTCGACCAGTCGCTGCGCGGCGTGTAGATCGTCGGGGTAGTTAGGGTCATCGTGCCACGGTGAAGGGTTATAGCCCGCCTTGCTCAGCGCCGAAATCTCGCTGCGGTGTTGCGACCGCGTCCGAGGCGCATTGCTTTTAGTAGCCGCCAGGTCGCGGCACTCGGTAGCCGTCAGATGTGGCCCGCTATTCGACGCGCCGGCGGCGGCATATCCAGTCAGCAGGAACGCTAACGCAGCAAGCGTCGAGCAGTTTTTGATCAGCTTATCCATACCGCATTCTCCGTGCATCAGACTAGCGGCGCGATGCCGCCGGTGCGCGCGTCTTTCTCGCCCTATTTGGCCTCAGTCCACCAGCGGGACACGCAAACTGTACTAAGGGACGAAAGTCACGCGTCAGCGTCTCGACTAACCACCGAATCTACGAAAAAACCACCTGCTGTCGACGGATCCGACAAGCCGGATCAGCACCTGAACTCAGGCGCCAGCTGAGCGCTTTTACCAACGTCGACCACTTATGCGCTTGCCACCGTCGCCTTCCCGCTCAAAAGATGCTCAGTAAAGTCCGCGAAAATGTGCACCTTCCGTGACAGACTATTCGCGCCGCGTGAACTAAAACAGCCTCACTTCGGGTTCTTTTATCGAATATTCTGGCAGCGTCCGAACGAGGGTAGCGTCGAATTCCACGCGCCACGTCAAGATCATCGCCTCTTCGGACCACGACAGCCTCGCGGCTCACCCGTTGCCCCGGCGAGCCGGTTGAGCTTATCGATCTCAACGCCTTTGCCCCCCCGCAGTTCGCGCGTCGTCGATCCAGCCCGAGCGCTCGTCGTCATACCTGTCGACGACAGGATCCGGCCTTTTTTTAATCGCAAGTTGTGGCTAGCGATGCGAACGATCGGTGCTCGGAATCGGGGATAACGAAACGCAATCGACGGCTGGAACGAATGCAACGGTCGAGATCAGATGCGGCGCAGACGGCACTGCTAAACGGTGGCCGATTCTGTTCCAACGAGGCGCGCAATGCGCATCGTGATGGCGCGACTATCGGTCGTTTATCCCATCTTCACTTCATTCTCGAGCGGCTGATTCGCCTCGAAAGCCGTGACGCTCCTGAGCGTGGTCTCACAGATGGTCGTCAGCGCTTCGCGCGTTAGATATGCTTGGTGCCCCGTCACGATAACATTCGGAAACGAGACGAGCCGCTGGAAAATATCATCAGTAATAATTTCACTCGATAGATCGCGAAAGAACAGACTCGCCTCTTGCTCATAAACATCTATCGCGAGGCCTCCCAATTGCCCGCTCTTCAATGCCTCTATCACAGCTGCCGTGTCGATCAGGCCGCCGCGGCTCGTGTTGACAAGTAACGCGCCCGGCTTCGCGCGCTTGAGCGTCTCCGAATTGATGATGTGGTGTGTCTGCGGCGTCAGCGGACAATGCAGCGAGATGATGTCAGCTTTCTCGCCGATCTCGCCGGGCGCGGCGTACCGTAGACCCAACGCCTCGAACTGAGGCGACGGAAAAGGATCGTATCCGATAACGTGGCAGCCAAAGCCGACCATGATCTTCGCGAACACGCAACCGATTTTTCCGGTGCCCACCACTGCCACCGTTTTGCCGTTGAGATCGAAACCGATCAAGCCATCGAGAGAGAAATTCGAGTCGCGCGTGCGATTGTAGGCACGGTGCACCTTGCGGTTGATCGCCAACAACAACGCGACAGCATGCTCCGCCACTGAGTTCGGCGAATAGTTGACCACGCGGACCACTTTCATGCCGAGCCTCGCCGCCGCTTCGAGATCCACGTTGTTAAAGCCCGTGCAGCGGAGCGCGACGAGCCGCGTGCCACCGTTGTGCAGCGCTTCGAGCACCTCGGCATGCGCCTTGTCATTGACGAACACGCACACGGCGCCATATCCCGCCGCAAGCTCTGCAGTGTCCGCGTCTAGAGACACCTCGATGTACTTGAGCGTGTGATTTTCCGCCTTGTTGGCTTGCTCTAGATATTGCCGCTCGTAAGGCGTCGAACTGAAGATCGCCACTTCCATGATGTGCTCCTTTAAACGCCGCACTCGCCTTACGAGTAAATCTAGCCTGCGGCAAGCGAGATCGCGATTTGCACGAACAGCACTTTGACGATAGTCATCGACGGGAAGATCATCGCGTACATGATGTCCGGCTGGTCCGTCGGCGCGATGCGATTCGCAAATGCGAGGATTGCCGGATTGCCGGTCGCGCCGCAGATCACGCCGACCGATGTATCGAAGGGCAGCCTGAAAATCCACAGGCAACACGCGGCCGTAACGCCCACCAGAACCAGCAGGGTGATCGCGCCGTAGAGCAGCAGCAGCGGGCCGGCGGTGCCGACCGTCGCGACGAACTTCGGCCCACATGAGATTCCCACCTGCGCGAGAAAGATCGTGAGACCGAGATTGCGCAGCACGAGATTGGCCGAGAGCGGCATCACCCAGACGAACGGCCCGTTGCGCCGCGCCTTGCCCAAACAGAGCGCGACCAGCAACAATGCGGCAAGTCCTAGGCTGAACGCGCCGAGGCCGGGCACGGGCAGCGGAAGCGCGCCGACGAGCAAGCCCAGCGCCGCGCCTATGCCTAGGCAGATGAAGCTGAGGTCCGCCGTGCCTTTGATCGAATCGCCGAAGAAGCTGCGCATCGTCGCCTGATGCGCGCGATTGACGAGCAAGCCGACGCGATCGCCCGCTTCGAGGATGAGATCGGGCGTGGATAGCATGTCGGCGTCGCCACGGCGCACGTGCGCGATCGCGCAGTTCACTCCGTCGGGAAAACGGATATCGCCGAGCGCCATGCCGACGACCGCCGGATTCGACGCGAACACGCGCATGTAGTCGAGATCTTCCCGATGACTCGATATGCGCCCAGGCTGCGATTCGCCGCACAGCGCGGTGGCTTCGTCGAGCAGGCGGCGGTCGGTCGCGGTGGCGAGCAGCACGTCGTCTGCGCGCAGCGTGAAGTCGGCCGTAGGCAACTGGTTATGATGCGCGCGGCGCACTGCGGCGATCGTTACACCCGCGGGCAGGCGGCTCGCGAGCTGCGCGATGCCAAGACCGAACAGGTTTTCGTTTTTTAGCAATATTTCCGCCGTTTCCAGCACCTTCGCGGCGGGCTTTTGGATCTTGACTTTGAGCGCGACGTTCAGCACGTACAGGAACAGGATCGGCCCGGCCACACCGAACGGATACGCGATGCTATAGGCAACCGCGGCATCATTGTTTTTCATTGATGCAATTGCGACTTGCAGGCTCGCCGTACTGGTGCCGCTGCCGGCGAACATGCCGAGTGAATCGGCGAGCCGGATGCCGAGCGGAATGAAGCTCACCGACGCTAGACCAGCGAGGATCACGCCGGCGCACGCGGCCACGTTCGCCTTCACGCCGTCGCGGCTTGTGAGCCCGTGGAAAAACTGTGCGCCGTATTGGATGCCGATACCATACAGAAACAGCAACAGCCCGAGCGTGCCGAGCAGCGCGGGCGGGGCGGACTTCGGCGCGAAGGCACCCATCGCGAGCCCGACAAACAGCACCGCGCCGGAGCCGAGCGCCACGCCCTTAATATTGACCTCGCCGATGAGATAGCCCAGCGCAATCGTCAGAAAGAGCACGAAAAGCGACTGATTCTCGAGAAAATTTTTAACTGCCTCCATGCCGCCCCCTTTGTGGAAGGACACGCTGCCCCGCAGTACAAGTACACTAATAAGCGATTTGCGCCGCGCAGTCCAGCACCGCCGTGCACATGCTTCAGAGCGATTCGAGTACGACGACGCTGCGCGCCTCGACACGGCATGCGCCTCGCTCGAGGTCGGCCGTCTCGATGTCTGGAGCGATATCGCGCGGGGGCTCGGCGGACGTATCGACGACACGCCGCCAGCTCTGATGTTCGAGGACGGGCAGCGCGGCGTCGCGAGCATCGTCGTTCATGTTAAACAGGACGTGCAGCATCGGTTCATTCGGCGCCTGCCCCGCGAGCGTGAACGCGACGAAGCGCGCAGTGGAGTCGTGCCACGCGGGCGCATCGATGCGCTCGCCGTGCCACGCGACGTCGGGATGCCTCTGTCCGCTTTCGGCCTGCCCCGTCAGGAAGCGGCAGCGACGCAAGCTGGGGTGACGCTTGCGCAGCGCGATCATCTCGCGCACGAAGCGCAGCATGTTCTGCGCGTCGCCAGAGAGACGCCAGTTCATCCATGAGAGGGCGTTGTCCTGACAGAACGCATTGTTGTTGCCGCGCTGGCTGCGCAGGATCTCGTCGCCGGCGAGGAGCATCGGCACACCCTGGCTCAGTAATAGAATCGCCATAAAATTACGCGCCTGCCGAAAACGCAGACCGATAATTGCCTTATCGCCTGTTTCGCCTTCCGCGCCGCAATTCCACGAAAGATTGTCGTTGCTGCCGTCGCGATTGTCCTCGCCGTTCGCTTCATTGTGTTTCACGTTGTAGCTGACGAGATCGTGCAGCGTGAAGCCATCGTGACAGGTGACGAAGTTGATACTGCTCGCAGGCAGCCTGCCGTCGTCCTGGTAGAGGTCCGCGCTGCCCGCGACACATGTGCACACCTCGCCGATGATGCCCGGATCGCCGCGGACAAAGCGCCTGATCACGTCGCGATAGCGCCCGTTCCATTCGGACCACGCCATGCCGGGAAACGCGCCGACGTGATAGAGCCCGCCCGCATCCCACGCCTCGGCAATCAGCGGCACGCGCGCGAGCACCGGCGATGCTTCCATCGCCCAGGGCAAGGACGGCGTTCGCAACAGCTCACCCTGCTCCCCACGTACGAAAACGCTCGCGAGATCGAAGCGAAAGCCATCGACGCCCAGTTCGCGCACCCAGTATTCGAGGCAGCGTAGGATGAACGCCGACACGAGCGGATGATTGCAATTCACGGTATTGCCACAGCCTGTGTAATCCCGGTAGTACCGCGCGTCGTTCGGATCAACCTGATAAAAAGCTTCGTTGGCCAGGATCTTGAAATGGATCACCGGCCCGTACTTTCCCGCTTCTGACGTGTGATTGAACACGACGTCGAGCAGCACGCGAATTCCTGCGGCATGCAACGCATCGACGAGTTCGCGGAACTCCTGCGGAGCGCGCGCAGGATCGACACAGTAGCGCGGATGCGGGCTATAGAAGCTGTGCGTGCTATAGCCCCAGTAGTTACTTAGGCCCCGCGCGGCGGCGCACGCGGGAACGTCCTGCTCGTCGAACGCCATCACCGGCAGCAGTTCGACATGCGTAACGCCAAGCGCCTTCAGATAAGGGATCTTCTCGATGAGGCCCGCGAAGGTGCCGGGATGGCGCACGCCGCTCGACTGATGTCGCGTGAAGCCGCCCACGTGCAGCTCGTAGATGATCGCGTCGTCGAGCGTGCGCACGTCGATGGCATCGTCGGGCGCGTCGAGCGGCTCCGCGACAATACCCCGGAGCGACGCGTGCGCGGTCGCGTCCGCCGCGGCCGCCTGCTGACGAGAATAGAAACGGTCGCTCACCGCGCGCGCATGCGGATCGAGCAGCTCCTTGCGGCTCGCGGCTTCGTCGCTCATTTGCGGCACGCGGAGCTCACCGTAGGCGCGCCATGTATAGCATGAGCGAAGCGGAAGCTCCTCGACGAACACGTGCCAGAAAAAGAACGTGCAGTTCGTTTCGCGCGTCAACGCGACGGTCTGGAACGGCTCGACGCTTTCCTCCGATGCATATAGCAGCAACTCTATGTGCGTCGCATTGCGGCAGAACGTGCAAAAGTTGACGCCGCCCGCCACGACCGTCGCGCCAATCGGAAAGCGGGAGCCGGGCTTCGTGTTGTAGCGGCGTTGAACGTGCGCTTCAGGACTGGGCAAGATCGATCCTCACGGGACGGGTCTTCCAGATGCGCTCGCAATACTCGCTGATTGCGCGATCCGACGAGAACTTGCCCGAGCGCGCAGTGTTCATAATCGACATGCGCGTCCATTGCCTCGTGTCGCGCCATGCCTCGCTCACCCGATCCTGACACGCGACGTACTCCGCGAAATCGGCGAGCACGAGGAAAGGGTCGTGGTGCAGGAGGCTATCAAGCAGCGGCCTAAACATCTCCTTGTCGCCGCGAGAAAAGCGGCCTTGCGCGATTTGATCGAGCGCATCGCGCAAGTCGTCGTTTCCTTGTGCGTATTGGGTGGGGCGATATCCTGCGCGCTTCAGTTCATCCACTTGCTGCGCGGTGAGGCCGAAGAGGAAGAAACTTTCCGCGCCCGCCTCTTCACGGATCTCCACGTTCGCTCCATCCAACGTGCCGATGGTCAGTGCGCCATTGATCATGAACTTCATGTTCCCTGTGCCGGACGCTTCCTTGCCCGCGGTCGAAATCTGCTCCGAGAGATCGGCGGCGGGATACACCCAATGGCCATTCTTTACATTAAAGTCCGGGCAAAAGACAACCTTCATTCGGCCTTTTATCGCGGCATCGTTGTTCACAACTTCTGCGATGCCGTTAATCAGCCGGATGATGAGCTTCGCCATCGCATAGCCGGGCGCGGCCTTGCCACCGAAGATGAAGCAGCGCGGCGCGGCATCGAGATCCGGATTGCGGCACAGACGGCGATAAAGACTGATGATGTAGAGCGCATTCAAATGTTGGCGCTTGTACTCATGAATACGCTTTACCTGGATGTCGAACAGCGCATCGGGATTCACGTCGATGCCCGTCGCGTGACGGATGCGCGCCGCAAGGGCCGTCTTGTTGCTGCGCCGTATTGCGCGCCATTCAACGTGAAACGCAGAGTCGTCGGCGTAAGCGGCAAGCGCGTCGAGCCGCGCGAGATTGCGAGTCCAATCATCACCGATTATTTTGTCGAGAAGCCGCGCCAGGCCTGGATTGCTCAGCATCAGAAAGCGGCGCGGCGTGACGCCGTTCGTTACATTCGTGAAATGCCCCGGATACATTTCGGCGAAGTCGCGCAGCACCGTTTGCTTGAGTAGCTCGGAATGTAGCGCGGCCACGCCGTTGACCGCATGACTGCCGACGGTCGCTAGATTCGCCATCCGCACTTTCTTGTCGCCGGTTTCGTCGATGAGCGACATGCGCTTCACGCGCGCTTCATCGTCGGGGTATTTTTGGCGCACTTCATCCAGGAAGCGCCGATTGATTTCGAAGATGATTTCCAGCGGACGCGGCAACAAGCTCTGAAAGAGTGGCAAACCCCATGTTTCGAGCGCCTCGGGCAACAGCGTGTGATTCGTGTAGGCCAGCGTACGCTGCGTAATGTCCCACGCTGCGTCCCACGAGAGCAGACGCTCGTCGATCAACAGGCGCATCAGCTCGGCCACCGCGACGGAGGGATGCGTGTCGTTAAGCTGCGCGGCGAAGAGGTCCGCGAAGTGTTCGATCGGCGTGGCCTTCGCATTCATCAGACGCAACATGTCCTGCAGCGAGCACGACACGAAGAAATACTGCTGCGCGAGGCGTAGGCGCTTGCCTGCTTCGGGCTCGTCGTTCGGATAGAGCACTTTCGAGAGCGTCTCCGATACGACCTTCTCTTGCACCGCCTCGTAATATTCACCGGCGTTGAAGTCCTGGAAATCGAAGGACTCGACGGCCTCGCTCCTCCACAAACGCAGTGTGTTGCACGTGTCGACACCATAACCCTGCATCGGCATGTCACACGCCACGCCTTTCACCTGTCGCGCCGCGATCCAGCGCACGCGCAGACGCCCTTCTTCATCTGTCGTACTTTCCGTGCGTCCCCCGAAAGACACGTAATAGCTGACGTCCGGGTGCACGATCTCCCAAGCATTGCCCTTTTGCAGCCACTTGTCCGTTACTTCCGCCTGCCAGCCGTCTCTGATCTCTTGATCAAAGATCCCGAACTCATAGCGGATGCCATAGCCGATCGCAGGAATTTCCAGCGTCGCGAGGGAATCCAGATAACACGCGGCGAGACGTCCCAGTCCGCCGTTTCCGAGTCCCGGTTCTTCATCGATCGCGAGCAGATCGTCGAGATTCTGGCCGAGCGCGCGCATCGCGTCGCGGGCTTCGGCTTCCATGCCGAGATTTAGGAGGTTATTGCCGAGCTGCGGCCCGATCAGGAACTCGGCGGAAAGATAGCAGGCGATCTTCACGTTACTGGCCGCGTAAGTCTTCGTCGACGCGGCCCAGCGCGCGAGCATTCGATCTCTTACGCTGAAGGCGAGCGCCATGAACCAGTCCTGAGGCGTGGCGATGTCGGGATAGCGCGCCTGACGGCAGACGAGATTCCTCACAACGTCGTCTTCAAATGCGTTGCCAGGAGAATGGCACGCGTTTTTAGCGTTCGCATCACAATCGAACCCACGTACATCGCTCATAGTCGCTCCGCATTGGACTGACCGATTGGGGAAGAGATACGGCATTTCTCTCCGTAAGACAAGCAGTCATTCTCACGGACGCACTGCCGGCCACGAGAGCACCCGTTTTCGCCCCTTCCGTCATGCGCGTTGCCGCGCGACTTAGTTGCCTTGCACCCCAGAGATAAGCGAAACGCCGGGCGCGTCGCCGCGTGCATCAACGGGGGGAGGATGTTTGACGCTGGCCGAAGGCAGGGACCGTCAGCCGCCTCGAATAAGACGGTTTCGTCATCTCCACCTAGCGTGCCGCCTTGCCGACCGCTTATGCGACGTCGTGAGCTCGGCATGTTGGCGGGGGGCAATGGGCCACCGGCAACTCGGCAAGGGATACGCGAAAAAAGAGGCTAGCGCACTCGGCATTGAGGCTTCTGTCAACGGCAGATGCGAGATGACGACTCGCAACTTGAATTCCAATCGAGTCCGTAGTATCGAGTGACTATTCGGACGCGGCTTGTTGACTTGATTATCACGAGCACGCCGAGCGACGCAAAGCATAAGTCGATTGGCGCCGCCAGGCCAACACTGAATCATGCGACACGCATTCGATGTGCTGCCATTGAACGGAGATCTCGCGATGAGCAACGAGTCCGGCGCTAAACCTCCACAAACAGATGCCATCGCGGGCGACGACTTTCGCCTGATCCATGCCTGGTGGCGCGCATGTAACTACCTTTCGGCGGGGATGATCTTTCTCGCCGACAATCCGCTGCTGCGTGAACCGCTCAGGTCCGAGCATGTGAAGCATCGGCTGCTCGGACACTGGGGCGCGAGCCCCGCGCTGTCGTTCGTTTGGGCGCATCTGAATCGCGTGATCAAGCGCGACGATCTCGACGTGATCTTCATGGCTGGTCCCGGTCACGGCGCGCCCGGTGTGCTCGGTCCCGCGTATCTCGAAGGCACGTATTCAGAGGTCTATCCCGACAAGAGCGAAGATATCGAAGGCATGCAGAAGTTTTTTAAGCAGTTTTCGTTTCCTGGACATATCGGTTCGCATGTGACGCCCGAAACGCCGGGATCGATTCATGAAGGCGGCGAACTCGGCTATAGCCTCTCTCACGCCTATGGCGCCGCATTGGACAATCCGGAATTGATCGTCGCGTGCGTCGTCGGCGATGGCGAAGCGGAAACCGGCCCGCTCGCCACTGCCTGGCATTCGAACAAATTCATCAATCCCGCGCGGGACGGTGCGGTACTGCCGATCCTGAACCTCAACGGCTATAAGATTGCCAATCCGACCATCCTGGCCCGCATCAGCCACGAGGAACTGGAAGCGCTGTTCGTCGGCTATGGTTATCGGCCGCACTTCGTCGAGGGGTCGGATCCCGACGAGATGCATCGAAAGATGGCGGAAACGCTCGATGCCGCCGTCGCCGAAATCCGTTCGATCCGGGAGAAGGCGCGCAAGGGTCAGGACGTCGAACGGCCGCGCTGGCCGATGATCGTGCTGCGCACGCCGAAGGGCTGGACCGGCCCGAAGGAGATCAACGGACACAAGGTGGAAGGCTCATGGCGCGCGCATCAGGTGCCCTTCTCTGACGTGCACACCAATCCCGCGAATCTCGCGATTCTCGAGAGCTGGATGCAAAGCTACAGGCCCGACGAACTGTTCGATCAAAACGGACGGCTGCGTGAAGAGGTCCGCGCGCTCGCACCCACCGGAACGCGGCGCATGAGTGCGAGCCCGCACGCGAACGGCGGCCTGCTGCGCAAGCAGCTCAAGCTGCCCGATTTTCGCGACTATGCTGTCGATGTGGGACAAGCGGGCAAGATCCAGCACGAGAACACGCGTCCGCTCGGAGCGTTTCTGCGCGACGTCATGCGCTGCAACATGAATACCTTCCGCGTGTTCGGTCCCGACGAAACGGCTTCGAACCGCCTGCAGGCAATCTACGAAGTCAGCAAGAAGGTCTGGATGGCCGACCTGCTGCCCGAGGATGACGACGGCGGCGAACTGTCTCGCGACGGTCGCGTGATGGAGATGCTTTCAGAGCACACGCTGCTGGGCTGGCTCGAAGGTTATCTGCTATCTGGAAGACACGGCTTCTTCCACACTTACGAAGCCTTCGCACACGTGATCGACTCAATGTTCAACCAGCACGCGAAATGGCTTGATATCTGCAAGAACCATGTGCCTTGGCGCGCGTCGGTTTCGTCGCAGAACATTTTGCTCTCGTCTACGGTATGGAGGCAGGACCATAACGGCTTCTCGCATCAGGATCCAGGCTTTATCGATCTCGTCACCAACAAGAGCCCGTCAGTCACGCGTGTGTATCTTCCGCCGGACGCCAACACGCTGCTCGTCGTTGCCGACCAGTGTCTGCGCTCGACCGACTGCATTAACGTGATTGTCGCGGACAAACAGAAGCACCTGCAGTTCACGACGATCGATGAAGCGATCGTGCATTGCGCGAAAGGCATGGGCGTGTGGCGTCGCGCGAGCAACGATGAGAACGATGAACCGGACGTGGTTATGGCCTCATGCGGCGACGTCGCGACGCAGGAAGCGCTGGCTGCGACTGCCATCCTGCGCGAGCGCTTGCCGGAGCTCAAGGTGCGCTTCGTGAACGTGGTCGACCTGTTCAAGATGCAACCCAACACCGAACATCCGCATGGTTCCAGCGTTCGCAATTTCGAAAGCCTGTTCACGCTTGACAAGCCCGTGATCTTCAATTTTCACGGCTACCCGTGGCTGATTCACCGGCTCGCCTACCGCTTCCGCAATCATGAGAATCTGCATGTGCGCGGCTATAAGGAGAAGGGCAACATCAACACGCCACTTGAACTCGCGATCCTCAATCAGGTTGACCGTTTCAATCTCGTAATCGACGTAATCGACCGCGTGCCGCGGCTGCGCGACAGGACCGCGCATCTGAGAGAGGACATGAAGAACGAGATCATCATGCACCTCGATTACGCGCATACGCACGGTACTGACAAGCCGGAGATTTCTGATTGGGTCTGGCCATTCTGAATCTGCCGCGTACCCAACCTAACGCAGCTTGATACACGACGCCCCCTTCACGACCTGCACGGCGCAAAACGGTGACCCGGCGCCGCTGTAGGGAACTGTACGAAGACCACCGTTGCGAGGCTTCGATTCGTCGCGGTACCGGGAGATTGAGTGAATGGCCACGGCGACAACTATCGCGCGACTACTGAGTGTCGGCTTCGGCGTCGCCGCGTTGGCGGGCTGTCAAAAGCAGGAAGGTCAGCCGGCGCGGACCCTGCCAGCGTCGGCCGCCGCACCAAGCTCCGCCGCTGCATCGGCGGCAACCGCGCCGCTTCCTCCACTTCCCGCGTCGGTAGCCGCGCCGGCGCCCGCCTCGGCAGCCGAGCCGGTTGCGCAACCGCAGACCCAGCAATACCCGCCCGAGGAGCTCGAGGCTCTGGTCGCGCCGATCGCACTCTATCCGGATTCGCTGCTGTCGCAGGTGCTGATGGCGTCCACGTATCCGCTCGAAGTCGTGCACGCGGCGCGCTGGGTCAAGGACCATCCCAACCTGAAGGGCGAAGCCGCGGTGAAGGCGGTTCAGGACCAGTCGTGGGATGTCAGCGTCAAGTCGCTGGTGGCGTTCCCCCAGGTGCTCAAGCCGATGAGCGACAAGCTCGACTGGACCCAGCGGATCGGCGATGCGTTCCTTGCCCAGGAGAAGGACGTGCTTGCCGCCGTGCAGCGGCTGCGGATTCGCGCGCAGCAGGCGGGACATCTGAACTCGAATCCGCAGCAGAAGGTGATCGTCGAAGCACCTCCCGCTGGCGGCCAGCCCGCACCGCCTGCTCAGGGCGGTCGGGCGGTCCAGGCGCCTCAGACTATCGTGCGCATTGAGCCCGCCGATCCGCAGGTCGTCTACGTGCCTTCCTACAACCCGACGGTCGTCTATGGCGGGTGGAGCGCACCCGCCTATCCGCCGACGTACTGGCCCCCGTATCCGGCGTACTATCCTGGCGCCGCGCTCGCGAGCGGATTTGCATGGGGCCTCGGGATCGCCGCCGCCGGAGCCATCTTCGGCGGCTGCAACTGGAACAACGGCGATGTGAACATTAACGTCAACAAAGCGACGAACATCGATCGCAACTTCGACCGCACCAAGGTCGAAGGCGGCAAGTGGCAGCACGATGCGCGGCATCGCCAAGGTGTCGCTTACCGCGACAATGCGACCCGCGACAAGTACTCGCGAGGCGTACAGGGCGCCGACGCCCGTCGCGATTATCGCGGTCGCACGAGCGGTGCGCCGGAGCGAGCAGGTGTGTCCAATCGTGCGGCGGGCGATGCGGGCGCAGCGGATCGAGCAGCCCGCGCAAACAATGCGAATGTCGCCAACCGGGCCAGCGCGGGCAATCGAGCCAGCACGTCCGATCGCGGGGCGGCGACCAACCGCGCGCAGACGCCCAACCGCAACGCCGGGGCTGGCAATCGTGCGCAAACGGCGAATCGAAGCGCCGAGGCAGGCAACCGCGCGCAGACGGCGAATCGAAGCGCCGAGGCAGGTAATCGCGCCCAGGCGTCCAACAGAAGCTCCTCAGCCGGCAGTCGCGCCCAGACCACGCCGAACCGTGCCGGCACGCCGGGCGCGCAGGGCAACTTCGGAGGCGGCGGATACTCGGGCGTCGATCGTGACTCCGCGTTCCAGGGCGTGGGCGGCGGCGGCGCAGTGCAACGCGACTACAATCGCGGGCGTTCCAGCGTGCAATCGTCAGGCTTCGATCGGCCGAGCGGCGGAGGCTCCCGCGGCGGCGGTGGCGGCGGCGCTCGTGGCGGTGGCCGGCGCTAAGGAGAACAACCATGAACGGACTCGCGCCTGTCAACCGTGCCTTCGCCGGATGGCGGTCGTCGCTGGCTCTCATGCTGGCGCTCACCCTCGCGCCGCTCCCAGTCTCGAGCGCGCAGTCGTTCTTCCAGTCTCCCGATGCGGCGATGGACGCCTTCGGAACAGCCGTCGCCAACAATGACGAGGGCGAGCTGAAGGCACTGCTCGGCGCCGATTTCCGGCAGGTGATTCCACCGGTCGGCGCGGAGCTCCGCGAGAAGTTTCTGAGCGAGTGGCAAGCGTCCCACTCGGTCCAGGCGACCGGCAGCGACCACGCCCAGATTGCGGTCGGCAAGGACGGCTGGACGCTGCCCGTTCCGCTCGTGAAGACGGCGCAAGGCTGGCACTTCGACATGCACGCAGGCGCCGACGAGATGCGCTTGCGCCGCATCGGGCGCAACGAGCTCGCCGCGATCCAGACGATGCTCGCGATCTACGATGCACAGCGGGACTACGCGTCGGCGTATCGCGACGGCGCCAAAGTCTATGTCTATGCGGACCGGTTCGCGAGCACTCCCGGCAAGCATGACGGACTGTACTGGCGAACCGGCCCCGGCGAAGATCCGAGCCCCCTGGGGCCGGCGTTCATGAGCGCCGGGGCGCGCAATGCGGCGCCGAGCGGGTACCATGGCTATCACTACAAGCTGCTTCGGGCCCAGGGGCCGCATGCACCGGGAGGCGGATACGACTATATGGTCGATGGCCGCCTTTTCGGCGGCTTCGCCGTGATCGCGTGGCCAGCGAAGTACGGAGAAACGGGCATCAAGTCCTTCATGATCAGCCACGACGGTCAGGTCTACGAGCGCGATCTGGGTCCGGACACCTCGAAGAAGGTACACAAAATGACGAAGTTTGATCCGGGACCTGGATGGGACAGGGTATCAGACCAGACCCTGCCGTGAAGTCAAAAAAACTACCGTGCAAGCGACGATCTAAACGTCCGAAAGAGATCATTATGAATGTGATCGAACGCTTCGATCGCCTTTCTTAGATCAGCCATTCGCCGACATTTGGCGCTCCGCAACCGCCCGAAAGCGCGAATGCTGGCATCGCCGGATGGAAAGCGGCGCAGATGGCGTCACTTCTGATCGGGCGATGCCGAGAGCGAACTCGGTGCGTATTCCTTGACTCAGAACCGGTGACGTATGCCGAGCTTGCCTCGGTCTGAGTTTTCGCAGACGCAAGCGAACTCACCCATTGATCCAGGCGACTCCGAAGGGCGAGTTGCTGCTCGTGCTCACCCCGCTATCGGATCTATCGCCTAAGTTATCTAACGCGTACGCGTGCACCGCCCGGAACGACTTGCCGTGCCATCTGACTTGTCTGCGCTGTTGGCATACTAGAAACCGGCACGTTTAGCAGTGTGCGCGCTACCTTGCGTCGTCCCTGTTCGCCCGTCTGTGCGGCGGGCGTTTTTTTACTCATCGAAGTGGGTCGTTTCCGGCGAATTAACAACAGGAGATAGATTCGAATGCGCGCGCGATTGGCTCCTGACATTTGGTCTTTTGATTAGTGAGCATGCACAAAAACTTGGTGCAAGTGGAAAGCGTTTGCTAGCATTTAATCGAACTCTAGGTGTGACCTCCTTACATACGCTCGCTGCCCGACGAGCTGCCGTTCGCCATTGGTTCCCAATGAAGGTACGGCGGCCGCATCGTATGAAACCGCCGGGCATTTCGTACGAGGAAACCCTATGCGAATGCCTCCACGCTGCATGATCCGAACCTCTGCGAGTACCACGAGCATGTTTAAGTATGCCAGTTCGCTCAACATTCATCAGATGCGATCGGAACGCACCTGGTTAGCGCGGCACGGTGTCTTCAAGCTCGCATAAAAATACTTCGTAATCGAAATCCGCCCGTCTATAAATGAAAAACGGCTTTATGCGTGGCGGCCTTTCGTCCGCGATCGCAGGGATGGCAATGCCGGACCAAAGGAGTCGGTCGGGTCCAGCGCTTGATAGGTGATCGCAGAAGGGAGACTTTCATGGATGCACAAGTTATTGCGAGCCTAGCCGCCATGCTGCGAACAGCCGCCGGTTCCCGCACGCTGGTTCCATACAAGCGGCTACACGCAAAGTTTGACAAATGCATTCCCCTAGCACTTCGATATGATGCGCTGGAAACGGCCGCATCGACACTGGCCGATCTTAGGACATTGGATTATGGCGTTTTGCTGACGTTGGACAACGGTCTTCCGGGCGACGATTTTTTCATGCGCCTCAAACGGTTCCGGAGGGACGAGTACGAAACTGTGATGGGATACAGCTCGCCGGGGCGCTCAATAATTAGGCGACGAATAATCGCGTTTCCTGAGCGCGAGCGAGTGTTCGAACATGCGTCAACGAGCAACGGCAGGACTTCCACTCCTCTCACTCATGTGCAGGAGCATTGTTCTCACATCAGTCCTCGAGGGGTTACCGAGTACGTGACGCTCCGGCGACAGGCTTATTAAGCGACGGTCGATTCAACGCTTTCGCGTGCGAACATGTCAATCGATCAAATCTTGCATCCACGCCCGCACGACGATGGCACCGCACGAGGATGGTTGCTCCGCGTGCCAGGCGTCGCCATGCTTAGGAGCTATCGCGCGGGCTGGCTCAAGAACGACATCGTCGCCGGTCTTGTGCTGACGACGATGCTCGTGCCGGTCGGCGTCGCGTACGCCGAGGCGTCGGGCGTGCCCGGCGTGTGCGGCCTGTACGCGACTATCGTCCCGCTGATCGCGTACGCGATCTTCGGTCCGAGCCGCATTCTCGTTCTCGGCCCCGATTCGGCGCTCGCCGCGCCCGTGCTCGCGGTCATCGTGCTAAGCGCCTCGGGCGATCCTTCGCGCGCCATCGCCGTGGCGGGCATGATGGCGATTGTGTCCGGTCTGGTCTGCGTGGTGTTCGGCTTGCTGAAGCTCGGCTTCGTCACGGAGCTGCTGTCGAAGCCGATCCGCTACGGCTACATGAACGGCATTGCGCTGACGGTTCTCATCAGCCAGTTGCCGAAGCTCTTCGCGATCTCCGTCGAAGATCAGGGACCGCTCCGCGACATGTACAACCTGGTCAAAGCCATCGCGGCGGGGCAGTCCAACTGGTACAGCTTCGCCGTCGGCGCGGGTAGTCTGGTGCTGATCCTGCTGCTCAAGCGCTTCGACAAGGTGCCGGGCATCTTAATCGCCGTCGTGCTCGCGACTCTTTGTGTAAGCGTGTTTCAGCTCGATCGCGCCGGCGTGAAAGTGCTCGGAACGATTCCGCAGGGACTGCCCGCGTTCTCCGTGCCGTGGGCGAGCGGCGTGGATATTGTCAGGATCGTGCTCGGCGGCTGCGCGGTCGCGCTGATTTCCTTCGCGGACACGAGCGTGCTGTCGCGTACCTTCGCCGCACGCGCCAACATGCGCGTCGATCCGAATCAGGAGATGATCGGGCTCGGCGTCGCCAATCTCGCGACCGGTCTCTTCCAGGGCTTTCCGATCAGCAGCAGTTCGTCGCGCACGCCCGTCGCCGAAGCGGCCGGCGCGAGAACGCAGGTAACAGGCATCGTCGGCGCGGTGGCGGTCGCGGCCGTCTTGCTCGCGGGACCAAACCTGCTGCGCCATCTGCCGAATAGCGCGCTGGCGGCAGTGGTCATCGCCGCGGCGATCGGCCTCTTCGAATTCGCGGATCTGAAGCGCATCTATCGCATCCAGCAGTGGGAGTTCTGGCTATCAATCTGCTGCTTCGTGGGCGTGGCGGTGTTCGGCGCGATACCGGGCATCTGCATCGCCGTGGTGATCGCGGTGATTGAATTCCTGTGGGATGGCTGGCGTCCGCACTTCGCCGTGCTCGGACGCGTGCCTGGGCTGCGCGGATATCACGACATGAAGCGCTATCCGCACGCGGCGCAGGTTCCGGGTTTGTTGCTGTTTCGCTGGGATGCGCCGCTGTTCTTCGCGAATGCGGAGCTATTCCAGCAGCGCGTGATCGAAGCGGCCGCACAGGCGGCCACGCCCGTGCGGCGCGTGGTGGTGACGGCGGAACCGGTGACTAGCGTGGACGTCACGTCCGCCGACGCGCTGCGCGAACTGCATCGCGTGCTCAAAGAGCGTGGCATCGAGCTGCATTTCGCCGAGATGAAGGACCCCGTTCGCGACAAGCTCAGGCGATTCGAGCTGGCGTCCATCTTTCCTAATGAGAGCTTTCACCCCACGATAGGCAGCGCAGTCGATGCCTGGCGCGATGTCGAACGTGACGTCCACGGCGCTGACGCGTAGCGTCTGATTGTTACTAAGCAGGAAATTCCTTCACCGTTCTCGACGTAGCCAGATACATCGTCGTGATCACCCGGAGCGCTCATGCCCGCATTCGACTATAGACTCGTTGCATTGGCCACCGCTCTTCTCGTTTGCTCCTGGCCCGCCCCGTCTTCGGCAACACAGCAGGCGCAAGAGCGACGGGCCGGCCGCGATGTGCGGCAAGAAACGCGCCAGAGCGCCCCACATACCAAGCATGATTGTCGCGCCGCGAACCAAGAGTCTAACGCTCAATGCAGGCAGGATAAGCGCCAAACGAAGCAGCATGGACGTCAGACCGCGAGAGACATCAAGTACTGACACGTTCCCCATCGGATGCGCCAGGCGGAGTGCGACCAAGCGGCCGATCGAACAGAACAAGCATCAGACACGCGTATAGCGTGACGGCGAGAAAAAGACCCATGCGCACCGCGAACGCGGTGTAGACGTCCTTACCTGCCACGCTGTCCTGCACCGACTGGCCGAGCAAGATCATCATTGTCACGAGACTGTTCAGCCAAAAACCCGGCGAATAGCGCGTCGGCGCGATGCCGTACAGCTTGCGCCCGACGAGCAGGCCGAACAGCAGCATCCACAGAAAGAACATCCATAAGTTCACGGCGAGTCTGAGCGCGAACCAAAGCGCGATCGCAAGCAGGCCGCCGAAGAGCGTCGAGCCGATCAGCTCGCGCGCCGCGCCGCGCGCCGTCGCGGTGCAGCTCTGCCGGCCAAGGCTCACCGATTTCATGATGATCGGCATATAGCTGGCGGGATCGGTCATCGCCAGCAGCCAGGCCGGCATGACCACGAGGGTGGCGCGCAGCGCGACGAGCATCGCCCGGTCGGCGGGAATGGCGCGCGCGGCGGGAAAGGCGCGCCCGCTCGCGGCCTCAGGAAACAGCGCGTGGCTTAGCACCGAGACCAGCACGGCCAGAAGCAGCCCCTTCACGAGCGCCCCTACGACGGTAACTGCGACTTGGAGGTCAGCCGTGCCCGCCGCAGAAATCATCGTGAGTCCCGCCACCAGGAATGTCGCGACGAGGTTGTTTTCGCCGCGCAGCCCGTAGCGAAACGCGAGAAAGAGCAGCAGCCCGACTAGCAGCACGCCGGCGATCGTGTAGTAGCGGAGCAGCGGCACCAGCAGAAGGCCGCTTCCCGTGGTCAGCATCACCACAAGACCGAGCATCACGCCTGCCCTGAGCGACAGTGGCCGGTTTTGCGTCGCAAGCAGAAAAGCGGCGAACACCGGGGCGATCACGGGTATTGGCAGGTCGAGCGCGAAGCTGATCGCGAGGCACAACGCGGTGCCGGTGGCCATGCGTAGCGGGCGTCGACCGGGAAGCTGAAATGCGGTTTCCATGGCCGTCGTCAGTAGATGTAGGAGATCCAGCTCATCGCGCGCAAGAACACGCGGCCGAGCGGATTGAGCGGATTGCCCTGACTCGGGAATGCCATCACTTCGGCCTGCCCGCCCACACGGAGGTTGGACAGACGCGCACGCTCATCCGGATTGAATTCGACGATCACCGGAAAGCGTTGCGCCGGACGCAGCCAGTCGCGGCTGTTCTGCACCGTGGGCAGGCTGCCGGGCGGCGTGCTCTGCCCGACGCTCACTCCATACCCGATACTGCGCACCCGCCCCTCGAAGATCTCGCCCGGCAGCGCGTCCAGCGCAATGGCCACGCGGGTGCCCGGCTTCAGACGGCCCAGATTATTCTCGGTCATGTCCGCGCTGATCCACACATCGCGGATCGCGATCAGCGTCATGACCGCCTTGCCCGCCGACGCGAACTGCCCGACTTCGGTGCCGAGATCCGTGATGACGCCGCTTGTGCGCGCCTTGATGCGCGTGTTGGCCAGATCGAGCTCCGCTTTTTCGAGCGCGGCGGCGGCGCTGCGCAACTGCGCGTTCTCCGCCTCGACGCCGCCTTGCTGCTCGCGTGCGCGCTCCACTTCGGCGCGCGCCGCGGCGACCTGGCTTCGCGCCTGCTCGAACGTCGCTCGTGCCACCTCGAGACGCCGCAGCGAGATCGTGCCCTCGTCCTCACGATAAAGCCGCTCGAGCCGCTCGCTGTCCTGCCGTGCCTTGAGCTCGTTCGCAATGGCGGCGCGCAGCGACGCGCGCGCCGAATCGATTCCCGCCGTGCCCGCGCCGACCTGGCGCCGCATGGTTTCGAGCTCGGCCCGTGCCCGGTCGGCGGCAATGCGATATTGCTCGCTGTCGACCTCGAAGAGCATGTCACCCGTGTTGACCTCCTGATTGTCATGAACCAGGACGCGTATCACCCGGCCCGATACCTCCGCGACGACGGGCACGACAAAAGCCTGCACGCGCGCCTGTTGCGTGTAGGGCGTGAACCGGTCGGCAAGCAGGTACCAGACAAGGCTCACGGTGATCAGCGCGACGACGCACTTCACCGCCCTGCCCGACGGATCGGCAGCTGGCGGCGGCGGCTTCGGCGCCGGCGCGGCCTGGGTCGGCCCGGACGTTGCGCTCATCGGGACGCTCCTTCGGACGGGGTGTCCATGTCGTTCAGCAGGTCATCCCAGTCGGTGCGTTGCTCCATCTGCTGGCGCGTTGCGGCATCTACGAGCGGCTGTCGCGTGGTCCAGCCGCCGCCCAGCGCCTTGTAGAGCGCAATCAGACTGCCTGTCGCGTTGCGCCGGTTGACGACATACGCGTCCTGCTGCGCAAACAGCGCGCGCTGTGCATCGAGCACACGCTGGAAGTCCGAGTACCCTTCCCGGTAGATCGTGCTCGCGAGCGTCAGCGAGCGCCGCGCGGCGCCCTGAGCGTCGTTCAGGATGGTGTCCCGCCGCAACGCGGCGAACAGCGCCGTGGCGGCATCGTCGGCTTCGCGCGCGGCTCCGCGCACCGTGTTCTGGTAGGCGACCGTCAACTGCTGCAGCCGGGCGTCCTGGACGCGCACGTTGTTCGTGATCCTGCCGTGATCGAAGACGTTCCAGACGACGCTCGGCCCGGCTGCAATTGACAGTGTGTTCGGTGACCCCTTGAGCGAGCTTGCGCTCCAGACAAGCGTGCCGAGCAACGACACGGACGGATACAGATCGGCTTTCGCCACGCCGATGAGCGCCGACTGCGCGGCCATCTGATACTCCGCGGCCCGCACGTCGGGGCGACGCAATAGCAGTTCGGCCGGCACGTCGTGCAGCACGGCGTGGTCCACGAGAGGGATCACGCCTTCCTTGCCGGACGACGCGTCGAGTTCCGGCAGCGGTCCGGGCGGACGGCCCATCAACACGGACAACGCATGCCGCGCGAGGACAATCTGGCTTTCGAGATCCGGGATGCTGCTCAGCGTGCCCAGATATTGCGTCTTCGCCTGCTGGAGATCCAGTTCATCCGTCTCGCCGGCCCTGAAAAGCTTTTGCGCGATGTCATAGCTGCGTTTTTGCAGCTGGGCATTCTCCCGCGCGATGCGCAGGCGCGCCTCGGCGGTGCGCATCGTGAAATAGGTATCGGCGACCTGCGCGTGCAACAGGACGAGCGCGGCATCGCGGTTCGCCTGGGCGGCAAAGAACGCGGCATCGGCCGACTCGATCGCGCGGGCGAAACGCCCCCAGAAGTCGAGCTCCCAGCCGACGATGAAGCCCGCGCCATATTGCAAGTAGAGCCCCGAGCGCGTATTAAAACCATCCGAGCGCTTGCGCGCCGAGGCGAGCACCTCGGCGCTAGTCTGTTGAACCTGAGGATCGCGTCCCGCCAGCGCGATGCCAAGCTGCGCACGCGCTTCGATCACACGCAGACCGGCGATCTGCAGGTCGCCATTGCCGGCGTCGGCCTGCGCGATCAGACGCCCGACCGTTTCGTCGCCGAAAACCTTCCACCATTCCCGGACGTCGGGCTGTGATGCCTGACGCGTGACCTGTTCGAGTGTCTCGCCGCTCCAGTGCTCACTCCAGCTTTCGCGTTGCGGATGAAAGTCGGGGCCTACGCGCGTGCAGCCGCTCAGGCACCCCGCAATGCAGAGGATGGCGCACCCCGTCCGACGCAGACGTGTGATCCCGCATGGGCGTGTTGAAGGCGACATGGCGTCGTCCGCGCAGCGTCCTTCAGGGCTGCTTCCGCCCAGTCAGCAGTTCGGGGTGCGGCTGGTCTTTCACCCAGCGCCAGAATAGCTTGTAGGCCACCGCGAGCATCACGGGACCGATGAAGAGGCCGATCACCCCGCCCGTCACCATGCCGCCGAGCGCGCCGATCAGCACGACGGGCATCGGCACCGCAACGCCGCGACCCAGCAACAGCGGCTTGAGCACGTTATCGGCCAGACCCGCGATGAAGACATAGACGGAAAACGCGATCGTCGCTGCGCTGACGCCGCTCGTGACGATGACGAAGATAATGACGGGAAGCGTGATCAACGTAGCCGGCAACTGCATGATCCCGATGAGCAGCACGGCGAGCGCGAGCAGACCCGCACCGGGAATGCCCATGACGACGAACGCGACGCCGATGAGCAGCATCTGGATGAACGCGATGCCGACCACGCCCTGCGCGACGGCCCGGATCGTGGCCGTGCACAGATCGGCAATCTGCCGGCCGTTCTCGGGGCCGGAGATACGCGCGGCGATCTGCACCGCGCTCTGATAACCCTTCTCGCCGTGCGCCATAAAGATGCCCGCGACGATCAGTGCGAGAAAGAAAACGAGCAGCCCCGCCCCCAGACCCGTGACGGTGCCCAGCACCGCGAGACCGGCCTGCTTGAGTTGCGGCGCGAAGTTTTGCGCGAGCCCTGACAGATCCGTCGATGCCTGGGTCCAGAAGTCGAACACCCGCTGTCCCACCAGCGGCCACGCGGCCACCGATTCGGCAGGAGGCGGTATCTCGAAGCTCCCGCTCCTGAAGACGGCCATCGCGCGCTCGATCGAACTGGCCACCGCGACACCGAGCAGATAGGTCGGGACGAGAATTACGACGAAGGCACCGAGGATGATCAGCGTGGCGATAAGGCCATCCCTGCCCGCGCGCGAACCGCGCAGCCGAACCTGAAGCGGATACAGCGTGACCGCAAGGATCAGCGCCCAGACCATCAGGTCGAGGAACGGGACGAAGACGCGAAAACAGAAGACGGCCAGAACAGCGACGAGTCCGGCGCGAATCAGGACATCGAGCAGTTCTCTGGAGAGCGTGCGTTCGGTATTCGACGATAGCATCTCAATGCCTCCTCTGCTCGGCAGTCCAAGTCTAGGACGGACAGCATCACTTCTCAAACAGCCGGTCGAACTATTTCGGCAGCCGCCGGCCAGAAGACCACCCGCTCGTTCACGTTCGCGCATTCGCACCAGAGAACCGGCGGTGCGCGAGGAGCAGCAGAGGCGTCGATACCATGGAGAGCGCGACGACCAGCGTGACGAGAGACGCCTGGCGCTGATCGATGACACGCGCAGTCAATGAAGCCGCCATCACCACGAACGCGAACTCGCCGCCCTGTGACAAGAGAATGGCAAAGTAGGCGCGTTGCGACGCCGGAACTTCGAACCGATTAGCAAGACACCACTGCGCGATCGCCTTGATGCCGACCAGCGCCACGACGAGCACCGCCACCCGCACCGGCTCACGCATCAAAACGCTGAAATCCATCGACATGCCCACCGCGATAAAAAACAGGCCGAGGAGGAGACCCTTGAATGGCGCCATGTCGACCTCCACTTCGTGCCGATAGTCCGAATCGGCGAGCAGCACGCCTGCGACGAACGCGCCTAGAGACATCGACAAATGAACGCTCTCCATGAGCAACGAAATTCCGATGATCCAGAGCAATGCGAACGCCGTGAATATCTCCGGGACGCCGGTGCTCCTGATGAGACGTAGCACGACGTGCAGCAGATAGCGGCCCGCCAGGGCTATCGCCCCCAGCATGGCAAGCGCCTTCAGCGCTACGAGCCATCCGGGTTCCGCTGCGTGTGTCGGCACGGTCGGCCCGAGCAGCGGCAGCAGCGCAATCAGCGGAATGGCGGCCATGTCTTGAAACAACAGAATGCCGAAGCCGGCACGGCCCGTCGGCGTGTCCATCAACTTGCGCTCTTGAAGTTCAGACATCACCATTGCTGTCGATGACAGCGAGAGCGCAAGGCCGCCCGTCAGCGCGATGCGCCAGGGCAATCCGAGGAGCAGGAAAATCCCCAACAACGCTGCGGCGCATACGGTCATTTGCATCGCGCCGTAGCCAAAGATGGTGCGGCGCATCGCCCACAGTGCGTCCATCCTCATCTCGAGTCCGATCACGAACATCATCAGCACGATGCCCAATTCGGAAAAATGAAGGATCGCGTCGACGTCGGTCACCAGCTTCAGCGCCCACGGACCGATCATGACGCCTGCCACCAGGTACCCGAGCACCGGCCCAAAGCCGAGGCGGACCGCCACCGGTACGGTGATGAGTGCGGACGCAAGAAAGATCACAACGTCGATCAACAGTTTTGACATGCACCGCCCTCTTGATTCGACTGCGCCAAATGTCGAACTGCTCTGATCAATGCTGCGGAGCGCAGAGCCTAATGCATTGATTCCGGGCTAACGCAATTCCTCGCCGATCCGCTCACGTTCTTGACGGAAACGATAAGCCTACTTCCGGTGGTTGCTGTGATGATGTGCCCATAACTGACTGTCGGGATGAACTTGATATCCGGGGCGACGGATACCGGAGGTTTTTGCGCTGCGTCGATTGTCAGACCGAGTTCAACGATAACCGAATCGATCGCAACCCCGTAGTCCGTCCTGCGCGCAGACTCGTTCCTCTCGAAGTCACAGATCCCCTTGAGGATGTTCTCCAGCGCCGTAGGTATATCGACTGATTTACCGGGTGGGATGGGAGGCGTGTTGCAGCCCGCTACGAGAATAGCTAAAGCCAGCACAGCCAGCGAGACGGCGTCGCGCATGAGACCCTCCAGCGTTCCAGAAGCGGCAAGATCTGCCGCCGAAGAGTAGTTCCCGCGGTCGCGCTCCGACGCACTGTACTAGGTCGAAGCGCGGCAATGTTTCGCCTTGCCTAGCGTGAAAATTTCGCCCCCCTAGAATGCTGTCCTCACCCGTTGAAGGCATATGCCGCCTGACGCAGAGGCCGAATCGAAGTCAAACGTGATTTCCTGAGCGCGAACTTGCGTTATCTCGCGGTCGACGCGATTGCGTTGCGCTTGAGGAGGTCTTTTGGCCTGTGCAAGTCAACGAAAACGACAACATATATGATCTAAGTGCTGCCTACATCGTCTCGTAAGCTAAGCTTAAAACCTCTCCGGAACATGTCTAAGCGGACGCTCGCTCTCGCGATAGCCTTCCGATTTCTGCCGCTCCGGCAGCTTCACAGTCTCTCTCGGCACAGCCTGGTACGGAATGTTCGTCAACAAGTGGCTGATGAGGTTCAGGCGTGCGCGGCGCTTGTCGTCAGATCGCACGACATACCAAGGCGCGTGATTCGTGTCGGTTGCTTCGAACATATCGTCGCGGGCGCGCGAATAGTCGTACCAGCGGCTGTAGGAGCGCAGGTCCATAGGCGAGAGCTTCCAGATCTTGCGTTCGTCGTGAATGCGCTCTTCGAGGCGCCGTGTCTGCTCCTCCTGGCCGACTTCGAGCCAGTATTTGAGCAGGATCACGCCCGAATCAATGATCGCACGCTCTACCAGTGGCACGCCCTTAAGAAACGCTTTCGCTTGCTCATCGGTACAGAAGCCCATCACGCGCTCAACGCCCGCGCGGTTATACCAACTCCGATCAAAGAGCGTGATCTCGCCCGCCGCGGGCAAATACGGAAGATAGCGCTGTACATACATCTGCGTTTTCTCGCGTTCCGTGGGCGCCGGTAGGGCAATTACACGGAAGATGCGCGGACTTACGCGCTCAGTGATCGCTTTGATCACGCCGCCCTTTCCGGCGCCGTCTCGACCTTCGAACACGATGCATATCTTCGCGCCGGTGTACACGGCCCACTCCTGCAGTTTCACGAGCTCGACATGCAAGAGCGCAAGTTCTTTCTCATACTGCTTCCTGCTCATGCGCTCATGGTTACCGCGGCGGTCAAAAGCGCTTCTCGACGAGTTCTCGACCTTCTCTTTTCTCATCGCTGCGTCCCTCTTATGTCGATGTGCCTCCACCTCGCCGATGCGCGGCTAACACGCAACCGCCACTTAGGTTTCGTTTCGTTCAGGCATGACCTGAACCACGAGCGTGTGATTCTTCCAGAACATGTTGTGAATGCGGGGCTGAAAAGTGCGCAGTATGTGCGGCGCGACCGAATCGAAGCGCACGACCGCGGCCGGATGCTCGCCAGTGCCCCTCACGCGCTGAATCGAATCGAACGGAGGGAGGCCGTAGTTGCAGAGAAACGCCCGGATTTCTTCGTTGGTCGTTTTCTCGTCTACGTTGCCGAGCCAAAGATCACCCATCGCCAAGCCCTCCCCTTACGCTGCTTCGTGTACCGCATCAATTTTCGCCTCAATGCCCATTTCGAGACCCGGTGCTTGTCAAATGGCCTTTCCGTTTTCCTCCCCCAGGCATTGCAGGTATTTAACGACACCGGAGACTCGATGCCGCTCTTGAGCACTTCAAAGTGGATCCTTGTCCGCATCGCATCTAGCAGCGAATCGACATACACGCCACCATGTGGAAGCGCCTGCTAACTGCGTTGCTCGCGTAAGACAAGATCGACGCCAAGTTTGTACCATCGATACCTCCAGAACACGCTCTACGCAATAGCTGCCGCCAGAAAATTCGTGATCTCCGTGTCAACACTGTTGTTCCGACGAGCTTGGCGTCCGACAATCACTAGGCTACATTCTCTGCCTGTCAGGGTCCGGTCGGGAAGTGCTCTGTTCTCGGCGCAGCGGCTGCTACCAGCGTAGCGACCGGACAGCCGTTCAAAGTCAATCAGGCTCCGTGCACGCGAAATCTGATGGTCTCATTCAGCCGGTTGAACAGCGTGACAGCGTTCATGCTCCTTGCGCTGATCGCGACGGAGACGGCGCAAGCACAAGCGTCGCCGGACCGAGCCGTCGTCGGCGCCAACGTCAAGCGCTACGCGGACGCCGTTCTCGCAATCATGTCCTACACGGCCGTGCCGGACGTCACCACGAGTTCGCTCTCCATCAACAGCGGGGCGACCGGCGATCCAGGCTTCCGCCAGACTCAACTGGGCGGAGGTTTCACGCTTAGCAAGTCTTTTCCGCTCTACCTGGAAGGCACCGTTGCATATAGCCGTTACGATCCTACTTTCGTCGCGACTGAGGGCGGGCAGGAACGCCCCGTGCCGACGAAATGGAACACGGCCAGCACAACGGTCGGCGTAGGATGGGATTTTCCAATCACAGATGAGCTGCGCTTCCGGCCGATCCTCAATGGCATGATCGGCCGCGTCGCGAGCGACCTGCGCGTTGCACAGACGGTAGTCAATCACGTCGCCAACGCCAATCTCCAGTTCCTGGAAGACGGCGCACTCAATGCGTACGGCCTCGGCGGGTCCCTGATGCTTGACCTGGAGCACTATCGCGAGCACTACGAGATCGATCTCGAGCTTCGCGCAACTGATATCTATTTACGCAGCTTCGGGAGCTCATCCGAAGCAGTACAGGGATCAGCGACCGCGCAGCAATTCAGCCTGTGGGCGCGTTGGCGTGCGCCCACAGGCCTCTCCGCGCTGGACCGGCCCGTGCGCTACGTTCTTGAAACTGCGTACTCGCACTACTTCGGCGACAGCGCTGGCGTGCTCGGCTTTAACGATCTGACCTCCCTCGGGGTCGGGCTCGAGCTCGACAGCGGCAGGTACCCCGTCATCATCACGCGCACGCGCGCGATGGTGCGCTACGTATTCGGTCACAACGTGCATGGCGTCGCGTTTGGCTTCGCGGTTAGCTTCTAGCGAGCGCGCTTCCTTCTTTTTTGAGCTTTCATATCCACCTTTCGTGCAATTGCCTCCGGAGTGTTACCCCCCGTGTTCTTTGCGACAAGAGTGCGCGCCCTGATACATGTATCGCCGCCCAGCTGCGCTGGTGACAACTGGAGATATTCCCATTCGACTCGTGTTGCACTGCATGAAGGGATCGTCATCCACCCGTGCGTCAAACGCGTTCCAGGCAGGCCAGTCAAGCGCCGACAGATTATTGCGAACCCGCGGAGAGACACGTATCGAACGAGACGCGCATGCAGACCCCACAAAATTCAATGTACTGGCCTTGACCGCATTTTTGATCCTGCTTCCGCGCTTCGCTCGGCATGCGAGGCGAGAACCGATCTGTCATCGCGCTTTGTGCGAAGCGTACGGCGCAGTCCCAAGGCATCGCGCCGAAAGCAAGCGATGTCGCCGGCGAGGCAACCCAGTGGCAGCGAGCCCGGCTACTCGCATTGTCTCGCCGCCGCAATCGATATGCGATTTCTCACAACACTGATCGCCTGCTTAAGCGCGTATACATCTGGGAGATGACCTGCAGGCACTCGGATCTCACTTGCGCTTGCGTCGATGTGTTCTATCTCTTTCCGCCATTGTGCGACCTGTTCGGCTGAGGGCTGTTCGGTTTTCCAAATCTCGTCTTCCAGCGACTTCAGCTCGCGATACCTGACGACCATACGATGATTGATGCGCGACCCCAACCATTCGCGGCAGTGCCTGCAGCACGCCGATGAGAACCGCCATGAACGGCAGCAAAAATAAGCAAACGTCTTTCCACAAAGCTGGCCAGCCAGAATGGTAGATAGCGCTGCAAGAAAGGCCGACCAGACTTGAAATAGCGTTCGCTTTCCTTTGAGATGGGAAGTTCCGCAGTGTTCAGATTTGGAAAAGCGCCGAGCGGTGTGAAATAGTCCTCGCCGGAGTGGACGGTTCTGGCAGCATCCAGTAAGAGATAGACGAGGGCCGGATGGAGCGTGTCTTTGGCTACCAGAAGGGCCGTCGAAGCGAGCAAGGTAACATCTGCCTTAGGATCGTCGTTGACGATACTCGTCGAGGCCCGGGGAAAGGTTACCTTGGAAAGCGACGGGAACCTCTGTACGATCGCGTCTGCTTGAGCGAAGCTGACAAGTTTCAGGTCACTGTTAAGCAGCGTCTGCTGCATCGGTGCATCGGGTCTGCCCACAAAGAAGGCTGCATCGAGACTGCCGTCTTCGAGGGACCGGTAGGCCATTTCCGCGTCGACCTCTAACAGGTGCGAATTGTCCCGATTTACACCGCTGTAGCCGAGCAAGGCCTGTGAAACGTGCAAAAGACCGCTGCCCGGAACGCCGATGCCGATCCGCTTGCCCCGCAATTGTGCGAGCCGGGCGACGTCAACGTCGCCCCGATAGAATACCCAGATGGGTTCATACGAGACAGCCGCGATCGTCTGCAGTCGATCACCCTCCTGAGGTTGAAGCGTCCCCGATTGGATAAAACCGACCTCATACTCACTGGCGTTCTCCCTCAGCCGCTGATAGTTTTGAACGGACCCAGAGGAAGAGCGTACATCGAGCGCGACGCCATCACGCTTCAAGATTGGCGCATACTTGTATGCGAAACTTTGATAGATGCCGTTGTTGGCCCCGGTTGTCATGACGATTCTTGTCTGAAATGCCGGTTCGACAATAGCAAACAGCGCCCAGCCGAGCACGCTCACCAGCGCGACGGCACAGACGATAAAAAGCCGCCGTCGCTGAGGTATCGGCGCCAGCTTCTGGGTGCGGTGGATTTCTACCTTGTGCCGCCACATCATCCGGCCCTCACGATATCCCGGTTACTCAAGCCATTGCTCAACGAGGACGCCAGCTCGTGGATACAGCGTTCTGCGCGCTTCAGGCTCCGGCTTGACCGGCTTGCAGATTCTTGTGGCGCTCGCGGATAAGCGCGCAAGCTGGTGTTCCAAGTCCCTCGCGGAGAACGGCGCCTCGCGCGATTACTTCGCTGCGCATGCCCTCGAAGCGGGCGTCGCATTTACGTAGAAGCACGATCGCGGTGAACTCGGCCGCCACCATTCTTGTAACGCTGACTAGCAAGCGCGGCAACTAGTCACGATCAAGGAAGCAACCTGCTTGCTTGCATTGCCAGATGCAATAGTGCGCGGCACCAGGCGCCGTTATGGTTGGCCACCGCTTGCTTTGCCCACCGCGCGAGTCCGCTGCGCTTGTGCCTCTGTGACAAGTCGATAGGACGCGTAGTATTTGTAGATATTCCGAACATAAGTCGTAGTTTCGATACCAATCTTCTCCGCCACGATGATCTCGACGTTGTTAAACCAGATATCAGGATTCAGCCCGCGCTCCGCGGCCAGCGAGCGCATCTTGGCGATATTGGCCGGTCCAGCGTTGTAGCTGGCAAAAGCGAACAGGGGTCGGTCCTTCTCGGAGAAGTGGGCGTCACGAAAGTAGCGCGTCATTAACTGATCGAGATACTTTGCCCCCGCATGAATATTTGATTCGGTAATCTTGATATCGCCCACCTCGAGTTCCTTGCCGGTGGCGGGCATCAATTGCATGATTCCGACGGCCCCAACGCGGCTCTTTGCCTCCTGCTTCAGTTGCGACTCCTGGAATCCTTGTGCGGCAAGCATGAGCGGATCAAAGCCATACTGCTTGCCATATTTTTCAAAAAGCAGCACCGTCTGCTGGAATCGCCTGATCTCGGCACTGTTCGTGTTGTTATGGATCTGTTTGATGCCCTGCATATACTGTTTGAGGCGGACTTCTGCCACGCTTTGCTTCTTGATGTAATTGACATAGAAGTCGCTCACGACCTCCTGCAACTGTGGGCTTTGCTTCCGGATGGCCCAGCCGATGTAGCCCCCTTCCCGCACGGCAATATTGTCATGGACCTTGATCTGGGGAAGCACCTGAGCCCACATGCGAGCCTTCCAATCATCGACGATCAGGATCTGAAGCAACCCGGCGTTCAGCATCTCCATGGCGTCTTCGTCTTCAAGCGCGTCCGGCAGCAACACCAGCCGCATCTGCGGCATGCCGGATTTTGCGAAACGCATGTTGAGCACATTGAGGCTGTCGTAGTAGCTGCTGCTGCGCCGCACCTGGACAGTCTTGCCACTGAGATCGTCGGTCGAAGACAATGTGGGCGATTTGGGACCAGTAACAGCCAGCTCGCTCGTTGGTCTGAGCGCGTGAGCTGTAACGAAGTCGGCCAGCTTTAGCCGCTGATCAGTGACCGTGAGATTGCCGGCCGCAATGTCGCCAACGCCGTCCACTAGCGCAGGCAATAGCCGATCGCGTGTGGTCGGGATCAGCACAATCGTGAGCGGGCGTCCGCCGAGGCGGTCAGCGTATTTCTTATTGATGTAGCGCTCAAAATCGCGCGCGGTTTCTGCGGTCAATCCCCGTTCGTGTCCCCGGTCATTGAAATAGAGCGTACGGCTGAAGGGCACCAACACCCGAATGATATGACGCGTGAGCATCGCGTCGAAATCGCCCCGCCAAGGTTGATTGGTCAGATCAAGCTTACGGGCTGCGCTCGCGGGGTTCGGCACCGACGCGCTCGACGTTTCAGACGGGCGTGCACCGGCGGCCGCCGACTGTGCAAGACGAGGGGTGATCGCAATGGATATCGCGAGCGCTGAAAGTAAGAGAAGAAAGAACGTGCGGACGAGATGCATGATGCGAACCTCGCTGTTATGCGCTGCAAACGCCGTCTTTGGCCTTGTATATATAAGCGTCTCGCGAAGCCGAGGCGATACCTGCTTTCACTTCGTTCCAATGGGAAGCATAGCTGCCTGCTGGCAGTCTTCAACCGCAAAAACGGCCTGACTCACCGACCGCGATGGTCGATGCCGAAAGTCAATGGTCCAACCATCGATATTGAACCGCCAAGGAGATGGCCTTGTAGTTCCCGCCGGCTCGCACAATGAGACCTTTGGATGCGGCCAGCTTGGCCGACCAGTTGCGCGTAATGGGTACCGACAGTGTGAGGCCATAGCGGACGTTGTTCTGTCGGTCATCGTTCTCGACGCCGTTTACAGCGGTGGTGCCACCGGTATAAAAACCCACATCTCCAGCGAGCCAAAGTCCGGGCCGAAAAGTGTAACCACCGTGAAGTTGCAGCACAGGCATAGGCGACTGACTCCGGCGTGCTTTGCCCAAAAACTCCGTATTGTCTGTAAAGAGCCACACACCGAGAGCTACCTCGGCAAACCAGTTTCCAACCGGCTGCGAGATTCCGAATTCAGGCTTGAACGCCCACCGGTTCGCACCGACGTTGATCAAACGGCTCTGCTAATACTGGCCGGAGGGAGCGACGACTGTGAGGCTCGCCCCGACTATCGTTTGCGGCGTTCGGCGCGCAAACTCCTCCGGCAAAAGCGCCGCTCCGCCGAGCAGGTCCATCGCGAAACGCAACCGTACATCGCCGAACCCTGCGCGGTGCACCTGATTCGGCGCATCGAAGACTTTTCCAGAGACATCGCCACTTGCGAACGGCACAACAAATCCTACCGAAGCGGTGCGGCCACCCACGTCGAAGATGCGTGCGTATCCGAGGGCAAACGCGTTGATGGCTGCGCGTATGTCCGTAACCGGAAGCGACGGGTCCGTGAGGACTTGACCGGCGAGGCGGGTATAGCCGGCGACCAGGAAATTGGTGCCAGTGGGCGCTGCGGAGTATGCTCGCGGCTCGAGTTCTTGGGCGTGCAAATCGGAGAGAGAAGGCACGAGCAGCAGCGCAAGCAGTAACCACCGTACGGTATCGTTGAACACACCGGGTTTTATCCCGCGCCCTGCGTGTCGCGAATCTGCACAACGCGCGAAAAAGGCAAAATGCGTATCCAGCATCTGTCGCCCCTTTCTTCGTTTTGTGGTCGTCATTTCTGGTGGTTCTGCTGACACGATGACATGCCGCATACTCGGCGGACAGGGTAGCCTTGGTTCGATCGATACATTCGACGTCGGCGCGACGCAATTGCGAAAAAGAAGCGTGTGTGAACCGGCCGTCGCAACACTGTGCGGGGACCGCCGATAATCAGTTTCATTGCGGTGCTCCGTTGTTACGCTCGAGCCTACTGCCGAACCCTCGCCCCGGAAGCTTGCAGGTGCGCATCGACCGACTGACCTACTCTTCTTCGTCGCATCGACTATCATTAAAGTAATGCTTCATCGATGCAGTTCAGTTGCACAATCATGTTCGCGTCATCCGCTTCGCGCTTTCGAATCTCCGCCGGCACCGCTCTCTCGACCGTCGCTGCCTTGACGATCACTGCTTGCACAATCACGCCCCCGCCGAGCGTCGTCGCGGCTCGCGCCGCGGCGCCCACCGCGCCCGCGGCACCGGACCAGACACTCGACGATTACAAGCAGCGCATCGCGCAACGCATCTTCGAGCGCAACTCGTCGCTCGTGCTGCATGGTAGGCCGCAGGCGATGCTTCGCTCGTTCGTGCTCGTCTCCTTCACCATAGACCGCAATGGACGACTTCTCGAATCGTCCGTGTATCGCACCAATGGCGACGATGAAGCCGAGGCCACCGCGCTCGCATCGCTGCGCCGGGCGTCACCTCTGCCCGAGCGACCGGCGCGGCTTCTGAATGGCAACGGGCAGCTGGAACTCTTTGAAGGCTGGATGTTCAACGACAACGGCCAGTTCCAGTTGCAGACCTCTCACGCGCCACAGGCAACGAAAATCAATTAATTTGCGCTGGCGCGCGCACGAAGATCTAACAAGTACCGGCCTGGGCAGTTTCGAAAAAGCTGGACCCCTTGACAAGGCACGGTGCGAAGTCGGCGTTTAAACGAGCCGTGAGCGTCCGTTCCGATTCGCGAAAGATTCGCCAGTGCTTCCGAACAATGGCCCTACACGAGATGAGCGAACCGTGCATTCGCTCGAGTACGCGGGCTAGCCTTCGACCTTCACGTCGCCTCGCGAATCTTCCTCTTCAGTCCCTCCACAAGTTGTCTGCACGGCACGGAATCGGCGCGATCTAGGTTCCGCCCACTACCGGCAAAGAGTCACGATCGCCTTGCGATATTCGAAGAACAATCGTCGACGGCTGAAGCCGATTACGTCGCTCGCCGGATGTGGGTCCGCGCCCTATCGCATCTCGGGTGACGAGAAGGTGCATGAAAAGCCCTGACTGGCTGCGCCATAAACTGCTTCCGGGTGTCGAGCGCCTGTGGCTCGCGCGCATTCATCCAAACGGTTCGAAGTGCGTTTCGCTGATTTGCCCGAGTTCAAAGGCCAATGTGAAGAACGCCTCACGCTTCACAGCGTTGCAGTTGTACTCGGATCGTTTGCAAGGACAGGACCGCCTCGCCCGCGGGCACAAGCTCGCGCCGCAAAAAACGGGCGCTGACCGGTTGCAACACAGCATACAGACCGGAATTGAAAAATAGCCTAGGATTGAAAGAACGCCCTTCGCGATCGACAGCCATCTGCCGCAATCAATGAGACGCCTTCTCCCCAAGTGCTCGGTCGTCTGCATCGTTTTTATGCTTTCATTTAACATGCTTTCGGCCTATCAGCAACCTCGACCGTTGTATGACAATCGAGCCGAGGCACGCCTTTTGTTTTTCCCTCACCCAGCCCTTGTATCCATCAACATGACGTTCCCTGCCCGGCTACGCGGCCGTCGCTACTACTTTGAGAATGATCTCCCAAGCCTCGACGCACGAACCCTATCGGGAACAGGTTTTGGTCCGGTATCTGCCTGGAGCCAGGCAATTAGCCCTTATCAGCGAACGCTTGCAGAAACTGCGGCCCCGAGGCCGGACAGGCCGCGCGACGAACCGACCAATCCGGCGAATGACTGGCACTTCTATGTAAGTCCGCAAATCGGCGCAAATCACGAAGGTGAGAGAAGCATGACGTTTTCTGTGCGCCACGGATTCTGAGCGTTCTAGCGTACTGACGGACGTGAGCTTGGAACTCACTGAGCAAGCCAGAGCCGGACAGAATACAGGGTTGGAGGCAGGCACTGCGCGGGCCGCTGGCAGGTTAACACTCCCAGGCGGCGGAGAACGGATAGACCCACGGCCACGTGAGGACTGCGCGTACCTTCGAGAGCGGAGAAAACATGAAGGTGCTCCTTGGTGGTTTAGTGGTGTGCCTGCTTGGACCGATGTACATATTGCACGCTCACTCCACTGTTCGGTACGACGAGCTCTGGTACGATGACCTGTCCTTCTTCAGTCGTCTGATTCCTTCCGTAGTCGTGCAGCCACGGTCTGTCTATGGCGATATGTTGCTTGCGAATGGTGTAGATCCGAATTCGGAGAAGGGGCGGCTGATTGTGTCGTGGATCGCCCGTATCAATCACGATATTGCGATTGCCGAAAACGTGCGTCGAAAGACCAACGCCTACTTCGACCCAGTTGCTCGATCAGAGCTGTTGGCAAACGCGCTTAGTCGGCTGTCACCATCGTTGCGACTGCAGTACGTTCAATTGATCTCCAAATTCCTCGACACGCTCGTCCCGCCCGACTGCTTCGGCTCGAATGAAGTGAGCGATGTTGTTAATCACATTCCATTGAGCGCAATTTCAGAGGTTGATATTGACGCATATTTCCGTCTGGTGTCGGCAGCTCTCCACGCAAGCTCGTCGGATGTCGAGCAGCGGTCGCCGAGTCCAGAGGCACTGGATCAGGCAGAAGCGCTTCTACGGCGTTCCTTACTGCATCAACTTAATCATCTTCCAGCTAACGTTTCGCGATACGGTGCTTACGCCGAAAACCCGAAAGCGTCTATCCCAATTGACGCATGTTGGGCAATGCGCGTGACGATGCACGCTATTTTGGCGCTGCCGGACCCCGAGCGCGACATTATCTTGCGGCGAACAGTTCAGTCACCGCGCGTTTCCCCTTAGCGCAAGTCCAAGCGGAGATCGATGGCGGGAACACCAGCTTGGATTGCGGGATCTCGGGTGCAACACTTACGCAAGTTCCTCGATTGGGTACATCGATAGACGATATATCTCCGTGGTCCCCGCAAGCGCGTCCCGCTTTCGCTGGAAGTCGCGTTTCGGACAAGAAGCACGCGAGCAGAATACCGCGTCACCGTCCCGCCGAGCGGGAGCCGCGTGGCCGGGTGGCCACGGCCCCGCTCCGCAGGGATGCGTCACGCCTTGCTATGCCTTAGCAGGCGCGGCCAACAAACAAGCCACGGACTAAGTCACTGCATTCGCTCTGGGGTTCCAGTGGCGGAACCACTCGCCACCGGCTGGTATGGCGCAACTGCAGCGGGCGGCGCTGCTGGCACAGAAGCCTTCCAGAGAAAAGTGCTGAACGTGAGAAAGATCGTGAGGAGCAAAACGAATTCCATGGTGTTCACCCTCCCCTTTGTGCCAGCGAGCGGACCGCCATCCGTTAGTGCTAACGGCGGTAATGACGGTGACCGTTTTCATGCCGATTCGGTAAGGCTACCCGAGACGAATAGGGCCGCGCGCTAGCCGGATTGTTACCCAACTAACTAAAGCCGTCACTTTCAGTTTTCTCTTGACGTTTATTTTCCGGGAAGACGTTTGTCTATGCCGAATCTCGCGAACTGGCCGGTTGCGGTTCAGATGATTCGACGTCGTCTATCCTCGGATTTTGTTTCATTGGATGCTCACTCATAACATCAACTCTACGTCAGGCAGCAATGGCCTCATGCAACGAATCATCGTGGCCATCGTTGAGCGACGTAGACAGCGGCCGGACGGGCGGCCTTTGAGCCTGAACTTCCTGGACGGTCGGACTCCGTGGAACCAGGCAGCACCTTCGCACAAAGGTCGGTCACTGGCCTACGCGCTGATGGCCAATGCGACTGCAGCGTCGCGCCTTTTCTTCGCTTCGGCTTGCTTGTGGTCATAAACCTTCTTGGCAGCGGCGACCTCCCGCTTATACTCGCGATTCGCCGCAGCAACCTGCTGATAAATTCTCACGATCTCGTCGGGATGATCAGAGGCTGACGATGCACTTGCTCCAGCGTTGTCTTGTGCTTGGAGTTCGGACAAAGGTATCAGTAAGAGTGCAAGGCTGATTGTCAATGCAAGGGTGGTCTTCTTGAATGCTCCTATCGGGTTCCGTCTTCCGCTGGAACCGATTGCTCGCAGTTCTCAGCCCGTGTTCGCGAGGACGCCGTCCGGATTAGGGACTGAGGGTGCCTGCTGCAAAGCGGGCATGTCGTTGCAGTCGCCGGACTCTGTATTGGCCGAGAGTTCCTGGCTTAGATAAGCGTGCGCAAATTCAGCAAAAAGGCGTACCTCGCGAGGCGCGTACTTACGCGCCGAGCGCACGACTGAAAATATCATGCTGGACCCGTCGACGAAATAGTCTGGCAACAGCCGAACGAGTGCGCCTTCCTCCAAGTCGGTCTGTACCATGTTGGTCGGTAAGATCGAAAAGCCGACGTTGCTTTGCAACGCGAGACGTACCAGAAGTCCACTGTTCACCGAGTACACGGGCGTGAGAACAGTCGGCTCGATTGCACCCTGCATGCCACGAAATTGCCACCTTTCGTTGCACCGTTCAGTCCGCAAGCCGATAAACGGCAGCCGGTGCAGTTCGACCGGCGCGCTTGGGACGCCATGCTCGGCAAGGAAAGCAGGCGAAGCCACAGCGACAGGCTTGCTGGCGGCGGCCGGTTGCATAGTGAGCCCCGCGCTATCCCGTACGCCCATAACGATGCCGACGTCATAGCGGCGCTCGACGAAGTCGACGGGAGCTTCGGTAAGCGTTGCTTCTACGGTGACACCAGGATAACGCTTGCGAAATTCATCGATCAGTCGAGTCAGGATTAGCGGCGGCAGTGCGCTCGAGGCGACCACGCGCAAAGCGCCGCTCACTCTAGCCTGCCCAGATGTGACCGTCGACTCGAGACGATCAAGCTCCTCTAAAAGAGCGCGGCAGCCTTCAAAGTAACGTGCCCCGGCATCTGTCAGGGACACTTCACGAGAGTTGCGAGTTATCAGACGTGTG